>JGI25920J50251_10001025_pt1 | contig 9967 bp, 10 predicted proteins | sample LauGreBMM110DCMD_2_FD_50251 | JGI IMG/M metagenome (IMG submission 50251) | reverse complement strand
AACTTCCCGACCGCCTTCGCCGTTCAGGCTCCGAATGAGCGTTTTAAAAAGACTCCAAGCGCCAACTAAAGCTCGGTTTAGGGCTGCACCGACGGCTTGCCACTGGCCTTCCAGGCCAGAAATCCCCCCTCTAAATGGTGCACGCGAGTGAAGCCCGCGGCCTTGAGCATGTCGAGAGCCTGAGCGCTTCGGCCCCCGGACCTGCAGTAGAGGTAGAGGGGCTTATTCTTTCCTAGGGCCTCCATCTCGCTTATAAAATTCGGTCCATAGAAATCGACATGCTTTGCCTTGGCAATCATTCCGTTGGCGACCTCGGATTCAGTGCGGACGTCGACCAGCAGTCCCTTCTTGCTCTCCAGTTCAAAGGTGACCACATCTAAGGCCGAGGCGGGTTCGGCTCGGGGAGCCATGCAAGATTGGACAAATAGAAGTCCAATAATTCCAATACGGAAGTTCATTCGGGTAGATTCATGGTGTGGTAAACGGCTTGCACGTCTTCGTCTTCTTCTAACTTCTCCAATAGTTTTTCTACGTCGGCCTGCTGTTCGGCCGTGACGGACTTGGTATCCATCGGAATCCGCTCAAAACCCGATGTTAAGATCTCCAAGCCGCGCTCTTCGAGGGCCTTGGTAATGGATCCGTACTCGCTAAAGGGTGCATAGATGCANAGGGTTTCNANGTTTTTGTCTTCGTCATGCTCGGCAAAGAGCTCTTCTACGCCAAAGTCGATTAATTCCAACTCAAATTCCTCAATATCAATGCTTCCCTTAGGAATTTTAAAGCTGCACTTGCGGTCAAACATGAACTCTACCGAGCCGCTGGTGCCCAAACTACCGTGGCACTTGTTAAAGTAGGACCGCACATTACCCACGGTTCGGGTGGCGTTGTCGGTGGCTGTCTCTACCAAAATGGCGATTCCGTGCGGACCGTAGCCTTCGTAAACCATCTCCTTGTAGTCGGCCTGGTCCTTACTGATCGCTTTTTTAATAGCGCGTTCTACGTTGTCTTTGGGCATGTTGGCATCCCGCGCGTTCTGCATGAGGGCCTTGAGCCGCGAATTAGCATCGGGGCTGGGACCGCTCTCTTTGACGGCCATGATGATGTCTTTGCTGATTCGGGTGAAAATCTTGGCCATCGACGACCATCGCTTCATTTTGCGAGCCTTGCGGTATTCAAATGCGCGTCCCATGGAGTGCTTTTTTCGTTAGATAATTAAGGATGTAAACCTACGTCAGGCGGATTCTATTCTACCGTCCAGGTGCGCCCTGAGCGCAGAAGCTCCGACAGGCTGCGGATTTCTGTAGGCTGGGCGGCGGCAAAAACGGGGCGCTCTGCGCTGTAGAGCAGCCCAAAGGGCCTGAGCTCGCCCTCAAGAGAGGCCAGGGCAAATGCCTTTAAGCGGTCGCTTGGGTCGTGCACCCAGGCATCAGATAGGCCAAAATCCCTGCCCAACTCGCGCACTTCTGGGCGTCCGCCGTTCCAGTGAAGCGCGTGACTGGGCTCGCTCCCGCCCCATGCGACGGGTTTACCAGCCTCTAGGAACACCGCGTGCGCGGCCTGACTAGTCTTGTCGGTCCAGACCTCAAAAGCTCCGTCGTGAAAGACATTGCAATTCTGGTAGATTTCAAGCAAGGCGGAACCCTGGTGGCTCTGGCTTGCGGCGAGCTGCTCGCGCAGGTGCGCCGGGCTGCGGTCCATGCTGCGGGCGACCCAGGTGGCTCCCGCTCCGAGGGCCAGGGTCAGCGGGTTTAAGGGATGGTCGACGCTGCCGCGCGGAGTGGATTTGGTCACCTGACCCTCGCGACTGGTGGGCGAGTACTGCCCCTTGGTCAGGCCGTATATCTCGTTATTAAAGAGCAGTATCGGCACGTTGAGGTTACGGCGCAGGGCGTGAATCAGTTGGTTGCCGCCAATACTCAAGGCATCGCCGTCGCCGGTTATAATCCAGACCTCGAGGTCTGGATTGGCTAGCTTAATGCCAGTAGCCACCGACGGAGCCCTGCCGTGAAGGGAATGCACTCCGTAGCTATTGACGTAGTAGGGCAGTCGGCTGCTGCAGCCAATTCCGCTGACCAGTACGGTGCGGTCCGGGTCGGACCCTCTGCTTGCGAGCACTTCGGTAAACTGCTTAAGGATGCTGTAGTCCCCACAACCCGGGCACCAGCGAACGTCTTCTGGGCTCTGAAAATCCTTGCTGGTCAGTTCCATAATTCGGCGAGTTCGTCTGGATTAAAGGGCTGGCCCGTAGTCTTGCAAACCGACTCAAGGGATATTGCCCAAAGTCCTTGAAGGTGCTGCGCGAGCTGGCCTTCGTTCATTTCAATTACGATAATTCGGCGGTAGCGGTCGACCTGCTTCTTCAGTTCAGGGTGCAGCGGATGCAGGTGGCGCAGGTGGATGTAGTCAACCTTTTGACCCGCGGCGCTGCGGCGCTCCATGTCGCTGCGCACTGCGCCATAGGTCGAGCCCCAGGCCAGCACTAGGGTGTCTGCTCCTGGGCAGCGCTGCACTACCTCGAGGGGGCCATAGAGGCGTGTCGCCGCGTCAACCTTGGCAGCACGGGCCTTGACCATGGCCTGGTGGTTCTCGGGGTCNTAGCTGATGCGGCCGGTATCGACCTCGCCCTCAAGTCCACCAATGCGATGAGCTCCGCCTGCGGTTCCGGGAGCCACCCATGGCCTCACCCCATGCGCATCNCGGGCGTAGGGAAGGTCGCTGGCCCTTGCGCTGGGAGCGGTGATGGCGGGCAGTTCGCCGACCTCTGGAATGCGCCAGGGTTGGGCACTGCCGGCGATGTAGGCGTCAGACAGGAGAATCACGGGAGTCATGCACTCCACGGCAATCTTGGTGGCGAGGATTGCAGCGTCAAAGGCGTCCGCTGAGCTTCGAGCAGCCAAGACGGGCAAGGGTGCTTCTCCGTGACGGCCATGCANTGCCTGCGTCAAGTCGCTTTGCTCGGTCTTGGTTGGCAGCCCGGTGGAGGGTCCGCCCCGCTGCACNGCGATAAGAACCAAAGGCAGCTCGGTCATTACCGCGANGCCCAGTCCCTCGGACTTTAGGCTAAGGCCNGGGCCTGAGGACGCTGTGACGCCGATTCCGCCCGCGAAGGAGGCCCCGATGGCCGAGGTAACCGCGGCAATCTCGTCTTCGGCCTGAAATAGGGTAATAAATTGGGGCTGCAGCCTGGCCAGTTCGTGCAGAATTTCGGAGGCTGGCGTTATCGGGTAGCTCGCATAAAGCATCGGACGGCCAAGCTGGTGTGCCGCCGCCGCAAGCCCGAGGGCAAGAGCCTGAGAGCCGTTAATTGTTTTAAAGGTTCCGCGTTCCACCGAGTGGACGGGAAGGTCCACGCGGTAGTCCTGAACCTCAAGGGTTTCTGCAAAATTTAAGCCTGCGCGGTAGGCCAAAAGGTTGCCTGGATTGTTTTTAAATCGGCTGCGCAGCTCGGCCTCGACCGCTTCGGCAGAAATGCCGTACATCCAAACGAGCACACCCAAAACCAGCATGTTGCGGGATTGCATCGCGTCGCGCTGGCCTAGCTTAAGCTCACGGAGTGCTCCCAGGGTAAGGTCCTTGAGGGGCAGATCGAGCACGCGAAACTGTTCGCGCGCCTCGGCAAGAAGATCTCGGCCTGCAGCAAGCTTGGCCAGAGCCAAACTCCGTGCATCGAATCCCTCTAGGGCCGCAACGAGCAGGCCGCCGGGCTTGAGGCGGTCTCGGTACTTCACATAGGCCGCAGCGTTAAAGGCGACCAAGCAGTCTGCCGAACTGCCGGGCTCGTGAATGGTTTCGGAGGCAATGCGAAACTGAAAGCCCGAAACGCCGCTCAAGGTGCCCTGTGGAGCACGGATTTCGGCCGGAAAATCCGAGAAGGTGCGCACATCGCGGCCAGACTGCGCCGCAGCACGGACCAGTTCACCGCCGAGCAACTGAATTCCGTCGCCCGAATCGCCCGCGAGCAAAACAACGACGCTAGACTCCATAATCTAGGGCAACCACTTCTAAAATTTCGGGAGCATGGTTTCGAACGCTGTTTTCAACCCCGAGCTTCATGGTGGTATGGTTCACGCTGCAGTCCTGACAGGCTCCGAGCAGGCGCACGTAGACCCGAGGAGGTTCGATCCGCACCAATTCAATGCCGCCGCCGTCGCTCTCGAGGTAGGGTCTAACCTCAGCCAATGCCCGCTGAATGCGTTCTTCTAGGGTCATACTTGGCGCTTTTTGGTTTGGCATCCCGCCATGGTAGTAATTCGCACTGCTTCGGTGGGCGGAAGGTTCGAAACGCGGTCGGCAAGCGAAGAAACTACGCTGCGCGCGAGTTCGGTGAAGGCCTCGCGCACGCTGCCGTCTTGCTGGAGTGCGGCAGGACGGCCAACGTCTCCGGCCTCGCGAATCGACTGGACCAAGGGCAGTTCGCCCAAGAAGGGAACGTCAAGCTGCTCGGCCAAGCTTCGAGCGCCATGGCGGCCGAACAGGTGGTACTGCTCCTCGGGATGAGCGGGCGGCGTGAAGTAGGCCATGTTTTCCACGATTCCGAGAACCGGGATTTGAATTGCGTCCATGCGGAACATTCCGACACCCTTGCGGGCGTCGGCCAAGGCAACGAGCTGCGGAGTGCTCACCACCACAGCTCCGCTCACGGGCAGGGCCTGAACCAGGCTGAGGTGTATGTCTCCGGTGCCAGGAGGAAGATCTACCAGCAAAAAGTCAAGGCTTCCCCAGTGCGTTTCTTGAAGCATTTGATTCAGGGCCTTGGTGGCCATGGGGCCGCGCCAAACCACCGCTTGGTCGGTCGCGGCAAAAAATCCGATGGACATGATTTTGACGCCATAGGCCTCGACCGGATCCATTTTGCGCTGGCCGTCGACCTCGATTCCGCCCGGAATGGCGCGCTGCACGTCAAACATGATGGGCATGCTCGGGCCGTAGATGTCGGCATCAAGAATGCCCACGCTAAAGCCCATATTGACTAAAGAAACGGCCAAATTTGCTGTCACCGTGGACTTACCCACCCCGCCTTTGCCCGAAGCAACCGCCACAACGTGCTCGACGCCGGCGATGGGTTTGCCGCGCAAAAGGTTGGCGCTTTCTGCTGCTGCTGGGCTGCGAACCTCCAGATTGATCTTGACCTGAATTTTAGGGTCAATGCGATGAACCGCCTTGAGCAGATCCACCTCAAGCCGTTTTTTTTGAGCCAAGGCAGCCGAGTCACTGACCACATCAAGNATGACCTCTCCCTCAAAAATCTGGATGTTTTTCACGTAGCCTGAATCAGCCAAAAGTCCTTTTCCGCTGGCATTGGCTACCGAAGCGATAGCCTCGAGAAGGGTTGATTTGGTCATACGGGTAAAGTTAGTTCCCAAGGCTTGGCGCCGAAGGTGCTTTTATTCCAAAGAATTAAGTTCGGCGGGGAGTTTTTTGTTCGCGAGCTGTCCGCATGCCGCATCGATGTCTTTGCCGCGAGAATGCCGCACCTTAGCCATGACCGAAATTCGTGCCAGGGCGTCTACGTAATCCTGCAGTACCTCGGGAGAAGCTTGACGAAAGCGTTCGTCGCCAATGGAATTGTATTCGATCAGGTTCACCTTGCAGGGCACGCGCTTGGCCAGCTCAACCAGGGCTCGGATGTCTTCGGGCTGGTCGTTGATATCACGCCAGACCACGTACTCAAAGGTGACCTTGCGCTTGGTGGCGGCATACCAGTACTCGAGGCTGGAACGCAGCTCGTNAATAGGTGCCACGTCGTTGACGGGCATGATTTTGGCGCGCACCTCATCTCGGGCGCTGTGGAGCGAAACGGCTAGGTTGAACTTAACCCGGTCGTCGGCCAGCTTGCGTATCATCTTGGGCAAGCCCACGGTGCTCAGGGTTATGCGTTTGGGCGACATTCCCAATCCCTTGGGCGAGGTAATGCGGTCGATGGCCTCGATCGTGTTTTTGTAGTTCATGAGGGGCTCTCCCATGCCCATAAACACAATGTTGGTCAGTGGGCGACCAAACTCGGACTTTCCTTGCTCGTCGATGGCCCTGACTTGGTCATAAATCTCGTCGGGCTCGAGGTTGCGCATTCGCTTGAGGCGGGCCGTGGCGCAGAAGGCGCAGCCCATGGCGCAGCCCACTTGGCTCGACACGCAGGCCGTGATGCGCTTTTCGGTCGGAATTAGAACGCTCTCCACCACAAGCCCGTCGTGCAATCGCACGGCATTCTTAATTGTTCCGTCGGTCGAACGCTGCACCGACTCAATGCGCTGGGGCCGGAACTCAAATTCTTCGGTCAGTTTAGTCCTAAGAGCCTTGGGCAGGTTGCTCATTTCTTCGAAGCTCTGGGCGCCCTTGGACCAAAGCCAATCGTAGACCTGGTCGGCGCGGTAGGCAGGCTCCGCCCATGCGGCAAAATGAGCCCTCACCTCTTCGCGACGAAGGCTCCGAAAGTCTGGTTTAGCCTCCATTAGTTGCGCTCGGGACGAAGACTCATAAAGACCCAGCGTCCGCGCTTAAGTCCCGGCATGACGACCTCACCCGGATAATCTATAAAAGTCGTTCCACGCGTTGGCAGCAACACCGAACGCTCCTTGGGATTGTCGATAACTTGGTGGTAGGTCAAGCTTCCGTCGGTTTCATGCGCACCATTGCAAGGCATCCGCGGGCAGCCTGACGCATCACCAGGGGAGACTTCCCTTCGGCCCAGCGCTTTTGGTTGCCCTTGGCGTCGTTGAAAAAAAACAAGAAGTCTTGACCGTCACGGGCCAGTTCAAAGCCCAAGAACCGACCGCCGTCGTTCACGGAATACTGAAACTTAGGCAGTACTACTACCTTCTCGATCTGGCCTTGGGCATCGACCAGCATAGCCCAGATGTTGTCGTAGTAGTAGTAGTACATCGTTGTGGTAACTCCGCGGTTGGTCGTAGTGACGACCCTAACGTCCATGTCTTCCATAACCACAAGGCTGCCGCCACCTAGGCGCGGAACGGACTCTCGAAAACGAAACTCCTCGTTGGCAACGCCCCGTCTTTGGGCCAGAGCCATGCCGTCGCGAATTCCTGAATTCATTAGTTCAAAATCGCGCAGGCTCTCGAAGTCGGTACTGCTGGCTTGGAGGGTCTTTTGGTCGAGACTGAGATAGAACATGCCCGTCGTCGTGCCGTAGCGTCGGTCGGAATACATTCCTGTAATGTTGACCTTCCCGGGGATTTGATCGGCTTCGACCGAAACCCCTCCGACTATAAACTTGCCGGCCAATCCCAGATCCACCTCTTGAAACAGCTCGTCGTCGCTGTCTGCATGAAGGATGAGAAACTCGCGGTTGGGTTGGGCAAATCCGCGTAGGTCGCCCCGGTTGCGGTCGGCTCGACGCACCGCAAGCATGTAGACATCGCCGTTGACGGCATATTCCACATCCACGAAGTCAATGCCTCTCTCGGAGTAGTCGATCCGCACCATTTGAGATGCCAGTTCATTGCCCTCACGATCGAAGCGATGGACCGAAACCTGAACATCCTCGCGCAAGCCCACATCGGGAAAGCTAACCAGGGCGAAGCCCTTTAGGGAGGCATCCCAGGCAACCGAGAAGTTGCCTTCTCTAATGTTCTGGGCCGGCACCTGCAGGAGTTCCTTTAAATCGGAGATGTCGCCGTTGGAGCTGATGGTGCGTAGCAGCACATAGCGCTTGTCCTTTACCCTCGAGTAGGCGCTGTAGTAAACATAGCTGGTGCCCTCGACCGTGATCATTCGCCGGAACACTACGGGTAGTCCCTGGTAGTCTTCGGGGATTTCTTCAAGCTGCCAGAGTTGCGACATGCTCTCGCGGTCGTAGCGGGCAAAAAAGTTCTTGGGTTTATTGAAAAAACCGCCCGAAATGCTCCCGTAGGTGGTGAAGCTTGAAGAGTCTAAGGCGCTGACATAGTCCAGCTGAATTTCTCGGTTGGGGTATTGCCTGCTCCACCTAAGCTCATAGGCCTCAGAATCAACACTCTGGCCTAAAACCCAAAAAGGGGCAGCGAAGGCCGCAAAAAGAAAGATAGTCTTCATAGAACAAAGGTACTTCAGGTATCGTGGCAAGAATTTTGCCAAGCAAACCTCAGTTAACTTTGTGCCATGAAAATTCACCTGCTTCTGTCTTCTCTACTGCTTGCTCTTGCACTCGAAACCTCGGCGCAGGTCACGGTAAAGCGCTACAGCCCTGACGATCAAACCGGTCAAACCACCCAAACGAAGTCCAGCAGCCGCCAGCGCGTGGAGCGCTACCCGACAGCGCTCAAGTACAACATTGGGTCCTTTTTTGCCGGCCACTATCCGATTTCTTTGGAGCAGCGATTAAGTCCCTTCATCACCGCAGAGGTAGGCTTAGGCCTGACGCTCAACAACACCACCGATGGATTCTTTTCGGAGTTACTCTATTTTGACAATTTTTTCTATAGTTCGTCCTCCAAAGTGAGAATGGGTGGGAGCCAAATGATGAATGTTAAGTTTTTTCCTTCGGGCGATGCCTACAACGACGCCTTGTATTTCGGATTTTTTCTCCAAAACAAAGAGCACAACCGCAAGTTTGCGGGCATCAACCAAGATTTCGTAAGCTTCAAGCGCACTTTTGATCAAGGGCTGATGCTGGGCTATCAAATACGCTCGAGCAAGCAAGTCATGGTAGACCTAAGCGTCGGTTTATCGAATCGTTTTGTTAACTTCCCTAAAGTTATAGAGAGCACCACCATTGATCCCACCACGGGAGAACTCAATGTCGTCTTTGACCTGATTCCCGAAGCAAATAAGTACCAAACTATTGGACTTATTGGGGGACTAAAAATAGCCTACCTCCTAAAAGAAAGGCGCTAAAATCTCCCTGATTCTTAGAGGAATAACACGGCATCGCCGTAGCTCAAGAATCGGTAGTTTTCTTTGATAGCAGTATGGTAAACCTCCATGGTAAGCTCGTGGCTCGCAAAAGCAGCCGTGAGCATCAGCATGGTCGATTGGGGTGCGTGAAAATTGGTGATTAGGCTGTTGGACACACTAAACTTGTAGGGCGGAAAGATGAATTTCGAAGTCCATCCGTTGCCGGATTTAATTCGGTTGTCGGTGATGCCCGCAGACTCCAAAGAACGAATTACACTGGTACCGACCGCACAGACGCGACGCTTCTCGCCTTTGGCACGGTTTACCCGCTCGGCCGTTTCGGGGTAAAGCCAATACTGCTCCGACTCCATTTTGTGCTTGCTCAGGTCTTCTACCTCCACCTGGCGGAAGGTTCCGAGGCCCACGTGCATGGTCATTTCTACCGTGTCGATGCCCTTAATTTCAAGCTTCTTCATTAAATTCTTGCTAAAGTGCAGCGACGCAACCGGCGCAGCCACGGCACCCTCAACCTTGGCAAAAATGCTCTGGTATCGGTCTTCGTCTTCGGCCTCAAGAGGGCGGGTTATGTACTTTGGCAAAGGGGTCTCGCCCATTTGGTTCAGCTTGAGGCGGAACTCCTCATAGCTCCCATCAAAGAGAAAGCGCAGGGTGCGTCCGCGCGAAGTCGTATTGTCAATTACCTCGGCAACGAGGCTGTCGTCTTCGCCAAAGTACAGCTTGTTCCCGATGCGGATTTTGCGAGCGGGATCCACCAGAACGTCCCAGAGGCGGCTCTCAGAATTGAGTTCGCGCAGCAAGAACACTTCGATAAGAGCACCGGTCTTCTCTTTGTTTCCCCACATTCGTGCCGGAAAAACTTTGGTGTTGTTGATAACCAAAAGGTCGCTGGGCTCAAAAAAATTGGCCAGATCCCTAAAGTGGTGATGCTCAATGCTTCCCGTTTCACGGGTAACAACCATTAGGCGAGCGTCGTCGCGAAAGTCAACGGGATGCTGTGCGATGTGCGACTCGGGCAATTCAAAGCCAAAGTGGGAGAGCTTCATTTTCATAGGGCGCAAAGGTACCCTTTTATAGTAGGCCTTGTCAAGTGTGAACTTTGAGCAGAATATTTTGGTTA
>JGI25920J50251_10001021_pt1 | contig 9996 bp, 8 predicted proteins | sample LauGreBMM110DCMD_2_FD_50251 | JGI IMG/M metagenome (IMG submission 50251) | reverse complement strand
TTTGCCTCGAGCGTTTTTGCTCAGTTTGACCTCTTAAAGGCCATTCGGGGAACCTACATAATGCAGCGCATAACCCTAAAAGACGGCCGCCTAAAACTTCGATGGAACGCAGACGGCAGCAACAACTACGGCATTTTTAAGGAGGACCTCAGCGACTCGGACCAGGCTGCCGTGCAGCTTGATGGACTGACCCTGCTCAATACCAAAGTAAGCCTTAGCGGGCAGGGAAATCCGCCCTGGAGCCAGACCTTTTTGGCGGAGCGCGTCCGCGCACGAGGAAGCCTCGATGCGGAAGCTTTTGCCGCTGAACTCGACTGGGAACTTTGGGTTCCCAACCTTGCCGCCAAGCCCCTCCGCATTGAAGGCAAGGCAGAAATGACAGGCTCAGAGGGTCAGTTTGCCGTCCAAAGCGGAGTCTTGAACATAGCCGGATGGGCGCTCGCTCTCGAAGGGGAACTGCGCGACGGTGAGGGCACTTGGCTTATGACGGCCAACGACCTCGATGTCGCCAAGGTCGTCGATTTGATTCCCAGAGCCCTTCTTCCCGACCCCGAAACCCTTAAAATCGAAGGCCTTCTAAGCGTCAAGGCCCAGGCCAAAACCAATGCCAAGGGCAGCCGACTTGTGGTCGACGGTACCTGGTCTAAGGGCCGACTAACCTCCGGTCCGTTCGACTTCTCGAGCATTGCCGCGGCCATTCACTTTGACAACGGAGCGCAGGCGCGCGCAGCCAGTTCAGAACTTGAAATTGACCTGAGCACTGCACAAAGCAAGGCAAGCCAAATCAAGGGCCTCTTTAAATGGAGCAACTTCGAGGTACCAGACCTGAGCTTTGAAGGAACCGCAAATATTGCAACCTCAGAATTTCTGAGCTGGGTAGGAATAGAAACTTGGGAAGAATCCAGCGGAAGCGCCAGCGGAAGCATCGGATTCCGCCAGCACTACGCCAATCTTGACGAGCTTGGCAATAAGGGCGTTTGGGGCGGAATGTGGTCTGGAACACTCGCATTCAGCCCGGGCCAATGGCGTCCGCAGGGCAACAAAATGCCCCTTGAAGTGCGTGGAGGCGAAGTTCAACTCGACGGGCAGGACCTAAACCTAAACAACTGGAGCATCGTACTGGGAAGGTCCGACGCGATAGTTAATGGAGAAGTGCGCAATGCCTTAAACGACTTGGGAATGGCCCACGACCTTCAGATTCAGTCTAAACAACTCAATGTTAGCGAATTAATTAACTCTGAAGTATGGAACGGCCTCTGGACCGGCCCCACCAACCCCGAGGATCCCGATTTCAATGACCCCTATCGCCTAGAAATCCGCGCGAACCGCATTCACTACCAAGACCTCCATCTGGCCGACGTTCAGGCAGACATCCTTGGACGCGGACTCAACTTTAGCTTTAGGAATGCCCTCATGAGCTTGGGCGGCGGGCAAATTCGAGGCAGCGGCGACTGGACAGCCGCGCAGCCCGACGGCGGGCATTTAAGCACTCAAATGCAGCTGCAGCGCGTGAGGCTGAGCACGCTTCTACGCGAAGTCCGCAACTTCAATCAAAGCACCGTAACCGCAGAAAACATCGACGGAATCCTGGACGCTTCCCTGCAGCTTCAATGCGATTTTGATGCGAACTACGACTGGGATCCCAAAAGCCTGATCGCCGAGGTTCAGTTCAGCCTCGAGGGCGGACGGCTGCGTGGCATTGAGGCCCTGCAGCAGCTTGCCCGCTTTGCCGAAGTGGAGGACCTCAAGGACGTGCGCTTTGCGCCTCTTCGAAACAGCATTTACATCTCCCAGCAGCGAATTCTAATTCCCGAAATGCTCCTTGAAAACAGTGCCCTCCAGCTGAAAGTAGCCGGAACCCACGGATTTAACCAAATCGTGGACTACCGCTTTGAACTTCAGCTCAGAGACATGATTGGAGGCCGCAAGCCCAAGCGCAGCAAGAGCATCGATGCATACATCACCGAGGAGTCCAGCCGCGGACCGATATGGGTGCCCATTCGCGCTACGGGACCCATCGACAAGCTGTCGATAAAGCTAGACGGGCAGTCCCTGCGGCAAGAGGTCAAGGCTTCCATCAAGCAAGACTGGCAAAAGCAGGCCGCCGAATTAAAAATTCAGTGAAACCAGCAGAATACCAAACCATTGCGCCAGAAAAAAAATACGAGTTTGAATGGAACGACGGCGACCAAGACAGCAGCCGTTCATTAGACGAGCCCAATCGTTCGCGCAGTCAATTCCCTCGACTTAAGCGCAAGGGCGGAGGAAACCAATTATCGTACTAAGTTTGTAGTCTATGCGACATCATTGCCCTGCTATTAATTGCTTTCTCGGCTACTTTAAGTGCCCAAACCAATCCCAATCCGACTGAAGTTTGCGGAGTTTTTGCAGCCAACGCCTTCACTCCCAACCGCGACAATACCAACGATTTATTTGGTGTGGTGGTGTCGGAGGCTTGCGAAATGTCAACCTACAGCCTGCGGATTTTTGACCGCTACGGCCGCCTCGTTTTTGAATGCAACGACCCACGCGAGCGCTGGGACGGGAACTACAACGGCCGTGCTATGAAAGAAAGCACCTACATCTGGCAGCTAACTGCCACCTACATTGACCCCGACGGAGTCAACCAGGTTCGCCTCTCCGAGCAGGGGTCCGTGGTTCTGATTCGCTAGATATTCAACTAGTTTTCGCCATGGCGACCAGGCTTTTAAGCCTTCTTCTAGCCTTTTTCTTTTTGGGAATGCCGTCGGTCGTTTCGAGGACCCTAGTGCAAAATTCCAGCATGCTTAAGGTGCAGTGCGCCGTAAGCGCAAGCGTTTGGGAGGCTCGAAGCCTCAAGGCAGCCTGGATGGTGTCGCTTCGCAACGCCGACGGAAAAGTCATCGAAGAAGTGCTGGTTCTAGCCCAAAGCAATCCCCAGCAACTGCCTCTGGGATTGCGGAATACCGGAGTATACATTGTAGCGACCTACTTTGACGCCAACGGGAACCGTGGAATGGACCGCGGCCTTTTTGGTAACCCCACGGAGCCCTATGCCTTCAGCAACAACGCTCGCAACCGCTTCAGCGAGCCCAGCCTGAGCGACCAGCGCTTCGCCCACCCGGGGCAGCTGCAGAAACTGGCCCTAAAAGCGGCCTTCTAGGACTTTAAAAAAGAACCGACGGCAAGCTGAAAAGCCTGCGGCTGCTCGGCGTGCACCCAGTGTCCCGCGCCCGCGACGCTCTCGAGCTGTGCAGCAGGAAAATGCTTCACAATTCCCGGCCAATCCTCGTCGCTCACGTAGTTGCTCTCGAGTCCGCGCACAAAAAGACATGCGCCTACATAGTTATCGAGCGGTCCAAGAGGCTTGCCAATGCGGCTCATGCTGGCTTCAAGAACCGGAAGGTTGCACCTCCATCCGAGGCGCTTATCGCTGTTCCACTCCAGGTTTTTAAGAATAAATTGACGAATGCCCCAGTCTTGGAGGTGAACCTCAATAGCGCGATCGGCCTCGGTTCTTGACCCCAGTCCCTCCAAATTAAGGGAGGTCATCGCGTCAATAATATACTGATGGTGAGGAGGGTAGGCCTTAGGACCAATGTCTACTATAACCATGCGCTCCACCCAACTCGGGTAGCGAGCAGCAAATTCCATCACGACCTTGCCGCCCATGCTGTGGCCAAGCCAAGACAAGGGCCCTGGCTTGAAGTTCGCCTCGGCATAGGCCAAAGCATCCTGAACCATCTCGGTATAGCTGTGGCTGGAAGTATGGGGAGAACGGCCGTGGTTGCGCTGGTCCAATAAATGCACTTCAAAGTCCTGGTCCGCCCAAATTCGAGCGTGCGAGGCCCAATTATCGCCCATGCCCAAAAAGCCATGAAGCACCAGGAGCGGACGGCCTCCTACTCCTAGAATCTTGCTTGACAAACCTACCGCTGCCATGATCCGGGTATGTACAAGGTCCGCACTTAAAAAAGAAGCTGCTGTGCCCCCAACTCAAGCTGGTATCGATAGCGTTGAATGCTGTTTTCGAGTCCGAGGTAAAGGGCGTCGGCAAGGAGAGCGTGCCCAATTGAAACCTCGGCCAGCTGAGGAACCGATGCCGCAAAAAATGCCAAGTTATCGGCGTTGAGGTCGTGGCCGGCGTTGACGCCCAAACCCAGCGAATGAGCCAACTCCGCTGCGTCCGCATAAGGCTGAGCCGCCGCAGTGCGCAGGCGATCAAAACCCGCCTGATCGCCGCCGTCCCTAAGCACAAGCGAAGCCTGATAGCCCTGAGCATAAGCCTCGGTGTAGAGTTCAATTCGGTCTGCNCCAAGGTCTTTGGCCGCCTTGATGTGGGCAAAATTGCACTCCATAAAAAGAGAGGTTCGCACTCCTGCAGCGCGAAATTCCGCCAATACCTCCTGCAGCATCGACGCGTGCTTGAGGGTATCCCAGCCGGCATTAGAGGTGAGCACGTCGGGGGCGTCGGGAACCAGGGTAACCTGCTCGGGAGCGCATTCGAGGACTAAATCGATAAAATCACGGCTTGGATAGCCTTCAATGTTGAATTCGGTGCGAACCACAGCCCTTAAGGCGCGGGCATCCGCATACCTTATATGGCGTTCGTCNGGGCGAGGATGTACGGTAATTCCCTCTGCGCCAAAGTCTTGAGCGCGAACGGCGACCTCGAGTACGTTGGGCACGTTGCCGCCTCTGCTGTTGCGAAGCGTTGCCACTTTATTGATGTTCACCGACAAGCGGGCGGGGCGCANTACTGCCATAATTAAAACATTTAGGAAGGTTTACCAAAGGTCGCGCAACAGTTTAGAAATCCTACCTTACGTTTGATGCATGTTTTGGAACGAAATACTGCAGATGGAACGCCCCGAAGGCCAACTGTACTGGCCAGTGTCCAACACTCAAGGGCTCTANCTTGGCATGGAGAGCGCGTCGGGCGAGCTTCTTGAGGTACGCCCGTTTTACAGCGACCAGCATGCCGTGGATGCCCTGTCCCTGCTTGCCGAGCACCGGCTCGATTCCGTTGCGGTGGTCAACCAAGACCTCGAACTTTTAGGCGGACTCAGCGCCAACCAACTGAGTCATTGGATGGGCCAGCATTGGTGCTTTCAACTCCCCGGCAGCAGCATTTGGCTTCAGGACGTCCAGACCCTTAGAGGTTCGGTCATTCAAACCCTTGAAGAAGAGGGCTATAGAATAGTTGCCATGGCCACTGACTTCAATAAAGAGAGCGGACTTTTTGGAACATGGCTTCGCCTGGACCAGCCCGACCCGACGGCCGCCGCCGAAACCCTCGAGCGCATGGGAATTACCGTGCTGGGTTCCTTCCCTCCAGGACGCCGCCAAGACGACGCGCAAGACAACCTCGACCACCTCCTTCACTACCTAAGCGTTTAATTCGTTAGATTATGGCAAGCATTGCTATTTACGGTAAACGCATTCCCGACGAAGCCCGTCCCTTTGTGGAGCGCATTCTCGGAACCCTCGAAGAAGAAGGATGCGAGGTAACCATGTACCGTGGTTTTCAAAACCGCCTTAACGAATCCTGGAGCCTCGGCCTGACCCTTCCCGAATATACTTCCGCTGAAACGCTGCAAGCGCTTAACCCGGACTTTCTAATGGTAATTGGCGGCGACGGAACCATTTTGGACGCCTGCTCTCAGGTGGGGCGCAGCGGAATTCCCCTGATTGGAATCAATACGGGCCGCCTCGGTTTTTTGGCCAACATCACCCGCGACGAGGCCCCCGCTTCGCTAAAACGCATCCTCCAGGGCGCCTACCGCATCGAAGAGCGCTACACCCTTCAAGCCTCGGCTGAAGGCCCCGAACTTCTGGACCCCGACTTTGCACTCAACGAAATCGCAGTAAGCCGCAAGGGCACTACGAGCATGATTTCGATACACGTGCACCTGAACGGACAGTTTCTTAATACCTACTGGGCCGACGGGCTAATCATCAGCACGCCAACCGGATCCACGGGCTACAACCTCAGCTGCGGCGGACCGATTCTAATGCCCCTGTCGCCCAATTTTATTCTTACGCCCATTGCCCCGCACAATTTAACCGTGAGGCCGCTCGTTATTCCAAACAATGGAATACTCGAACTCCGCATCGAAGCCCGCGAAGACAACTACCTCTGCTCTATGGATTCGCGCGTATTCTCTTTGGATGTCGGAACCACCCTCAAAATCCAGCAGGCAGACTTCAAGTTTCGCCTGGTACAAACCGAGGAGCACAACTTCCCGACCACCCTGCGCAACAAGCTTCTCTGGGGACTCGACCGCCGCAACTAGCCTCTTGCGAAGGCCTTATCTTTGGGGCTTCATGCGCACTGGCATCCTGCTTTTTATCCTAGTCCTTGCCTTGCCTGCTGCATCGCAGCACAGCCAAGATCTTACCCTCGCCTGGGGCGGAATGAACTTGCGCGGCGACGTTGGCCCGACCTGGAGCAATCCCAGCCAAGGCAATGCCTGGACCTTGGGCTACCGATACCAAGGGCATCCCCACTACTCCGTTCGGCTGGTGGCCGAGCAGGGGGAATTCACCGCCAGCGATGCCGCATCGAACCGAGCCGACCGCCTTGCCCGCGGAATAACTGTTCGCACCCAAACCCAAAGCGTCTGGGTCATGAGCGAAGTGTCTTTTTTGCCCATGCGCATCCCGTCGTTCAAGTTTCAGCATACTCCTTATTTATTTAGCGGACTTGGGATTACCGCCTACCGACCTCAAGGTCAGTACTTAGGCCAATGGATTGACCTAAGACCCCTGGGAACCGAGGGCCAGGGTTTGGCCGGCAGCGGAACCACCATCTACGGCACCCGTGCCTTGAGCATACCGCTCGGACTGGGCTGGAGGGCGCACCTCGGGCCCTGGTTCACGGCCCAGGCAGAGGTTCAGTGGACTTGGATTCAGAGCGACTATGTAGACGACGTCTCGGGCGACTACACCGACCTGGCCATTTTACGCGAAGCTCGGGGCGATGCCGCTGCCTACTTTGCAGACCCCAGCAACCGAGGCCTCGTGGGCTATTCACGCGGACAATCTGACCAAAACGACGGGTTGTTTCGGGTGAATATTGGTCTAGGTTTGCACTTAGAAAAATTTTGGGAAACCTGCGCAGCAATTCTTAATTAATGAACACTATTCCGCAGCACGTAGCGATTATCATGGACGGCAACGGCCGTTGGGCAAAGAAGCAGGGTTTTGCAACCCGCATCCGAGGCCATGAAATCGGGGTAGAAGCGCTGCGCCGTGCCGCCACCGGAGCGGCCGAACTGGGGATTCAATTTTTGACGGTTTATGCCTTCTCCGAAGAGAACTGGCAGCGCCCCAAGGCCGAAGTAGATGCCCTTATGACCATCCTCATGACCAGCCTGCGCAAGGAACTGGGCGTTCTGCAAGAAAACGGAATCCGCCTTAACGCCATTGGCAACCTCGATGCCCTACCCTCAAGGGCTCGCCGCCAGCTCGACGAAACAATCGAAGCAACGGCGGGCAACCAGCGCATGGTATTGACGCTGGCCCTGAGCTACGGCGGGCGGCAAGAACTCCTCGATGCCGTGCGCACCATCGCCACGCAGGCCGCTTCGGGCCAGATTGACCCACAAACTATAAGCGAAGAACACATTGCCAAAGCCCTCTGGACCAGCCCGATGCCCGACCCTGATTTGCTGATACGCACCAGCGGGGAGCAGCGCATTTCAAACTTTATGCTCTGGCAAATTTCGTACGCAGAATTAATCTTCTTGCCCGTACTTTGGCCTGATTTTTCGAAGAAGGACCTTGTTGAAGCATTAGAAGAATATGCCAGACGAGAACGCCGAAACGGCAAAACAAGCGAACAACTAAAGCAATGAACCGCCTACGCAGCATCACCCTAGCACTCCTGCTGCTGGTCACGGGTTCCGTCATGGGCCAAATGCCCGCCGGATCGAGCGTGGAAGTCACTGCGGGAATCGACTACGAAATCGGGGGAATATTAGTAACGGGGGCCGAGGAGCTTGACCCTTCCATGGTCACCCTGCTCAGCAGTCTAAGGGTTGGAGACATGGTGCAGTTTCCGTCTGAAAAAATTGCGGAGGCCGTGCGAAACCTCTGGAAGCAAGAATTATTTGAAGACGTTCAGCTCTTCATCACGGCACGCAACGGAGGGATCGTCTACCTCGAGTTTCGCCTTAAAACGCTTCCCAAGCTAAGCAAGTACTTTTTTGTAGGCCTGAGCAAGGTCCGCCAGGATGCACTGCGGGAGAAGATTAGCCTGAGCCGCGGAACCATCGTTTCGCAAAACCTGCTGCGCAACTCCGAGTCCATAATTCGCAAGAATTTAATCGAAAAAGGCTTCCCTGACGTCACCGCAAAAATTACTGCCGAAGCCGACACTTCCTTTGCACAGGCTCAGGTGCTGCGCATTGACGTCGAGCTGGGTCCGCGCCTAAGAATTGACGACATTGTTTTTGAAGGCAATACCGCCCTGAGCGGGGGAAAGCTTCGACGCGCCATGGACGAGCTGCACCGCCTTCGATGGTGGAATATTTTTCAGTCTGCGAAGTACCTCGATGACAAGCTAGAAGGCGAGCGCGCCCTAATCGTCGAGGCCTACAACCACGCCGGCTACCGCGATGCCCGCATTGTGCGCGACACAACCTACCGCCTCATGGTTAAAGACAAGGCCCGTATTCGACTGGTATTTACCGTCGAAGAAGGCCGGCCCTACTACTACCGGAGCGTACGCTTTTTGGGCAATTCCAAGTACGATAACGCGACCCTGCAGAGTATTTTAAGAATTGATGCGGGCGATCGGTACGACTCGAAGTTGCTCGCAACACGGGTGAACGGCGACCCTAACGGGAACGATATTTCTTCGCTTTACCTCAACAGCGGCTACCTCTTTAGCAACGTTATTCCGGTCGAAGCGAGGGTTAGCAATGACTCCATTGACCTCGAAATTCGAATTCGCGAGGGGCGTCCGGCCACGGTGCGCAAGGTCAAGGTGGTGGGCAACGAGCGCACGAACGACCACGTCGTCTACCGCGAGATCCGCACCCGACCGGGAGACTTGTTCTCTAAGGCAGACATTCAGCGAACCATTCGAGAACTGGGACAGCTTGGGTACTTCGACCCGAGATCCATTAACATTGTGCCCAACCCAGACCCGATTACGGGGTCGGTTGACCTCGAGTATTCCGTAACTGAGCAATCCACCAGCCAACTCGAGCTGCAGGGCGGATGGGGAGCAAACATGGTTATCGGTACTGCTGGCCTGAATTTCAACAACTTCAGCGCCAAAAACATCTTTAACAAGAAGGCCTGGCGTCCCCTCCCCTCGGGCGACGGCCAAACGATTAACGTGCGCGCTCAGAGCAACGGAACCTTCTTCTCGTCCTATAACTTCAGTTTTACGGAGCCCTGGTTAGGAGGCAAAAAGCCGAATTCGATTACGTTCACGGCCTACCACAATATTATGAATGCCTCTGGCCGAACCGACAGCACGGCCCAAAAAATCAGCATCACTGGGGTTACGCTGGGACAAGGGCTTCGCTTAAAATGGCCCGACGACTACTTCACGCTCTACCATGCCTTAGAGTACCGACGCTTTGATATCAACAACTATCCCTTTGGTTCTTCCATGTTCAAAACTGGGATTGCCAATTCAGTGGCCTACAACTTCACGTTGCGCCGCGACAACCGCGACCTACCCATTTTCCCTACGCGCGGATCAAGCCTGTCGTTCAACATGGAGGCCACGCCGCCAATTTCGCTGCTTGACGGACGCGACTACAGCAAGCTGACCACCAACGAAAAGTACCGGTTTATCGAGTACCATAAGTTCAAGTTCTCAGGCGACTTCTACATGCAGTTGGCCAAGAACCTCGTGATGCGGTCCTACGGCGAGTTTGGCTTTCTTGGCTCCTACAGCAAGGACTACGGCCTGCCTCCGTTTGAACGCTTTTATCTGGGCGGAGACGGACTTCAGAACTTCGTATTGGACGGCCGCGAAATCATAGGCCTGAGGGG
>JGI25920J50251_10001019_pt1 | contig 10005 bp, 11 predicted proteins | sample LauGreBMM110DCMD_2_FD_50251 | JGI IMG/M metagenome (IMG submission 50251) | reverse complement strand
GCCTGGCCACGCAAACCAAGAAAAAGCATGTTATGCCTTGACAGTATAGCCCGCTCTGTATCAGGAATAACGGTATCCTCGTAGCCGATAATGCCGGGAAATCTTTCCTCCCCTGACTGCATTTTCAGGATAAGGTTTTCACGCATTTCTTCTTTGATGCTTTTGCTTTTGTAGCCAGTTGCTTTTAGGGCACCGATTGTATTTATTTTGTCCATTTGAATTGTTGAGAGGTTGAATTTAAAAACATCTACATGACGTTCCGCTTTTTTCCTTTTTCAAAATCATCAAAGACNAAACTGCCGAGTTTGTCAAGGGATGCATAAAANGCACGTCCATTGTTGCTTTCCGTGAATGACCTCACAAAACTCTGCAGATAGGGATCGCTGGTAATCATGAAAGTGGTGATTTTAATTTTTACTTTCTTGCACTGGGCAGCCAGGTTGAGACACCGGTTGGTGATCTTCCTATCAAGCCCAAATGCATTCTTGTAATAGTTTTTTCCTTCCTTGAGGCAGGTGGGTTTCCCATCAGTAATCATAAAGATCTGCTTGTTGGAGTTTTTCCTCCTGCGGAGGATGTCCATGGCAAGTTCCAGGCCTGCAACCGTGTTGGTATGATAAGGGCCCACTTGGAGATAAGGAAGATCCTTCACTTCAATGGTCCAGGCATCATTCCCGAACACCACAATATCCAGGGTATCTTTGGGGTATTTTGTCTTGATGAGCTCACTCAAGGCCATGGCCACTTTCTTTGCAGGTGTTATCCGGTCTTCGCCGTATAGAATCATTGAGTGTGATATGTCAATCATGAGAACGGTCGAAGTCTGTGTTTTGAAATCGGCTTCACGAATTTCCAAGTCTTCTTCCCGCATCGAAAAGTTTTCTATTCCACTGTTGATTTGAGAATTGCGGATGGAACTCACAAAGTCAATCTGGTCAAGCATATCGCCAAATTGGAATGGCCTCGTTTCAGGATTGGCTTCATCCCCCTGCCCGGATTTGAAGGTGCTGTGGTTCCCTTTTCTCGCTTTTTTCAGCTTACCGAAAATCTCATCCAACGATCGTTTCCTGATACCCTGCTCTGTCTTGGGCGTAATTTTTATTTCCCCTTTTTCGTTTTGATCGTCTATATACCCTTTCTGCTTAAGGTCTTCAATAAAATCTCCAATGCCATATTGTGGCGTGCTGAACTTATACTCCTTGTCCAGTTCAGTCATCCATCGCAAGGCTTCTTCGGCATCACCATTGGTATAGTCTAGCAATTGCATGAAAATGTCAAGCAATTTCTCAAAATCGCTTTTCCCATCATCACGCTTGGTATATTTCGAAAAATTGAAGCCTTTCATAGACGGAGGTTGGGATTAAAATACTCATGATGAATAACAGAAAATAAATGATTCTGTTCAATTACCCCATGACAAGAAAATGTAGCGCCTTAAAACAATTGATCAGCAAAACCCATTTACCAGCCCATTTGCTCCCGAAGGTTGGTGATATGCGCNGCATGGTGCTTCCCATGCCAGGAATAGATCAACAGCAACTGCCAGAGGGTGATGTTACGCTGTTGCTCAGGATGAAATACGGATCGTTGCCACTCTTCATCCTTGATGGTTTTCAGCAATTCATACCAGCGGTGGTGCAAAGAATGAAGTAGGGTGATGGATATATTCACAGGGCTGTTCAGCACATCTGCTGTTTCTGCCCACTGGTCCTGGTTGTAGGGTTTGATGACGGGTGCATCTTCGGTCAATCCAAGCTTGAATCGAATGAAGGCATTCATGTGAGAATCAGCCACATGGTGAATCAGCTGGTTCACTGTCCAGCCGCCGTCCCGGTATGGTGTCTGGATCTGTGTTTCATCCAGGTTCAACACAGCGTACTCAAGCATCCTTGGCAGAAACAAGATATCTGCAAGCCTTGCCTCTTTTTCTTTTTCAGAATAGTCAACAAATTGCATTTTGCCGATGGGGTACCGCGGATCTGTTGTCATGCTGAAACTGTTTTAAAAATGAAGAAGCGATTAGTTCTGACCCTTTACAATATCAATCAACTCGACCTCAAAAACCAGCAGGGCTCCACCAGGGATCATCTCACCTGAGCCNTGCTCGCCATAGGCCAACTGATAAGGGATATAGAACTTGTATTTTGATCCGATNCCCATCAGCTGAACACCTTCCGTCCAGCCCCTGATCACCTGATTTAACGGAAACTGCGTGGGCTCTCCCCTGTCTCTTGAACTATCGAATTTTTTGCCATTCAACAAAAATCCTTCGTAATGAACCTTCACTACACTGGTATCCGCTGGCTTTGCCCCAGTACCTTCGGTCATCACTTCATACTGTAAACCAGTAGCCGTTTGTTTCACACCTGGCTTCTTTGCATTTTCAGCAAGGAACTTAAGGCCCTCATCAATGGCAGGCTGTATTTTCTTTCTTCCATTTTTTTGCATGGCTGTACGAACGATCATGTCGCACTGCTCAGGAGTGAAGAGGGTCTTGCCTTTCAGGGCGTCAGCAAAACCTGCTGCCAATACCGCTGAATTTATTTTTTCTATGCCCTGGGATTTGAAAAAATTACCGTCGAGCACTCCAATGGAATAGCTCATGGAATCTTCTGCAGTTTTCAACACAATAGCAGGCTTTGCTGCGGGTACCACTTTTTTTACCACCGGCTTCGCGGCTGTTGCTGTTTTGGGTGCTACAGGCTTGGTTGCAGTTTTGGTTTGAGCAAAAGAAACAGAGAACAAACTGAGCGATAATGAAAGGAAAAATAGTTTTTTCATGCGTTGTAAAATGTAGGGTAAAAATAGTGATTTTAGGTTATCTGGATTGACTGTTTTAATCTTCTCTCAAGACCCTGCCGGTCATCTGAATAAAAACATCTTCGAGATTGGCTCCTTTGGATTCCTTCTTTTTTTCAAACCCACTGGCAATCAACTGATCAATCAAACGATCAGGATGGTCCAGCGAAATAATCCGCCCAGCATCCATGATGGCCACCCTATCACAGAGGTACTCGGCCTCATCCATGTAATGGGTGGTAATGATCACGGTTGTGCCCAGCGCGCGAATATTTTTGATCAAATCCCAAAGGTTCCTTCTTGCCTGAGGATCCAGGCCAGTGGTAGGCTCATCCAGGAAGATGATCCTTGGGTCATTGATCAGGGTTGTGGCGATAGAAAACCGTTGCTTTTGNCCACCACTCAAAGACTTGTACAAGGATTTTGCCTTTTCTTCCAGGTTAACCTTGGACAGGAGTTCCATTGGATCTACCTTTCTGTTGTACAATCCACTAAACAAGTCAATCAACTCCACCAGCTTTAATCCAGGATAAAAACCCGAGGTTTGGAGTTGAACACCAATGATTTTTTTAATCATCAGGTTGCCTGTCCAGGTCAAATCCTGCGATGTTGACTTCCCCGGAAGATTTGAGCCGAAGGGTTTCCATGATCTCAAGGGTAGTAGATTTACCCGCTCCATTGGGACCGAGCAATCCGAAAATTTCTCCTTCATGCACATCAAAACTGATTCCCTTGACCGCTTCGAAGCTTCCGTAAGATTTTTTAAGCTGACTTACCTTGATCATTGTTTATGTTGATGTTTTGCGTAATAAAAGCCATTCATTTGAAATTTTCAGTAGGATGGTTTTCAGTAAAATACATACTCCCCTTTCGGCGAAACCGCTACCACAGGCAATCTCCTGTTGTCCTCAAAAAAATCATATACCCTTCTGAGATTGGCTTCAAATGTTTTCAGGGAAGGATCAGCTGAATACACTTTTTCCAGATATTCTGCACTTCTGGCCTCTCGGTATTTGGCTGGAAAAATATGAACAGGGATGAACTCCTGCCCTGCACCCCTTGCGTAAGTGGAAAGTATGTACAGCTCTTCAATCAGTGGATCTGTGAGGGGGATGCAGCCAACAGTTACACAGCTACCATGGATATAAATCTCCCCACCGGGCTTCATTGAATCGGCCAGCAGTTTGTCTGAAGGATTGGGATAATTCAACCCCAGCGAAAGGTGGTAAGTGCTGTTGGCATTGAATTCGTTGATGTAATAAAAGCCCTCTGGCACCTGGTAATCGCCTTCCATTCGCTTGGGCCCCATCGTTCCGGCAAGCGCGCAGATGCGATAAGACTTGAAAAGGGAAAATGTATCCGTGAGTTTATTTTTGACCCAAACCTGCAAGTCACTGTTGTATTTAAAAGATCGGATATAAACATAGTTTGCAGGCCAAGCCAGCTTTTTGGCAGCNAACTGCTTTTTTAGGGTATCCTCCCGGTTGGCAAANGCCTTTGAAACCCGCGAAAATGACTTTTGGTATTCAACAAAAGAGCTTTGCGCACTGCCTGTAAAACAGGCAAGACATCCTTGAAAAAGGAGCAAAAAAACATACTTGCTGAACGTTGGGGCATTGAGCGTCATCACCCAACAAAATTAATGATTTTGAATTAGCGATAAGTTAAAGATATTTGCATGATATGATCAAGGCAGGCATATTAGGGGGAGGTCAGCTTGGCAGGATGCTTTTACAGGAGGCAGCCAACTATCCCGTTGAAGTTAGCGTGATGGAGAAGGACCCCTTATGTCCTTCTGCCAAGCTATGCCATCATTTCATTCTAGGAGACATCACCAACTATGATGATGTGATCAGGTTTGGAGAAGGGTTGGATGTTATTACCATCGAAATAGAGAATGTAAATGTGGAAGCCCTCTTCGAATTGGAGAAAAGAGGGTGCCGCGTCATTCCAAAACCCGAGGCCCTTCGCACCATCAAAAACAAGATTCTCCAAAAAGAATTTTACACGCAACACCAGATCCCTACTGCATCATACAAGGTGCTGCAGAACAGGGATGAACTGAAAAACAACATTGATTTTCTCCCTGCCGTTCACAAACTGGCCATGGGTGGATATGATGGCAAAGGTGTACAAATCATCAAAAAACAGGAAGATATCCCGCTTGGTTTTGATGCCCCTGCTGTATTGGAAAAAATGATCTCGATTGAAAAGGAAATTGCCATCATTGTGGCTGTGGCTGAAAACGGCAAAACCGCCATCTATCCTCCGGTAGAGATGTTTTTCGACCCCATCCTCAACTTGCTTGATCTTCAGCTTTGTCCTGCATCCATCCCTGAAAAGACCTTGTGGAAGGCAGAAGCGATAGCCCTTACTGTTGCCCGAAAACTAGATTCTCCGGGTATTTTTGCCATTGAAATGTTTGTTGACAAAGAAGGCACTGTTTGGGTCAATGAAACCGCACCAAGGGTGCACAATTCAGGGCACCATACCATTGAAGCCCACTACAGCTCTCAGTTTGACATGCTTTGGAGAATCATCATGAACTATCCGCTGGGAAACACGACAATGATCATGTCATCCATGATGGTGAACCTGCTTGGAGCTGAAGGCTATGCAGGGAAAACGCACTATGAGGGATTGGAAGACATTTTATCCATTCCTGATGTTTTCGTTCATTTGTATGGCAAAACCGATACCAAGCCCGGAAGAAAAATGGGACATGTTACCATCATCAGCAATGAAAAACAAGAACTGATTCACCAGGCCAACAGGATCAAAAGCACACTCAAAATCAAAGGCAATAAAACAATATAAAACCCAAAACATGGCTGTAAGCAAGGCAACCAACAAAAAGAAACCCATCGTAAGCATCATCATGGGAAGCGACAGCGACCTTCCGGTGATGGTTGCGGCAGCAGACCAGTTGACTGAATTTGGCATTCCTTTTGAACTCACCGTTGTTTCTGCCCACAGAACCCCTGAACGAATGGTCAGGTTTGCCACTACCGCTGCCAAAAGAGGCATCAAGGTGGTCATCGCAGGTGCGGGTGGTGCGGCGCATTTGCCAGGCATGGTGGCCTCCATCACAACCCTCCCTGTCATTGGTGTACCCATCAAATCATCCAATTCCATCGAAGGCTGGGATTCCATCCTGTCTATCTTGCAGATGCCCAATGGCATCCCTGTTGCCACTGTTGCACTCAACGGGGCAAAGAATGCAGGCATTCTTGCTGCATCAATCCTCTCCACCAGCAGCAAACCTTTGGAGAAAAAACTACTTGCCTTCAAAACAAAAATGAAGACCGAGGTTGGGAAAAAAATCAAATCATTGAAAAGCAAAGGATTTGAGAATACATTTGATCTATAATGGATCTCGCAAAATACATTGACCACTCCGTGTTGCATCCTACAGCAACCGACAAAGACCTGGAAGAAGCTTGCAGGATAGGTCTAAAATATGGCACAGCCACAGTCTGTGTAAAACCATCTGCTGTGGCACAGGCCGCAAAATTGCTCAAAGGCTCAGCCGTTGGGGTTTGCACGGTGATTGGATTCCCACACGGCGGCAATACGACGGATATCAAAGTGATTGAAACGATTGAGGCCTGCAGAAATGGAGCCACAGAAATTGATGTGGTCGTCAATATCGGTAAAGTCATCGGTGGAGACTGGGAATACGTGGAAAATGAGATTTCCCAAATNATGGATGCTACACTGGAGCACAATGCCATCCTCAAAGTAATCTTTGAAAACGATTACCTCAACGATGANCAAAAAATTCAACTNTGTACAATTTGCTCNAGNCTTCATGTAGCCTTTGTCAAAACATCNACCGGATTCGGATTTGTCAAACAGGAAGATGGAAAATTTCTGGCCAAAGGCGCAACCATACACGACCTGAAACTAATGCGGGAACATTGTGCCCCTGATATTCAAATCAAGGCCTCTGGCGGAATCCGGACCCGCAANGAAGTACTGGCCGCGATTGAAGCAGGCGCAACGAGGGTTGGATTGTCTGCTACTGAAGACATTTTGAATACAAGGGATGAAGGGATNAGGGATAAGGGATAAGGGATGATCATCCCTTGCCCATCACAATCACCCCAAACCTTTGNTCNAAAGCCAGTGAGTGCTTCACAATAACATCAATAAACGAAGGGCCGTATTGTGCATAATAGGGCATGAAATTATCTACCCTTTCCTGTAATGTATTGTTGGGAAACAATTCTGCTTTCAGTTTCCAGATGCGTTGCAATTGGATGGATTGTTTCTTGCGTTCTGCTTTCAACATTTTCTTTTTCAATGTCTCGAGCTTCTTCAAGTGATCAACTTCCAGTGAATGAACATGCTGGACAAGCGTTTTATCAATTGCAGCTACCCTTTCCCGCAATTGGCTGAAGAGTTCCCGGCTTTCGTGTTCTTCTGTTTTCAACGTCAACTCAGCACCAGCCCAGCGTTGGACCAGCTCATTGGCAAGGGAAGTTTCTTCTTTGAAGAGATCCGCATCATGGATATCCAATTCCTTCATCTTGTGTTCATGGTTCGCATCCATGAGCATAAAACTATTGCGCAAAACCAACATGGGGAAAGGCACTTTATAATGGCTGAAAAGCCCTTTCAACTGCATCCAATAGGCAACTTCTGAGCCGCCACCCACAAACAAAATATTGGGGAGTATCGTTTCCTGGTAAATTCCCCTCAGGATTACATTGGGGCTGAACCGCTCAGGATGTTGATTCAACTCTTCAAGCATCTCTGCTTCTGTAAACCGGATCACCGTTTCATCAACCGTATATAGATTTCCTCTTTTATCAATCCTGTTCCTTATCCCATCCCGCAAATAAAACAAATTGACAGGCCTTGGATTGACCTGTAGCTTGTATTGTTTTTCCAGCCTTGCATTGGTTTCTCCAACAATTTGCTGGGCAGTATTGTGCAGCAGATCATCCCTGAACACTGATTTCATCAGCTCCTTCAGCGAAGCATTATCTGGCTGAAGCACCAGCAATCCCTGTTCACGAAACAATTCATTTAGCAGGATAAAGGTGCCTTGCGCCATATCAGTCCCCTTGGTATAGGCTTTCCTGATGATGGCAATGATTTCCTTTGCAAAGGGAAGATGAATCAGCTCTGTCTCTACCATTTTGATGAGTGCCTCAACACCATCGTCTGCAATCATCCTGCCCACTGCGCCTGATTGACTGGTTTCCCACCTGTACTTTTTATCGTTGAGGTTGAATGCAGAGAGCTCAGCAAGATCATTGTCTTCGCTTCCTATATAAAAAACCGGCACGAACCTGCAGTCAGGAAAATCTGCTGAGAGCTTTTGAGACAGCGCAATCACATGGGCTGTCTTGTAAATAAAATAGAGATACCCCGAGAATATGTTGGGCTGGTGTGCCGTGCAGACGGTAAATGTATTGTCTTGTGCCATCCATTCCATGTGCTCCAATTGCTTTGTCGATGGACTGGAATGGGAATATGTCTCTTTAAATGCAGCAACTATTTTGGTTCTATTGGTTGGAAATTTTCTTCTCTCTTCAATGGATGAAGCTATTCCAGTTAAATTGGTGGGATGTGCATAGAAGTCTTTGATGAACTTTTCATCACCAAGATAATCCGCGATCAACCGGGAGAACATTCCGGTGTCTTTGTACTCGATGTATCGACAGTGCGTTTCCAAATTGATGAATGATGGTTTAATGAATATACAACCGATTATACAACATCCCCTTCAAGATCATAGTCGTAGGCCTTGGTAATGAGCACATTCACAAAGTCTCCGGGGTTCAATTTACGTGAAGAATGGATGATTACTTCATTGTCTACCTCTACACTGTCAAATTCCGTTCTTCCAATATACCTTCCGGCCTCTTTTTTGTCAACAATCACTTTCAGGGTTTGCCCAATTTTGGCCTGGTTTTTTTCAAAACTGATTTCCTGCTGAAACTCAATGATCTCCTGTGCCCGCTCTTCCTTCTCTTCTGCACTCAGGCTGTCTTCCAGGGCATGGGCTGATGTATCTTCCTCATGAGAATAGGTAAAAATGCCAACACGATCGAACTGCATTTCAGCCAGAAATGCTTTCACCTCCTCCACATCCTCCCTGGTTTCTCCTGGAAATCCAGCGATCAATGTGGTACGAAGACAGATACCGGGAATCCTGGAACGGATCTCTCCAATCAGGTCTTTCATTTCTTGTCGGGTGATCTGCCGCTTCATGGCCTTGAGCATGTTATCACTGGCATGCTGCAAAGGCATGTCCAGGTAATTGCAGATTTTAGGTTCTTCCTTCATCACATCAATGATGTCCAATGGAAATTTTGATGGATAAGCATAATGAAGCCTGATCCATTCAATGCCCTCTACAGCTGCCAACTTTTTCAATAATTCAGGCAACATCCTTTTCTTGTACAAATCAAGACCGTAGTAAGTCAATTCCTGGGCAATCAGCATCAATTCCTTTACACCCATTTTGACAAGCTTCTCGGCTTCCAAAATGAGTTCTTCCATTGGTTTGCTGCGGTGTTCTCCACGCATCAGCGGGATGGCACAGAAAGAGCATGTCCTGTTGCAGCCTTCACTGATTTTCATGTATGCATAGTGGGAAGGTGTACTGAGCAAGCGCTCACCCACCAGTTCGGTCTTGTAATCGGCATTCAATACCGCCAACAAGGCAGGTAATTCCATGGTGCCAAAATAGGCATCCACTTCAGGAATTTCAGCTTCAAGGTTTTGTTTGTATCGCTCGCTGAGGCATCCCGTAACATAGACCTTGTCGAGCTTTCCTTTTTTCTTCAGGTCTACCTGATCAAGGATGGTGTTTACACTTTCCTCCTTTGCCTTATCGATGAATCCACAGGTATTGACGATGACAATATTGTGGTCCAGTTTTTTATTTTCATGCACAACGTCAAATGCATTGGCTTGCAACTGCCCGCTCAATACCTCACTGTCCACCATGTTTTTGCTGCACCCCAGTGTAATGATGTTGACCTTGTCTTTTTTTATGGTTTTTGATTTCATTTTTTACACCTTGAAAAGTCCTTCCACAAAAGCTTTTTTATCAAATATAATCAAGTCTGAGGCCTGTTCGCCAACGCCAATGAATTTCACCGGAATCTTGAATTGATTGGCAATGGCCAATACAATTCCACCTTTTGCTGTACCATCGAGTTTTGTGATGGCAAGGGCAGAAACATC
>JGI25920J50251_10001018_pt1 | contig 10010 bp, 6 predicted proteins | sample LauGreBMM110DCMD_2_FD_50251 | JGI IMG/M metagenome (IMG submission 50251) | reverse complement strand
CGGCAGCGGCCGTCCCGTTTGGGGATTTGGCCCCACCGAGGGCGATGCCAACCGCATACTTCGATCCAGCCATGCGGGCGAGCTCTTTGAAGACCCGCAAGCTGCTGCACTCGCTCTGGCACAATGGCCCTCTGAGGGCGCAGGAATTGAGGCCCGCGGACGCTACACCCGACTGGGATTGGCCCGAGAACTGTCGGCTTACTTTGACAAATAGTAGTTCCGCTCGGTGTAAAGCTTGCGAAACAAGGGGTCGCGAAGCGAATCAATAAAGAAAATGGCTTCTCCCGTAGACTTCATCTGAGGCCCTAGCGTTTTATTGACGTCCGGGAACTTATGAAAGCTAAACACCGGCGACTTGATGGCCCAACCCTTGCGCTTTGGCTGAAAGTTAAAGTCCGTAACTTTTTTGGTACCGAGCATGACCTTGGTCGCAGCATTGACATAGGGCTCGCCATAGGCCTTACAAATGAAGGGAACGGTCCGCGAGGCACGAGGGTTGGCCTCGATAATGTAGACCGTGTCGTCCTTAATGGCAAACTGAATGTTGATCAAGCCCACGGTGCCCAAGGCCCGCGCAATGGTGTGGGTGTGGTCAATTATTTGCTGCATGACTAGGTCTCCAAGGTTGAAGGGAGGCAGCGTGGCATTGGAATCCCCAGAATGCACTCCGCAGGGCTCGATATGCTCCATGATTCCGATGATGTAGAGATTTTCTCCGTCGCAAATGGCATCCGCCTCCGCCTCAATGGCTCCGTCCAGGTAGTTGTCGAGCATAACTCGATTGCCCGGAAAGTCCTTAAAAAGCTCCACGACATGGGTCTCTAGTTCGTCGTGATTGATCACGATTTTCATGCCTTGTCCGCCCAAAACATAGGAAGGACGCACGAGTATGGGGTAGCCTAGCTTCTCGGCCACGGCACGAGCCTCGTCGGGTCGCGTAATTACGTCAAAGGGCGGATAGGGAATTCCGTGGTCGTGAAGCAGGGTCGAGAAGCGCCCGCGGTCTTCGGCAAGGTCCAGGGATTGGTAGGTGGTCCCGACAATGGGAATCCCAAAACGATCAAGCTTCTCCGCGAGCTTAAGTGCCGTCTGGCCCCCGAGCTGAACGATAACACCCACAGGTTTCTCGTGCCTTATGATGTCGTAAATATGCTCCCAGAAAACCGGCTCAAAGTAGAGCTTGTCTGCGGTGTCGAAATCCGTGGATACCGTCTCTGGATTGCAGTTAATCATGATGGTTTCAAAGCCTTCCTCTTTGGCCGCCAGCACCCCGTGCACGCAGCTGTAGTCAAACTCGATTCCTTGACCAATGCGGTTGGGGCCACTGCCCAGCACAATTATCTTTTTGCGGTCGCTCGACGGACTGTCGTTCCTTGGGGCCAAGGCGCCAAGCGGTCCTGAGGCAGATTCAAAAGTCGAGTAGTAGTAGGGAGTTTGGGCCTGAAACTCCGCTGCGCAGGTATCGACCAGCTTCCAAACCCGCTCAATGCCCATTTGAACACGTAGGTCGTGCACCTCACTCTCGAGGCAGCGCAGCATGTGCGCAATTTGGCGGTCTGCAAAACCCTTCATCTTGGCCTCAAGCAGTAAATCCCTCCCAAGCGAGCCTAAATGATGCAGCTCAATGCGACGCTGGGTCATGACTAGGTCTTCAATCTCGCGCAAGAACCATAGGTCAATCTTGGTAACCTCCTGTATTTTGCGCAGGGGAATACCCATCTGCATTGCGTCGTAAAGCACAAAAACCCGATCCCAACTCGCATGCTCCAGCTTGTGCAGAATTACGTTTTGGTCGGTCTGCCCCTTGCCGTCGGCACCAAGACCGTTGCGCTTAATCTCCAAGGACTGAGCCGCCTTGTGAAGGGCCTCCTGAAAGCTTCGGCCAATGCCCATAACCTCGCCAACCGACTTCATTTGAAGTCCGAGTCGACGGTCTGCGCCCTCAAACTTGTCAAAGTTCCAACGCGGAATTTTCACAATGACGTAGTCCAAGGTCGGCTCAAAGTAGGCCGTAGTGGTCTTGGTAATTTGGTTGTTCAGCTCGTCGAGCGTGTAGCCAATGGCGAGTTTTGCCGCAACCTTGGCAATGGGATAACCGGTGGCCTTGGAGGCCAGGGCCGAGGATCGCGAAACCCTTGGATTGATTTCGATGGCTACTATGTCTTCGCGCTGGTCTGGACTAACCGCAAACTGCACGTTGCACCCGCCGGCGAAGTTGCCGATGGACCGCATCATCTTGATGGCCATGCCGCGCATGCGCTGGTAGGTCACGTCGGACAGGGTCATTGCAGGAGCTACCGTAATGGAGTCTCCGGTATGAATCCCCATCGGGTCCATATTCTCAATGGAGCAAATAATAATGACGTTGTCGTTGGAATCGCGCAGCAATTCGAGCTCAAACTCCTTCCATCCCACCAGGGCCTTGTCGATAATAACCTCGTGAATGGGGCTAGCTTCAAGCCCGCGTTGAAGGGCGGAATCAAACTCCTCTTTGTTCCAAACAAAACTGGCGCCGCTGCCCCCAAGGGTAAAGGAGGCCCTTACGCAAAGCGGGTAGCCAAACTCCTGTGCGATTTCTTTGCCCTTGAGGTAGCTCGTAGCAATTTTAGCCGGAGCGCAGGGAATGTCAATCTTCTCGAGCAGATTTTTGAACTTCTCTCGGTCTTCGGTGATGTTGATGGCCTCAATGTCTACCCCGATGATTTGAACCCCGTACTGCTCCCAGATTCCCTGCTTGTCGGCCTCGATGCAAAGGTTTAGGGCCGTTTGCCCCCCCATCGTTGGGAGTACCGCATCAATTTTTTGCTCCTTGAGGATTTTCTCAATGCTTTCTACCTCGAGCGGAAGCAGATAGATATGGTCGGCAACCACCTCGTCGGTCATAATGGTCGCCGGATTGGAGTTGATCAACGAAACCACAATTCCCTCCTCGCGCAGGGACCGCGAGGCCTGAGAGCCCGCATAATCAAACTCGCAGGCTTGACCAATTACAATGGGACCAGAGCCAATAATAAGGACGTGCTTGATGTCGGTGTTGCGTGGCATAGTAGTTAGGAGGCTTGGTCAAATATCGGGATTAAAAAGGGGGAGACGGCTGGCAAGACCCCAAAAAAAAGGTGCTGCTCCCGCAACACCTTAGTATATCTTATCGCTTTAGGCATTAACCCTTGGGGTTGCCTTCGTCAGAAACAGTCAGACGCTTGCGGCCCCGAGCGCGGCGAGCAGCCAATACTCGACGACCGTTAGCAGAGGCCATGCGAAGACGGAATCCGTGCTTGTTTATGCGTTTGCGCTTGGAAGGTTGAAAAGTGCGTTTCATCGTATCGTATTTTTTTCGATCAACGGCCTAAGCCGGGCATTCGGGCTGCAAATATAGTACGGATTTTCAATCTGCAAGGGCTGTATCTTTGAAATTATGGCGAGTGCTTCTCGAATTTGGGTTACCGGGGCTTCTGAAGGCATCGGATTGGGATTAATAACCCACTACCGCAGGCTCGGTTGGCAGACCGTTGGCAGCTCGAGGCGCCCTGACAAGCCGGAAGCTGCAGACCAGTGGGTGCAGGCTGACCTCAGCATTGCGGCCGAGCGCCAGCGCGCGGTTGACCAAGTACTCCATGACAATAAATGGCCTGACTTAGTGGTTCTCAATGCCGGAATCGGCCACTGGGCTAGCGTGGAAGACAGCGAAACCAAAGACTCCGAGCGAATATTTGCCCTGAACTACTGGGCCGTTGTGGACCTATGCCGCCTGCTGATGCAAAAGGCCAATGGTCGGCCCATTCATGCCGTGGTGCTCTCGAGCATCGCCGCCCGATTCGGGCAAAAAAATTTAGCAACCTACAGCGCGAGCAAGGCTGCCCTTGCCCTCTGGGCGGAGTCCTTAACCAGGAGTGGCGGGACGGTCCGCACCGAATTCAACTCATTATGCCCGGAGTGGTGCAAACCGACATCATGCGCCACAGCATCGGCAAAGATGGCCTAGCCCTCGGCAATCGAGCCAAAGAGCACCGAGGATGGAGCGTAGAGCGTGCCGCGGCCAAAATGGAAGCGGCCATTCGAAGTCGCCACTTTTCTCACATTTTAGCCAGCCCAAGCACCCGGTTGGCCCTTGTTTTGCACGACCTTTGGCCCAGCTTGTTTTACCTGCTTTTGCGACGCAAACTATGAATACCATTATCAATCCAGCCATACTCGAACGCCTGCCGGAACTCACTGCGCAGTTCGCCGCGGGCGAGCCCAAGCACGTAGTGCTCGATGGATTCCTTCTGGACGAAGTAGCCAACAAACTTCACGAGCATTTCCCTTCGGTGGATTCTTTGAAGGTCAAGCGCAAATCCTTGAACGAAAACAAGGTCGAAGACTACCACTTTGAGCGATGGGATCCGGTTTTTACCGAAGTCCGCAATGCGATACGCTCGAGCGAGTTCACGCAATGGATGAGCAGCCTTACTGGAATTGAAAATTTACAGTGCCCTGACGACGCGCTAGGATCGGGCCTTCACCAAGGCGGGCAAGGAAGCTTTGTGGACGTGCACATCGACGTCAACTTTGACCCCAAACTCAAACTCTGGCGCCGCATTAACCTTTTGATTTACCTCAACCGCCATTGGGACGAGGCTTGGGGCGGGCACCTTGAACTCTGGGACGCCAAAATGACCAAGGTTCTGAGCCGCGTGGCTCCCCTGCACAACCGGGCCATCCTGTTTTTAACCGACGAGACCAGTCCCCACGGCTACAAGGCCATCAACGTACCCGAGGGCGAGTCCCGCAAGAGTTTTTATGCCTACTACTTTTCCGAAGTAAGCGACGGATTCAAGTACAGCGACTCCCGATTTATTGCCCGACCCGACGACGGCCTGGTCCGACGCACTGCAACGGCCATGAAAGAGTGGGCGAAAATCCGTGCGAAACGCGTGCTGAACGCCTTGGGCGTTACGAGCCTCGACTTTCAAGACAAAAACCGCTAAGAGGGCGGAATGGCTAAAGCCCAATTTGGCAATAAAACGCCCAAAAAACCCATAAGCTGGGCGGCTCTCAAGCAGATGGCGCGCATGTACGTGCACGTCAAACCCTACCGAACGGAATTTTTAATCGGACTCCTAATGCTCCTGCTCTCTTCAGGAAGCAACCTTGCCTTCCCGAAGTACCTCGGAGAGCTCGTGGATGCGGCGCAGACCAAACCTTCTGACATTGACGGCATCGCATTGACCTTAGGAGGCATCTTGCTTGCCCAAAGCATCTTTAGCTTCGGTCGAATTTTCTTCTTTGAACGCGTGGCGCAGCGGTCCTTAGCCTCGCTGCGGTCGGCCATGTACAGCCACCTAGTCAGCCTACCCCTACCCTTCTTTCACGAGAAGCGCATCGGTGAACTCACCAGCCGCCTTCAGAGCGACATCGGCGTACTTCAGGAGACCTTCACCAGTACCCTCGCAGAGTTCATTAGGCAAATTGTAATTATTGTGGGCGGAATCGCACTGCTGGTCTACCAGTCTCCCTCGCTCACGGGGTTTATGCTGATGGTTCTTCCCTTGGTAGTGCTTTTGGCGGTGTTTTTTGGTGGGCGGATTCGCAAGTACGCCAAAGAGGTGCAAACTGCTTCAGCGGAGTCCAATACCATCGTCGACGAAACCCTGAGTGCGGCCGCAACGGTCAAGGCCTACACCCAAGAGCACTTTGAAAAAACCCGCTACCGCGCTGCGCTCGATCGGGTTGCCGAATTAGGAATTCGCGGCGGAATCCTTCGGGGCGGATTCAGTAGCTTCATTATTTTAGGACTTTTTGGTTCGCTCGTAGCGGTGGTTTGGAAGGGCGCAAGCCTCATCGCAACCGGAGAAATGGCCTCGGGACAGCTCTTTAGTTTTGTCATCTACTCCGGCTTTATTGGAGGTTCCGTGGGCGGACTCGCCGACGTGTACAGCCGGCTTCAGCGGGCCATGGGAGCCACCGAAGCCATCATGGCGATGCTCGATGAAGCGCCCGAGCAGGGCGGACCAGAAGACCAGGTCGCGGCCCAAACTGCCCTGAGCAGCAATCTCGAATCAGAGGCTGGCCAAAAGGATCTTTTGCCCGCATTGGAGTTCAGGGGTCTGCACTTCGCCTACCCCACTCGGCCCGACGTACCGGTGCTCCAGGGACTGAACTTAGTGGTTCAAGAAGGCCAGCAGTGCGCCTTAGTGGGCGCCAGCGGTGCAGGTAAGTCTACGTTGGTTCAGCTGCTATACCGCTTTCACGACCCCCAGCAAGGCCAGCTTTTGATCCGTGGCCGAGACGCACGGGAATGGCCGCTTCAGGAACTTAGGGGCCGCATGGCCTGGGTTCCGCAGGATGTAGCCTTGTTTGGCCGAAGCATCCTCGACAACATTCGCTATGGACGGCCCGAGGCAAGCGACGACGACGTTCGGCGCTCCGCAGAAGACGCCAATGCCTGGGAATTCATCGAGCGATTCCCCGACGGATGGAATACCCAAGTGGGTGAACGCGGTGTTCAGTTGAGTGGCGGGCAGCGCCAACGAATTGCCATAGCCAGGGCCATGCTTCGCAACCCAAAGCTTCTAGTGCTCGACGAAGCCACATCCTCGCTGGACCCCGAGAGCGAAGCATTGGTGCAGGGAGCACTCGAAAAGCTCATGCAAGGACGTACTTCACTGGTAATTGCCCACCGCCTGAGTACGGTGCGCCATGCAGACCTCATCGCCTTTTTGCACGAAGGCCAAATCGCGGAGGTAGGAAGCCACGAAGAACTCATGGCCCGAAGCAAGGGACGGTACCGCGCCTACGTCACCAAGCAGTGGAATGGCAACCTAACTTCGCGAGAATGAGCCGTTTGTTAGCCCTAATCCGCAATAAGTATGTTCTAGCCGGACTCCTTTTCTCGGTTTGGATGCTTTTTTTTGACTCCAACAACCTATTTATTCAGTACGAACTGCGTCAAGAAGTCCGCGCACTCGAAGACGGCCTGCGATACTACCGCACAGAGCTCGATAAAACCCAAAAGCGGCTTAGCGAGCTCGAGTCTGACCCCAAGCAACTCGAGAAATTTGCCCGCGAAACCTACTGGATGCACCGCCCCGGGGAAGAGGTTCTGCTGGTTGAACCCCAGGACCCAGACGACAGCGATACCCTATGATTTCAAGGATTCCGGCCCTCGCAATGCCCGAAAAAGAGTGGGTTAGCCTGCCTGATTTTGGTCCGATGGCGCCCATAGACCGGCATCTTACCGCAGACTTCGACGGGTCTGACCCTGCACAAGCCAACGCGCTCGCCCTGAATGCACTGATGGACGGAGCAAGCAGCATCCTTTTTTGGGTACACCGTGACCAGGACCTTATTGCACTTTGTGAGGACATCGACGCTTCTATTGCTCCGCTTCATTTGGTGGGCAATTTGGATTGCGAACATGCCGCCCAAGTTTTGGGTGAATCCGCACAAGGCCTCTTCAACGCAGACCCAATCGAAGATCGAGCAAGGAGCGGTACTTGGTTTACCGGGGAATGGAGCAGCGAACTTGCGCGTATTCGACGCGCTGAGGCCTGCCTTCCGATGGCCATGGCCGCGGTGGTAACTAATGCGTGCTGTGCCTCTGACCAGGGCGCTGTAGGTCAGTTAGCATGGGGGCTTGCGAGCCTTGAGGCGATGCAGCCATCTTCAGGAAGGCCGGTTGGAATGCTGCTCAATGCAACCAAAGACTACTTTGAGACCATCGCAATGACGCAGGCCGCGAGGCTGCTTTGGACTGCAAATCCACTTTGGATTGTGGGACGCGCTGCTGGTCCGAAATCGAGCAATGATGCGGCCGACTTGATTGACCTGGGTCTCGCCGCGCAAGCTCTCGCACTAGGTGGCTGCCGTGACTTATGGATTAATCCCTTAAACGACAGCAGCCAAGCAGCTGGATGGGCTCGCCATCAGGGCCTTGTTCTTTACTACGAAACGGGACTTTTCGAGCAGGACTTCCCGATGCGGGGAAGCTACCTAATTGAGGAATGGACGATGACCTTGGCCGATTCAGCCCGAGCTCAGGTCGCGGAATGGAATCGTCGGGGAGGTCTAGTGCACCTGCTTGACCAAAACCTTGACCCATGGATCTGAGGCGCCAGCCCCACGAGTTTTCTCAACCCGGCGAACCTCCGTTTTTAAGGGGTCCGTACGCATCGATGTACACGCAACGGCCATGGACTATCAGGCAGTACGCTGGCTTCAGTACCGCAGAAGAAAGCAATGCCTTTTACCGCCGTAATCTTGCAGCGGGTCAAAATGGGCTTAGTGTTGCCTTTGATTTGGCGACCCACCGCGGCTACGACAGCGATCATCCGCGGGTTCAGAGCGACGTAGGCAAGGCGGGCGTAGCCATCGACAGCGTAGAAGACATGAAGCGCCTCTTTGAGGGAATTCCGCTGGATAAAATGTCGGTTTCGATGACCATGAACGGTGCCGTACTGCCGGTCTTGGCCTTTTACATCGTGGCCGCTGAAGAACAGGGCCTTGCACTCGATGCCCTGCAGGGCACCATTCAAAATGACATTCTCAAGGAATTTATGGTGCGGAATACCTACATCTACCCGCCCGCACCAAGCCTGCGCATCATAGCCGACATTCTCGGATTCACGAGCGAACGCATGCCAAAATTCAATAGCATTTCGATCTCGGGATACCATATGCACGAGGCCGGAGCCTCTGCTGAATTGGAACTTGCCTACACGCTGGCAGACGGACTAGAATACCTGCGCACCGGAATTTCTTCGGGCCTCGACATCGACGAATTTGCTCCGCGACTCAGCTTCTTCTGGGCCATCGGGATGGACTTTGTGACCGAAGTGGCCAAGCTCCGAGCCGCCCGGGCGCTCTGGGACCGAATCGTAGCTAGCTTCCACCCCAAAAACCCCAAGAGCCGAGTCCTTAGGGCCCACTGTCAGACCTCGGGCTGGAGCCTTACCGAGCAGCAGCCTTACAACAACGTGACGCGCACTGCCATTGAAGCCATGGCCGCAGCATTGGGCGGAACCCAGTCCCTTCATACCAACGCACTCGACGAGGCTATTGCCTTGCCCACGGATTTCTCGGCTCGAATCGCCCGCGAAACGCAGATTCGCATCCAGGAACGCAGCGGAATCACCCGATTTGTGGATCCCCTTGGCGGCAGCATTGCCGTAGAGAAACGCTGCGCTGAACTGATGGAACGCGTGGAGGAGCTTCTTCAAGAAGTAGAAAAGCTCGGGGGAATGACCAAGGCCATTGAGGCAGGACTGCCCAAGCTCCGCATCGAGGAAGCTGCTGCCATCAAGCAGGCCCGCCTGGATTCGGTGCTGGACGTGCTCGTTGGCGTGAATGCCTTTAAATCCGACGACGATACATTGCTCGAAATTCTCGAGGTTGATAATGAGGCGGTGCTGGCCAACCAGATCGAACGCCTAAAGNCCCTCAAGGCAGNCCGCGACCCCATCGCCCTTGGACTGGCCCTTGAAGCATTAGAGTCTGCTGCGCGCACCGGCCAGGGCAACCTCTTACTGCTGAGCATAGAAGCAGCCAGGGTTAGGGCTACCTTAGGGGAGATTTCTGACGCTCTCGAGCGCGCCTTTGGCCGCTACCAAGCTCGACTCAACATGGTCCACGGAGTTTATGCACGCGAATCCGGCTCCGACGGCAAACTGGCCGAAGTGCGGTCGCTTGCAGACCAATTTGCAGCCCGCTTCGGGCGCCGTCCCCGCCTGCTNGTGGCTAAAATGGGGCAAGACGGCCACGACCGCGGAGCTAAGGTCATTGCCACCGGCTTTGCCGACGTAGGCTTTGACATTGATTTGGGTCCGCTTTTTCAGACGCCCGAAGAGGTCGCGCAGCAGGCCCTTGAAAACGACGTGCATTGGGTTGGCGTGAGCTCACTCGCAGCGGGTCANAAGACTTTGGTTCCCCAGNTGCTGCATGCACTCGCTAAGGCAGGGCGCGGCGACATTCAGGTGGTGGTGGGCGGAGTTATTCCCCGCAAAGACTACGAATCGCTGCTCGCAGCGGGTGCC
>JGI25920J50251_10001015_pt1 | contig 10026 bp, 9 predicted proteins | sample LauGreBMM110DCMD_2_FD_50251 | JGI IMG/M metagenome (IMG submission 50251) | reverse complement strand
AAATTGGAATCCTTATTAGAAAATCAAAAAAGTACAAAAAATACCGATACAGTTGCATTTTTACATCAAATTGCCGAAAAAATTCACCGCCGATCCATGATTATTTTGTTTACCGATATGTTTCAATCTGGAAACGAAGAAGCTTTGTTTTCAGCTTTGCAGCATTTAAAACATAACAAACACAAAGTGGTTTTGTTTCATGTAATTGACAAAAAAACAGAATTAGATTTTGATTTTGATACCGCACCAAGAAAATTCATAGATATAGAATCTGGCGATGAGATTACTATTTTTGCTGATTCTGTAAAAGAAGAATATGAGAATCAAGTTTCAAATTATTTCAAAAAGGTAGCGTTAACTTGTGCTCAAAACAAAATAAAGTATGTTCAAGTGTCTGCTGGTGCCGATTTCGAAAAAATACTAACCACATACCTTGTTGAAAAACAAACCTTTGGGTAATGTCGTTTACTATTATTGAATTTTTTTCAAAAAACACTTGCAGTAGTAGAAATAGATTGTATCTTTGCCCTCGCAAACAAAGTAATCTTAACTTCACAAAACAAAGTTAAGTGAAACAATAAAGCGCTGGTTTGGTAGTTCAGTTGGTTAGAATACATGCCTGTCACGCATGGGGTCGCGGGTTCGAGTCCCGTCCAGACCGCTTAAATTTGGGAAAGTCATACTGAAAAGTGTGACTTTTTTGCCCAAAAAAGGTTTTTAAAATTGTTGTGTTGTTTTGCTACGACTTTGTAACTCGTAGCAGGTTTAGTAGTTAGACCAATGAAAAGCTTTCTCGTTTAATAACGAGATGGCTTTTTTGATTTATACCTAAAAAATATGTTTTATATTTATATATTATTCTCAAAATCTAGCAATATTTATTATAAAGGGTTTACAGAGAATTTAAAAAAAAGAGTAGAAAATCATCTTGCTGGACGAAGTAAATATACTTCAACCAAAAATGATTGGGTACTAGTTTATTCTAAAGAATTCGAAATTAAAAAAGAAGCGTTAATAGAAGAGAAAAGATTAAAAAAACTCAACAGAGTTTCCCTTGAGAAATTAATTTACAATTAATTATTGCCGGTTTAGTAGTCTCGTCTTTTTGGACGAGATGAAAAGCTTTCTCGTTTTATAACGAGATGGCTTTTTTGATTTAAACTCCTTTCTCTTCTCACAAAATCCCACTATTATGTGATTAATAAAATTTTAAACTCCCAAAACTTGCAATTTNAAACGCAATTCCCTTACTTTGCATCGTTCTTANACGTACTGACTGTTATCACGAAAGCCCGAGGGATTAGACCCGTTGAAAGCTTAGCAACCCTTTATTCCTAAAGAAGGTGCTACATTCTATTCCGATTTATCGGAAACAGATAACCCGAGAATATCTCTCCCTTTCCATAACATTTTTTATTTTTTTGAACCGAATTTTTCGGCATTCTAATAATTCGTATTCCTGTTTTTCGTTGCAATCTGCTCTAAAAAGAGCAGGATTTCCACTACAACCGGGGCTAAAAATGTATTCGTTTGAACTTTTGGAATTATTAATAAAAAAAAAACTAATCACCATAAATAGCGTGATTTATAAGTAATAAAATATGTCAAATATTTCAAAACACTCAGATTCAACGCCCCCTTCGGGGGTTTGGAGGGCTCTAAAAAAACGAATTCTCATTCTCGACGGAGCAATGGGGACCATGTTACAACGCTATAATTTCTCTGAAGAAGATTTCCGAGGCGAACGATTCAAAGATTTCCCACATTCTTTAAAAGGAAATAACGACTTATTATCGCTTACACAACCAAAAGCCATTCGAGACATTCACGCACAATATTTTGAAGCAGGAGCCGATATCGTAGAAACCAACACATTTTCNGGAACTACAATCGGAATGGCAGATTATCATCTCGAAGATATTGTTTATGAACTCAACTTCGAGTCTGCAAAAATTGCCCGTGAAGTTGCCGATGAATTTACAGCAAAAAATCCTGAAAAACCTCGTTTTGTAGCAGGTTCAATAGGGCCAACAAACCGAACCGCAAGCATGTCGCCCGATGTAAACGACCCAGGTTTCAGAGCCGTAACTTTCGACGATTTACGCATTGCCTACAAACAACAAGTAGAAGCCTTACTTGACGGTGGCGTAGATTTACTTTTAGTGGAAACCATTTTCGATACTCTAAATGCAAAAGCGGCACTTTTTGCCATCGAAGAAGTCAAAGACGAACGCAAAATAGATACTCCAATTATGGTTTCAGGAACGATCACTGACGCTTCAGGAAGAACACTTTCGGGACAAACCGTCGAAGCTTTCTTGATTTCAATTTCACATATTCCATTGTTGAGCGTTGGTTTCAATTGTGCCTTGGGAGCACAACAACTGAAACCGTATTTGAAACAATTGGCACACAATACGTCTTTCAATATTTCGGCACATCCTAATGCGGGTTTGCCCAATGCTTTCGGACAATATGACGAAACGCCCAAAGAAATGCAAGCACAAATCAAGGAATATTTAGACGAAAATTTAATCAATATTATTGGTGGTTGTTGCGGAACAAATCCGGAGCATATTAAATTAATTGCGGAAGTCGCGAAGGATTATAAACCGAGAATAGTTGTCGGTTGATAGTTGATGGTTGTTGGGAAATCCATCCAATAAAATTAATTTATCAATTTATAAAAATCAACAATAAATATGGAATATAATAAACTTGAAGTTTGGATCGAAGCAAGAAAATTGACAAATTTAATTTATGATTTATCAAAAGTTTTTCCAAAAGAAGAAATTTACGGATTGACAAATCAAATGAGAAGATGTACTGTTTCAATTCCTTCAAATATTGCGGAAGGTTGCGGAAGACAAACTGCAAAAGACACAATTAATTTTTTGCATATATCAAAAGGTTCATTATATGAATTAGAAACACAATGTTATGTAGCTCTTGACCAAAAATATATTGACGAGAATAATTTTAATATTGTTTTTAACCAGATGCAATCTTGTAAAAAACTATTAAATGGATTTATAAATTATTATAAAAAGTTGTTATGATTATAGATACGGCCAACAACCAACAACCAACAACCAACAACTTCTTAAAGTTATCAGGTCTTGAACCGTTAATCATTACTCCAGAAACCAACTTCGTAAATGTTGGTGAAAGGACAAACGTTACTGGTTCACGAAAATTTCTTCGATTAATTAAAGAAGAAAAATACGCCGAAGCGCTTGCTGTGGCTCGAGACCAAGTAGAAGGTGGCGCACAAATCATCGATATTAATATGGATGAAGGAATGCTTGATGGCGTTTATGCAATGACCACTTTCCTAAATTTAATTGCCTCCGAACCCGATATTTCTCGTGTTCCTTTGATGATCGACAGTTCCAAATGGGAAATTATCGAAGCTGGTTTGAAAGTCGCTCAAGGAAAAAGTGTAGTGAATTCAATTTCCCTAAAAGAAGGGGAAGAACAATTTATTCATCACGCCAAATTAGTAAAACGATACGGAGCGGCTGTAATCATTATGGCATTTGATGAAAAAGGACAAGCCGATAATTACGAACGACGAATCGAAATTTGCAAACGCTCGTACGATATTTTAGTAGATGTAGTTGGTTTTCCAGCTCAAGATATTATTTTCGATCCCAATATTTTCCCTGTGGCTACAGGAATGGACGAACATAAATTAAACGCATTAGATTTCTTTCGAGCCACAAAATGGATTAAAGAAAATCTTCCACACGCCCACGTAAGCGGAGGTGTGAGTAACGTTTCGTTCTCTTTTAGAGGAAATGATACGGTGCGTGAAGCAATGCATTCTGCTTTCTTGTATCACGCCATCAAAAACGGAATGACAATGGGAATTGTAAATCCAGAGATGTTATCTATATATGATGAAATCCCAAAAGATTTATTAGAACACGTTGAAGATGTTTTATTAAACAGAAGAGACGATGCCACCGAACGATTACTGGATTTTGCCGAAGATTTCAAAGGAATTGCTTCCCACCCTTCGGGGGGGATAAAGGGGGGGCTTGAATGGCGCTCCGGAACTATTCAAGAGCGATTAACACATTCTTTGGTAAGAGGAATTGATGAATTCATCGAAATAGATGTTGAAGAAGCCCGATTAGCCGCAACCAAACCAATCGAAGTTATCGAAATTAATTTGATGTCTGGAATGAATGTGGTTGGTGATTTATTTGGAAGTGGAAAAATGTTTTTGCCACAAGTGGTTAAATCGGCACGAGTTATGAAAAAAGCCGTGGCGTACTTACTTCCTTACATCGAAGCTAGCAAGCAAGTTGGCGACAAACAAGGGGCAGGTAAAATTTTGATGGCAACGGTAAAAGGTGATGTTCACGATATTGGAAAAAATATTGTTTCCGTAGTTTTGGCTTGTAATAACTATGAAATCGTTGATTTAGGCGTAATGGTCGCACCCGAAAAAATTATNGCAGCTGCAATTGAACACAATGTCGATGTTATTGGCTTAAGCGGATTAATCACGCCTTCATTAGACGAAATGGTTTATTTGGCTAAAGAATTAGAAAGGTTAAATATTAAAATTCCAATAATGATTGGTGGTGCAACTACTTCTCGTGCGCATACGGCAGTGAAAATTGCGCCACAATATAATAGCACTGTAGTTCATGTGAATGATGCCTCGAGAGCGGTAACTGTAGCGGGAAATTTATTGAATTCCGAAACAAAATTAAAATACACGACTGATATTCGATTAGAATATGACGAATTACGGGAGGGATATTTGAATCGAAGTCGCGACAAAAATTTCTTAACAATTGAACAGGCACGTGCCAATAAATTAAAATTAGATTGGGATAATTTTACGCCTGTAAAACCAAATTTTATAGGTTCAAAAACCATAGAAGTTGATTTAGAGGATTTAGTTCCGTATATCGATTGGACTCCATTTTTTAGAACTTGGGAATTGTTTGGAAAATATCCTGCAATTTTAACAGATGAAGTGGTTGGCGAACAAGCAACTTCAGTTTTTGAAGATGCTCAAGAAATGCTTGACCAAATTTTGTTGGAAAAAAGAATAGCCGCCAAAGGAATTTACGGTATTTTCCCAGCGAATACAATAAATGACGACGACATTCAGATTCAACCAACAACCAACAACCAACAACCGATAACTTTTCTAACTTTAAGACAGCAATCTCAAAAAACAGCAGGCGCACCAAATATCGCTTTAGCCGATTTTATTGCACCTAAAGACAGTGGGAAAACGGATTATATGGGTGCATTTTGTGTAACCACTGGTTTTGGTGTTGATGAATGGGCAACGGAATTCGAGAAGAATTTAGACGACTATAATTCGATTATGGTGAAAGCTTTGGCAGACCGTTTTGCGGAAGCATTCGCCGAATATTTACATGAAAAAGTTCGTAAAGAAATTTGGGGTTATGCAGCCGATGAGATTTTAACCACCGAAGAATTAATTGGCGAAAGCTACAAGGGAATTCGTCCAGCGCCTGGTTATCCAGCGTGTCCGGACCATTTAGAAAAACCAACCATTTGGAAGTTATTAAATGTAGAACAAGAAATTGGAGTAAAATTAACCGAAAGTATGGCAATGTGGCCTGCATCATCAGTGTCAGGATATTATTTTGGAAACCCAGAAAGCAAGTATTTTGGGCTTGGGAAAATAAAAGAAGACCAAGTAATTGATTACGCAAAACGCAGAAGCGTTCCAACGGAAATTGCCGCAAAATGGTTGAATCCAAATATAGCAGATTAAAAAATGTTTAAAGTTTAAAGTTTAAAGTTTCCCGAGAGAACCTTAAACTTTAAGCATTAAACCTTAAACAAAAAAATAATATGAAAGTAACACAGCATATCGAAGACGCAAAAGGAAANACCTTATTCTCTTTTGAAATTATCCCNCCNCAAAANGGGAAAAGCATACAAGAATTATACGACAATATTGANCCATTAATGGAGTTCAAACCGCCTTTTATTGATGTAACAACTTCTCGTGAGGAGTTTGTTTATATCGATAAAGGAAATGGATTATTGGATAAAAAACTAACAAGAATGCGTCCAGGGACATTGGGTATTTGCGCGTCCATAAAGCATAAATACAATGTAGATACCATCCCACACGTGCTTTGCGGTGGTTTTACTAAGGAAGAAACNGAATATTTATTGGTAGATTGTCATTATTTAGGAATTGATAATGTGATGGCTTTACGAGGTGATGCTATGAAAGATGAAAAATATTTTATTCCAAAAAATGGCGGAAATGATTACGCAATTGATTTGGTNAAACAAATAAAACTCCTAAATGATGGTAAATATTTACACGACTTATTAGATGTAGATAATAAATCAGATTTTTGTATTGGAGTTGCGGGTTATCCCGAGAAACATTTGGAATCGCCTTCGTTGCAATCGGATTTAAGAAGACTTAAGGAAAAAGTAGAAGCCGGGGCAGATTATGTAGTTACTCAGATGTTTTTCGATAATTCAAAATACTTCGAGTTTGTTGAAAAGGCAAGAGCAATGGGAATTACAGTTCCTATTATTCCTGGGATTAAACCAATTGCTGTAAAAAAACACATGCAACTTTTACCACAGGTTTTCCGAGTAGATTTACCCGAAGATTTGATTAACGCCATCGAAAAATGCAAGTCATCTGCCGAAGTTAAAATTGTTGGTATTGAATGGGCAATACAGCAATCTCTAGAATTAAAACAAGCGGGAGTCCCTGTTTTGCACTATTATTCTATGGGAAAATCTGAAAATATTAGGCAAATTTCAAAGGCAATATTCTAAAAAAAAGAATATATTTGCGTTCCAATATTTTCCAAATGAGAGCTATTATTATAGGAATTTCACTGTTGTTATTTGGTTTTAGTTCTGCGCAAGAAATCAAAGAATCTAATGCTTTTGAAGCAGATTTTTTTACTGGAAACATTTTTAAACACTCACCAGATTTATCTCATTTGGTGACTGGTCATCCTGAAGGAGTTCTTTTAAGTTTTTCTAAAAAAACACATGGAAATAACGAATGGGAATCGGCTTATAACTTCCCAGATTATGGTGTTTATTTCTTATATCAAGATTTCAAAAATGAATTTTTAGGACATAATTATGCCATNGGATTGCATTATAATTTCTATTTCCTAAACAGAAATTTGGTCTTGAAAGTAGCAGAAGGAATCGCATTGGCTTCAAATCCGCATGATAATATTACCAATAGTAAAAACGGGGCTTTTGGTTCAAAATTTATTGGAAATGTTAATTTTGGGTTGAATTATAAAAAAGAAAACATCATCGATAAATTAGGATTGCAAGCAGGTTTTCTTTTTACCCATTTCTCAAATGCTCGAATGAAATCACCAAATAGCGGAATTAATACCTTTAATATTAATCTTGGTTTAAATTATAATTTTGATAAAATTGCAAATAAACCTATTGATACAACTTCATTTAGTAGAAAATTTAAACAGCCAATTAAATACACTTTTGTGCTTCGTACAGGATTTAATGAAAGCACAATTGTTGGAAGTGGAACACACCCTTTTTATCATATTGGATTTTTTGCCGACAAAAGATTGAATCGTAAAAGCGCCATTCAATTTGGAACTGAATTATTTTTGACGAGATCCAATATAGATTTCATAAAATACCAATCCGTAGCCTATCCAAATTTAAATATAGATCCAAATACGGANTACAAGCGAGTTGGTGTTTTTGTTGGGCATGAATTGTTCATAAATCGAATTTCTTTAGAGGTGCAACTTGGATATTATGTTTACCAACCATTTAAAAATGATATTGCAATTTATGATAGGTTGGGAATGAAATATTATATTAGCAATAAAATATTTACAGGAATTTCCATCAAAACACATGGATTTTTAGCCGAAGCGATGGAGTTTGTAATGGGTTTAAGATTGTAAAATTATAGAGATGAAAAAAAGCATATTCTTAATTGGTTTGTTATTATTATTTATTGGATGTTCAAATCTAGAAGAATGTATAGAAGCAACGGGTTCAATAATTACCAAAGAATTTACAGTTGGAGATTTTGATAGAATCATTGTGTATCAAGGGATAAGTTTATTGGTAATAGAAGGACCGGTTTATAAAGTTGAGGTTCATACGGGTGAAAATTTAATGCCGAATATTCAAGCAACCGTTACTGATGGGCTACTTACATTAAAAGACAATACTACTTGCAATTGGGTTCGTGATTATGGGAATACGGTAGTTTATGTTACGGCGCCAAATCTTACAGAATTGCACTCTAAAACGGAAAGATTAATTGCCTCCAATGGGGTTTTAACCTACCCAATTTTGAGATTGATTTCTATGGATTTATACGACGGTGCAGGAACGGGAGATTTTAATATTCAAGTCAATAATTCTCAAACGGTCATCGAAAATAATAATGTTTCGAGATACTATATTTCAGGGCAAACTGATAATCTTTTAGTTAATTTTTATGATGGGAACGGACGATTTACTGGGGATAATTTGAACGCTAAAAAAATTGTAGTTTTCCACAGAGGATCAAATGATATGATTGTAAAACCTACAGAAAGTATCACTGGAAAAATGGTTAGTACTGGAAATGTAATTCTAAAAAACAATCCGCCAATAGTTGATGTACAGCAGTTATACCATGGACGAGTAATTTATAATTAGAATTATTCTTTGGTAATTTCTCTGAAAATGGTCTCTAAATTCTTATTTTTTTGATTCAGTTGTAACGTTTTTAATCCATTTTCATGGGCAAAATCAAAAACCGTTGGTCGCATGTCTTTATCAGATAGAAAAGTCAATTCCCATAACATATCATGCGTGTTTTTATAGGATTTCAAATGGGGCATTTTTGCAATTGACTCTTCCTCAATTTTAAAATCAAATTCTACTTCAATAACTTGTTCTTTATCGGCAGAAATNAATTTGTCTAATTTTTTATCGGTTACAATTTTACCATTATTGATGATAATTACACGGTCACAAATGGCCTCAACCTCTTGCATAATATGGGTAGAAAGGAAAACAGTTTTGTCTTTACCGACATTTTTAATCACATTTCTAATTTCAACCAATTGATTTGGATCCAATCCTGTGGTAGGTTCATCCAAAATTAAAACGTCTGGATTGTGCAGTAAAGCATTCGCCAAACCCACACGTTGACGATACCCTTTTGATAATTGTACAATTTTTTTGTGACTTTCTGATGCTAAACCAGTCAATTCTATAACATCGTTAATTCTTGATTTCGCAACCTTATATACATCAGCATTAAAAGCCAAATATTCCCGAACATACAAGTCCAAATACAACGGATTATGTTCCGGCAAATAACCTACTGATAACTGAACCGCTTTTTGATTTGAATTTACATCAAAACTATTCACAGTTGCTGAACCTTCATCAGCATTGATGTACGTTGTTAGTATTTTCATTAAAGTTGATTTNCCAGCNCCATTTGGCCCTAAAAAACCGACGATTTCTCCTTTTTTTACAGAGAAAGAAACAGCATCCAACGCTTTTTGGGTGCCATAACTTTTGGAAATATTTACAACTTCAATTGACATGATATTTGATTTTGAACAAAAGTAGGCAGAAAATTTTTGTTTTTACTATAATGTAGATTGCAAAATTGGCAGCGCATTTAAATAGTATTTAAATATCTTCAAAATGCAAACAAAACCTTAAATTTATTTAACTAAGAACAATCGATTAATTTGAATAAATATGATTTTAAGGTCTGTTTTACTCTAATTTGATAAAATAGTATAGTTCAAATTAAGAAATTCCTTTTAATTTAAAAAATCTAAATTTTTATAGTGTTTAAACAAATTTTATACATAGCTTTGCTAAATAATCATAGANTTAATGAACAACAATTTCAATTTTACACCTTCTTATTATTTCTTCTTTAGTAGAAGTAAGGATTGTGCTGTGGTTATTTGAAACAAATAAAAAACAAATAAAGCTATACAATCCTGATGAAAATCAGGATTTTTTTTT
>JGI25920J50251_10001005_pt1 | contig 10080 bp, 10 predicted proteins | sample LauGreBMM110DCMD_2_FD_50251 | JGI IMG/M metagenome (IMG submission 50251) | reverse complement strand
TACTTGTAGGAGTTTTAGATAATGAAACGTATGCTTTTTAATGCAACCCAATCAGAAGAATTGCGAGTTGCGATTGTAGATGGTCAAAAATTAATCGATCTTGATATTGAACGTGGAAGTCGCGCTTTAAAGAAAAGTAATATCTATAAAGGCATCGTGACTCGTGTAGAACCTTCACTTGAAGCTGCTTTCGTAAACTACGGCACAGAGCGTCATGGCTTTCTTCCTTTCAAAGAAATTTCGCCGCAATACTTCAAAGACTCAACCCAAAATCGCCCTCGCATTCAAGATGTCATTGAAGAAGGTCAAGAAATTATCGTTCAAGTTACAAAAGAAGAACGAGGTAATAAAGGTGCCGCGCTTTCAAGCTACCTTTCTCTTGCAGGACGATATATCGTATTAATGCCCAACAATCCGGATGGCGGAGGCGTTTCAAGACGTGTTGAAGGCGAAGAGCGTAATGAATTCCGCGATCATATTTCAAACTTAGATATCCCAGAAGGTATGAGCGTCATTGGTCGAACAGCGGGAGTAGGTTCGTCTCTTGAAGAGCTGCAATGGGATTTAAATTATCTAAAACAATTGTGGACAGCAATTGAAGAAGCATCTCAAGGCCAGTCAGGCGCATTTCTCATTTATCAAGAAGGTAATCTTGTCATTCGTGCCATCAGAGACTATTTTCATCCTGAGATAGGTGAAATTCTCATTGATACTCAAGGGATCTATGATCAAGCGACACAATTTATGAACCATGTGATGCCAAATTATGTGGATCGCGTAAAGCTCTACGAAGATGAGGTTTCTTTATTTTCTCGCTTCCAAATTGAACATCAAATTGAATCTGCTTTTTCAAGAGAAGTTAGATTACCCTCTGGTGGCGCTATTGTGATTGACCATACAGAAGCGCTTGTTTCTATTGATGTGAACTCATCAAGAGCCACCAAAGGAAGTGATATTGAACACACGGCATTTAATACGAATATTGAAGCTGCTGAAGAGGTAGCTAAACAATTAAGGCTTCGCGACTTAGGTGGACTAGTTGTGATTGACTTTATTGATATGGAAAGCCAAAAAAATCAACGTGAAGTAGAAAATCGATTTAGAGATGCACTTCATCATGATCGCGCACGAGTCCAAACAGGTAAAATTTCACGTTTTGGATTACTTGAGCTTTCGCGTCAACGACTTCGTCCAAGTATTGGCGAATCAAGCAATAGCCTATGTACTAAATGCAATGGCACTGGCTCAATAAGAGATATTCAATCGTCGGCATTACATATTCTTCGTATGATTCAAGAAGAAGCCATGAAAGAACATAATGCAACTATTTCAGCTCAATTACCTATTGAAGTAGCTACATTTCTTCTGAATGAAAAACGTTCAGATATATATAGTCTTGAACAACGCTTAAAAGTTGAAATTATATTAATTCCTAATAAACATCTTGAGTCTCCAAATTATTCAATCTCAAGTGCTAAACAAGAAGAGATTGNAAATCAATCTAAGCCTAGTTACCAAATGATGGAGTCACTTAACGAAGGTAATCAAGTTTTAAATTATAAACAAGAGTCTAATGAACCAAAACAAGAGCCCTTAGTAAAAGGAATCGTTCCTGACACTCCTGCTCCATCAGGATCAGGAAAACCAAATAAAACATTATTTGGTTTCTTTAAAAATCTTATTGCTGGTGATGATGAAAATACTGAAAACCAAAATGTAGAAAAAATAGAAGTTTCTGAAACAACGGAAAAAAATCGTCCAAGACCACAACATAACAACCGAGGACGAAATAATCGCAATCAGAAATTTAAACAGCATAATGACAATAAACAGCAAGGAGAGGTCAAGCCTTCTGAAATCGATGTCACTTTACCATCAGAAAAATTATCTCCACCGGTTACACGACCAAATCAAGATAATAATAAACGAGGTCGGAACAATAATCGCAGTCGCTTTAACAAAGATCGTGGTTCGAGATCTAACCAAAGTCCAAATAATTTTGAGAAAAAAGCTTTAGCATCTCAAGAGGCGCCAACTTTAAATAAATCTGTTCCTGAAGCAAGATCTCCTCAGGAAAAAAAACCAGGGCCTAAGCCAATTGAAGCATTCAAAAAGCCTGCTCCTCCCAAGCCTAGAAAAAGAGTAGAAGAAAAACCAGTTGATCTAAAGGCAATCGGTCTTGAACTTGTAGAAACAAAAGCTAAATCAAAACCTAAAGCTAAAAAAGAAATAGAAGAAAAACCAAAAAAAGTAGCGCCAAAGAAAACAGCTGCTTGGCAAAAGAAAGAAAAAGCTAAAGATGAACCTATTATAATGGTTGAAACAAAGGCTGCAAAGAAAAAGTCTGCTAAATAGACTGTTTAAAAAAGCCTATAGTCTGCCAGCCAAGGTAAGCCATTAATATCGATCCTGCGACATGAAGCGCAATAAGGGTGAGCGAGGCGACGAGCTCATTCTTTTGCAACAACTGAAAAATCTCGGCAGTAAATGTAGAAAATGTAGTAAGGCCTCCTAAAAAACCTATATTAATAATAAGTTTTAAATCTGGACTAAGGTCACTAAAAAATTCAAAAGCTCCCATCGATACGCCAATTAAATAACCACCTACAAGATTGACTGTTAATGTGCCTATCGGAAATATCGGATGAAGCGTATCTAATAAAATACCTATACCCCATCGACTCCATCCACCTAGAGCTGCTGCAACTCCTATATATAAAAAATTCTTCAAGATAACTTTAAGAAATGCTCACGATAGTATTTTAATTCGTCGATCGAATCATATATGTCTGATAAGGCTTCATGTTTGCTTATTTTTTTAAAGCCTTGGTAGAGTGAAGGCCTCCATCGACGCGAAAGCTCTTTAAAAACACTCACGTCTAAATTTCTGTAATGAAAATAACTTTCTAAATTCGGCATATGCTTTGCCATAAAACGTCGATCTTGGCAGATCGAATTGCCGCACATCGGCGATTTATTTGGTGCAATATGTTTTTTTAAAAACTCGATAGTCGCTTCTGAAGCGTATGTCTCATCAAACGATGATTGCTTAACTCTTTCAATCAAACCTGATTTTGAGTGGGTAGATTGATTCCATGCATCCATACCATTTAATACTTCCTCTGCCTGATGAATAACAATGACTGGACCTTCTGCAATAATATTTAAATGAGGATCAGTCACTATAGTGGCCAACTCAAGCACTTTATCGGCCTCAGTATTAAGCCCGCTCATTTCCATATCAAGCCATATTAAATTATCGTCCGAAGAGCTCATCATGATTTCCATTAAAATAGTACTAATTGATTGAAACAATCTACAACGTAAGATTGTTTTCGTACAGAATACTAGAATATTAACTTAATTNAGAGACATTATGGACGAAATACTTCGCAACACCTTTATTGNTGTTCTTAGCTTAAGTACGGGCATTCACCTTTGGCTTGCGAGAAGACATATTAACTTTGTGTCTAATCACAAAAATAAAGTACCTGATGCTTTTAAAAAAAATATTACTCTTAAAGACCACCAAAAGGCTGCGCATTATGCAATCGCAAAAAGTGAATTAGGCTCAAAAGATACAATCGTCCAAGCCTCCTTGCTTCTTCTTCTTACCCTAGGAGGGTTGATTAGTGCAATCTCACATCTTTTTGATTCAATGACATCGCCTCTCTTAAAAGATATTGCATTAATCTTAAGCGTCATGTTTGTAAGCAGCCTCATCGATCTGCCTTTCAGTTATTACAAAACATTTAAAATTGATGAAGCATTTGGTTTTAATCGCATGACAAAGAAACTATTTTTTTCAGATCTTTATAAGCAAATGATTTTAGGTTTATGTCTTGGTCTGCCTATTTTATTCGTTGCATTGTGGATGCTTCAAAATGCAGGGGCATATTGGTGGTTTTATCTATGGGCAGTTTGGAGTTTATTTAATCTTTTAATTCTTGCAATCTATCCAACTTGGATCGCTCCTTTTTTTAATAAATTCTTACCATTAAAAGATAAAACCTTAAAAACTAAGATTATTGCACTATTAAAAAAATGTGGTTTTAAATCTCAAGGATTATTTGTTATGGATGGTTCTGCAAGAAGTAACCATGGCAATGCTTATTTCACAGGCTTTGGCAAAAATAAACGCATCGTATTTTTCGATACACTTTTAGAGCGCCTTAATCATAATGAAATTGAAGCTGTCCTCGCTCATGAGCTTGGTCATTTTCATCATAATCATGTTAAAAAAAGAATTGTTATGATGTTCCTTGTGAGTTTTATTGGTCTTGCTATTTTGGGTTATTTAAAAGATCAATTATGGTTTTATCAAGGTTTAGGCATTGTTGATCCTACAAATGGTAGCGCCTTGCTTCTTTTTATGTTGGTTGGCCCTACTTTCATTTTTTTCATAAGACCTATCATGGCATTCTACTCAAGGCAAAATGAGTTCGAAGCTGATCGCTATGCAAAAACACACTCGAGTGCAAAGTATCTTAAAGAGTCATTAGTTAAACTTTACCGAGATAATGCATCAACTTTAACACCTGACCCTTTATATTCGGCATTTTATGACTCACACCCTCCTGCGTTACAGCGTATCGCAAGATTATAAAAATTCAAGAAAGCTTTTTTAATAGTAACCAATGGTAAAATGTCATTTACTTATATGGCATAGCGCTGATAAAAAATGGACATTACAACACGGCTAGAGTTTGATGCAGGGCATCGCATACCCAATCATAAAAGTAACTGTAAAAATTTACATGGTCACCGCTATGCAATTGAAGTCACTGTAACGGGCCCTATTCATGACGACAGAAAAAGTTCAGACTTTGGTATGGTGATTGACTTCTCTGACGTAAAGAAAATCATTAAGGATTTAGTGGTTGAGCCCTGGGATCATGCTTTCATCGTCTATCAAGACGACAAAAACATTGTGAATTTTTTAAGTACGCTACCAAATCATAAAACCGTTATATTTCCAGTTGTCCCTACGGCAGAAAATATGGCATCAGAAGCTTACCGAATTTTAAATGGTGAATTTAAAAAACGCTTTAATGATCAACTTAAAATAAAACAAATTCGCATGTATGAAACACCCAATAGCTGGGCTGATGCTATATAACTTAGATTACCAAATAAGCTTTTTTTCACTTTTCATTTTGTTCAAATAAGCTTCATGACTTTTAAGTTCTTCGTCGCTTGCCTTAACCACAAAGAGATTAGCAGGACGATGGGCACTTTTCTCTCCTGCAATATCTGATCCGCTATATTGAAAATCAATCATTAAATCTTCTTGCCCTCGAGTCATAGCAAGGTAAACTTCGGCTAAAAGTTGGGCATCTAGTAAGGCGCCATGAAGGCTTCTTTGCGAATTATCTATATTATAAAAACGGCATAAAGCATCTAAACTGTTTCGTTGCCCTGGTCTCATATCCTTTGCCATTTTTAACGTATCAATAATATTAGCAACCAGACCTTCAATAGGCTGTCTTTCAATCAATCCAAGCTCCATATTAATAAAACCCACATCAAATGGCGCATTATGAATAATAAGCGTCGTATCTCTTATGAACTCAATAAAATCAGAAGCAATTTCTGTAAATTTCGGTTTGTCTTGTAAGAAATCTAGTGAAATACCATGCACCTCTTGAGCTGCGGGATCTATTTCTCTATCTGGATTTAAATAAAAATGAAAAGAGTTGTTTGTGGGACGGCGATTTATGATTTCAACCGCTGCAATCTCAATAATTCGGTGCCCTTGATTAGCATACAAGCCAGTTGTTTCTGTGTCTAAAAAAATATGTCTCACTGCGACCCCTTTNATAGGTTATCAACGCCCTGATTTGCTAGTTGATCAGCTTTCTCATTACCATCATGGCCGGCATGGCCCTTCACCCAAAGCCACTCTATAGAATGACCAGAAACTAATTCATCTAGTCTTTGCCATAAATCTATATTCTTGATAATTTTCTTGCTACTATTTTTCCAGTGATTGCGTTTCCATGCATGGATCCATTCCGTAATGCCTTTTTGCACATAAGTCGAATCCGTATATATTTTAATTTCTGATACCTGTTTAATGATTTCAAGCGCTTTAATTACAGCTAATAATTCCATACGATTATTTGTAGTATCTTTTTCACCCCCATAAATAGATTTTTCGTTGGCTCCTGAAATTAATAATGCACCCCATCCGCCATCTCCAGGATTGCCTTTACAAGCTCCATCTGTATATATGGTGATTGCAGGCTTCATGGTTTAACTTTGAAAGTTCTAGATTTTTGTGCTGAATATACCGGGGCTTTAATCAATTTCTTTTTCCATAAAGGTTGGATTGTGGTCATACCATGTACTCTTTTTTGTATCACAAGAAAATAAAACCCTCCGAACATAGGCCACCATCGATCACCTAGTTTTTCTAGGAAATGTATTTTTTTTAACCATGTTGCTTTCTGTATTGGCGGAACATAACATCCCATCTTTCCTTCAACCATTTCTAATCCCACAATGGGAAGCCACTCTTTAATTTTACTCAGAGATATAAATTTTGTATTCCAAGGGTAGTCAATATCAAAACTTAAAAGTTTTTTTAAGCCCCATAAGCTTGCTGGGTTAAATCCTGTGATGATGAGACGCCCTTCGGGCATAAGAACCCGATGAATCTCTTTAAGTAATTCATAAGGCTCGACCATTTGCTCTAAAATATGAGGAGCGATAAGTAAATCTACTGACGCTTCATCAAAGGGTAACGCTTCGTTCGCTGTCACTAAATCAGGGTGACTTGAATTTAAAGAAAATTTATTTTGGATACGTGAATGATCTAAGAAGTCTATGTCAAAATTACCCATTTGAATCGCATAAAATCCAAACGTATCAATGACCACAGAGTTTATATAATCGTATTCTAACGCAAGTAAATATTGGCCTAAGGGGCTTTTAAACCATTCTTGTGATGAGATTTTAGGCATAAAAATATCTTATAATGATCTAAATACTTTACTATGAATACAAATGACAGGCTACAAAGAAAATCAATTAATTCATATCGATCCTATTGAAGCCTTTCAAGATAATTATATTTGGTTAATTCATAACGATCAAAATAGCATTGTCTTTGACCCGGGGGACGCTGGCCCTGTCATCACTGCCCTGGAGCGAAAAAACCTTCGTCTAGTCGCGATTTTAATCACCCACCATCATAATGATCATATTGGAGGGGTTATTGCGCTTCAAGAAAAATACCCTCATATTAAGATCTTTGCACCGCAAAAAGATAAATACGATTTTGTCAATATAAGCCTTAAAAATGGAGACGAAATTAATATTCCAGAGCTCCAAATAAACTATAAAATAATTGAAATTCCTGGGCATACCCAAGGGCATATCGCCTATTACGACATGAAAAACCTTTTCTGCGGGGATACACTTTTTGCCTGTGGATGCGGCAAAATATTTGATGGAACCCATGAGCAAATGTATAACTCGTTAAAAAAAATTAGCGCCCTTCCAGAAGATACAAAAATCTATTGTGCGCACGAATACACTAAAAAAAATATTGCATTTGCCTTATCACTTAATCCAAATGATGAAAATCTAAAACTAAGAAAAGCATTTATATCCAACTTAAAAAATACCATTCCATCCTCCCTCGAGGAAGAATTAAAAACGAACCCTTTTTTAAAGTGTACATCACTAGAAGCATTTAAGCGTCTTAGAGATCTTAAAGATCAATATTAATATGACATCACTATTTAAATATGTCTTACTTTTTATTTGCATTTCAGCATCAATGATGCCAAGCGCTTGTGCTGAGAATAATATTCTAGGAGAAGAAATTAGTATTCTAGATAACGATGTGCTTGATCAGGAAATTAATAAGCTTAATGCATTCAGCTTGAACTCAGATGCCCCGCCAAGTAAAGTCCAAAATTACCAACCTAATAAAGCCGAAATTAACCTATGGCAACGTATTTATTCTAGATATGAAATTAAGAATGAAAATAATTCAAGATCTAAGAAATATGAAGATTGGTATTCAGCTCGACCTGAATACGTAGAAAAAATGATGGATCGTAGTCAGAAATATCTCTTTTATGTTGTAGGTGAAGTAGAAAAAAGAGGTATGCCCTCAGAAATAGCCCTTCTTCCGATGATAGAAAGTGCTTACAACCCAATTGCAATTTCAAGGAGCAAAGCTGTAGGTATATGGCAATTTATTCCTTCCACAGGGAGGCTCTACGGTTTAAATCAAGACTGGTGGCATGATAAAAGACGTAATGTGGTGGAGGCAACAAATGCAGCACTTGATTACCTTCAAAAGCTTCATACATTATTTGGCTCATGGGATCTTGCTTTAGCTGCTTATAATGCTGGTGAAGGTACCGTCGGTCGTGCTATAGCTAAAAATAGAGCGAAAGGGCTGCCAACTGATTATGCACACCTTAAGCTGCCAGGAGAAACAAAAGATTATGTTCCTAAGCTACAAGCTATTAAAAATATTGTTTCAAACCCATCTCAATACGGACTTTACATAGATTCGATACCTAATAAACCTTACTTTACATCTGTGGAAGCACCTGCAGTGATTAATGCAGATCTTGCTGCAAATCTTGCTGAAATTTCCTATGATGAATTTTTACTTTTAAATGCCGAACATAGAAGGCCCCTTATTAGAACAAACGATAAAACACAACGACTTATTTTGCCGATTAATGCGGCAGATACATTTGTAAAAAATCTTAGTCAAAATGAAAAACCTTTAGTGTCATGGAATATATACCAACCAAAACATAATGAAAAAATTAAAGCGATAGCAAATAAATTCGACATGCAAGAAAGTGATCTCATTAAAGTAAATGATCTTAACCCTCAAAAAACAATCAAAACCTCTACCATGATGTTAGTGGCTAAAAAAGAAGGTACAGAGTCAAATACTAATCAAGATATTTATGAGTCAAAAATTCAAAATGATAAGCATGCTGAAGACTCAATGAAACCTACTAAGCACAGAGTAAAATCAGGTGATACGCTTAATAAAATTGCTAAAAAATATGACATACATATCGATGAAATAAAAGACATTAATCAAATGACTTCCTCAGATATTCAAATTGGATCCATACTTCAACTTCAATGAAATAATTAACTTATTACACATAACATGTATTTTAAATATATTTTCCTCTTCTTTGTTTTGCTTAATTTAACTTCTTGTAGCGATAAGAAAGAAGTGGCTTACAACTATGATGGTACTTTTAATAGTGAAAAAGGTGGCACACTTATCGATGCAATGTCTGGAGAGCCAAGCAATCTCATTTCGATGATTGCGGGAGATTCGGCATCGTCAGCCATCTCTGGAAATATTTTTAATAAACTTATTAAATATGACAAAAATTTAGAACTGGCACCTGAAATAGCAGAAAAATGGACAATATCAAGCGACCAGAAAACAATTACTTTTTCTTTGAAAAAAAATCTTAAATGGTCTGATGGTCATGACTTAACCAGTGAAGATGTTCTTTTTACTTGGAAACTTGTCACTGACGACAAAACGAGAACTCCCTATGGCTCTGATTACAAACTAGTTGATAGGGCTGAAGTTCTAGATCTTCATACATTCAGAGTTGTATATAAAAAAGCATATGCACCAGCTCTAGACAGTTGGGCGACTCTTCAAATTCTTCCGAAACATATCTTGAAAGATGAAGATATTAATCGCACTTTTTTCTCAAGAAAACCTGTTGGCTCTAGTTACTATAAATTAGCACAATGGGTTAATGGTGAAAAATTAACTTTGGAGGCAAGCCCCTCTTCAGTTATGGGCGAACCTAACATAAGCAACCTAACTTCACGCTTCATTCCTGATACATCGTCTCAATTTTTAGAACTGATCGCTGATAATATCGACCTCATGAATATTAATCCTATTCAATTTGCACGTGTCATTCCTTCTAAACCAGACCTGAAGAATAAATTAGCGCTTTATAAAGAACTTGGAAATAGTTACACCTATCTTGGCTTTAATTCAAAACATCTCCCATTTAATGATATTAAAGTAAGGCAAGCGATTAACTACGCAATTGA
>JGI25920J50251_10001004_pt1 | contig 10083 bp, 7 predicted proteins | sample LauGreBMM110DCMD_2_FD_50251 | JGI IMG/M metagenome (IMG submission 50251) | reverse complement strand
TCGTCGGTCCGCGGCGCTCGCGGCGTTCGCCGGCGGACCGGGCCGGGCCTGGGCGCGACCCAACGCGTCCGTGCCGCGCCGACGCTGGGACCTCCTGCTCACGTTGGCGGCCTTCGCGTTCCTGCTGCTGACGCTGGCCCGGCCGCTCGTCTTCCGCCGCAACGAGGTCGACGAGCTCCAGGGCGTCCCGTATCTCATCGCGCTGGACGCCTCGCGCTCGATGCTCGCCGCCGACGTGCGGCCGACACGCTGGGCCGCGGCCACCAACGGGCTCGACAAGTTCCTGGCCGACACCAAGGCCGACCGCATCGGCCTGATCACCTTCAGCGGCGCCGCCTATCTCAACGCGCCGCTGACCTTCGACACCACCGCGCTCCGCACCACGTTGCGTTATCTCGACCCGAACGCGATCGAGGACGCCGGCAGCTCGCTGGCCGCGGCGCTCGAGCGCGCCGGTCGTTACTTCACCAGCAACCAGGTCCCGCAGCGCATCGTGCTGGTCGTCTCCGACGGCGAGGACCTCGTCGGCAACCCGGTCGACACCGCGCGCCGGCTCAACCGCCAGATGAAGCTCCAGGTCTCCACCATCGGCGTCGGCACCGCGGCCGGCGCGCGGGTGCCGGTGAACCGTTATTATGGGGGCGTCGCCAAGAACAGCTTCGGCCAAGAAGTCACGTCGCGGTTGAACGAGGGCAACCTCCAGCGCCTCGCGGCTGCGACGGGCGGACGTTATTTCCGGCTGGGCGACCAGGGCGAAGGGCTGGAGAAGTTCCGCGCCGAGGTGCTCGCGCCGTTGGCCGAGACCGCCGCGCGCGAGGACCTGAAGAACTACGGCGAGCTCTTCCAGGTCCCCTTGGCGCTGGCGCTGGCCTGTTTGTTGGGCAAGATGCTGCTGGCGGCGGACCGGTTCGCTGTCGCCCGCCGCTTGCCGTCGATCGGCGGCGCGGACCGCTGGACCAAGAAAGACGCATGATGGACCCGACCGTTCCCCCTATCCGCCGTGGACGCCGCCTGTCGCGGGCGATGCTCATCGTCGTCCTGATGGCGTCCTGCCGCGTCTTCTTCGCCGAGGTCTCGGCGGCCCGGTTCGACGTGATGGCGTTGCAGCCGTTGATGACCAACGGACTCGCCGCGCGGGCCGCGGACCAGCTCGCGGCCGTGCTGGAGAAGGATCCCGACAACGCCCGGCTGCTCTACGACCACGGGGTGGCCGCCTACGCCGCGGGCCGTTTCGACGAGGCGCTGCTGTCGCTCGACCGCGCCGAATCGCTCGGCGGTCCGAAGCTCGGCCGCAAGGCGAAGTTCCAGAAGGGCAACACCGAGTTCCGAGTCGGGCTCGCTTCCAAGACGGCCAACCTCGACGAGACCATCTCGCGATGGAAGGAGTCGGTCCACCTCTACACCGAGGCGCTGAAAGAAGGCAGCGACGCGGCGACCCGGACCAATCTGGTGTTCGTCCGCAAGCAGCTGCTCGCGCTGCTGCTCGACGACGGGAAGAAGAATCTCGACGCGGGCCTGCAGACCAACCAGCCGCCGGCGGCCCAGCTCGAGAAGCTGCACAACGCATTCGACAAATACACCGACGCCAACGAGGTCGCACCCGAGGACTCCGATGCCAAGCAAGGCGAGGCCAGGTCCCGCGACGCGCTGGCCCTGGCCCTCGCCAAGGAAGGCACCCGCAAGACGCAGACGATGCAGCTGGTCTCGCCGCGACCCCAGGAAGCACCGGTCCCCCGGCCCGATTTCAAGCAGATCGAGGAAGGGGTCTCGATGCTGGAGGACGCGCTTCAGCTCAAGCCCGAGGACCAGGCCATCGCCAAGGCGTTGGAGGACGGGAAGCGCAAGATGGCCGATGCGTTCGAACGCCACGCCCGATATCTCATGGCGCAGGAGGAGCGCATGCCCTGGCCGAACGAGCGTCTCGCCATCCTCCGCATGGCCAAGGAGCAGGTCGAGAAGGCCCTCGACAAGGTGCCCGACCATCAGCCGGCCAAGGAGACGCTGGCGGAGGTCGACCGCCGGCTCGCGAACGTGATGGAGGAGCGCGCCGACGAGCTCGCGCAGCAGAGCGAGAACGCCGGCCTCGAACAGAAGACCCAGGAGCTCAGCCAATCGCTCGACCTCTACCAGCAGGCGGGCGAGCTCAAGCCGTCCGACAAAGGGCTCCCCAAGAAGGCGGAGAAGACGCAGCAGAAGCTCGAGGAGGCGCTGTCCAAGCTCGCCGACAAGCTGATGAAGGAGCCCGGGGGCAAAGAGTCCGATGAAGCCAAGGCCGCGCGCCTCGAAGGGGCCGAGCAGGCGCTCGACGAGTTGCAGGGATTGAAGCCGTCGGAGGAGACCGCCAAGAAGGCCGAGCAGGTCGGCAAGCAGCTCGACGGCGTGCGCCAGAAGCTCTCCGAGCAGGCGCAGAAGGCCGGCCAGAAGCCCGGTGGCAAGGAACCACAGATGGCGGAAGGACCTCCGCAGTTCCAGGGCCCGCCGATCGACGCGCCGCCGCGCGTGAACACGCCCGGGCAGAAGGGCCAGTTCAACTCGTCGGCGATGAACAAGAAGCAGGACTACTGATCGGGCCGGGACGGGTGACCTGACCCGGCGCGCAGGTGGGCCGTCTCCGCGGGCTTTCCGTCACTCCGGCGCGGTCAACACGGCGCGGTCAGCACGGCGCGGGCGACGCTCCACACGCACACCCGGTCGGCGCCCATCTTGCGCAACACCTTCGCGACGGCATCGGCCGTGGCGCCGGTCGTGAGCACATCGTCGACCACGACCACCGACGCTCCGCCGAGGTCCGCCTGGCAGGCCGGAGCGAACGCGCGGTGCACGTTCGCCGCGCGTTCGTCGCGGTCCAGACGGGTCTGCGTGCGCGTCGGCTCGGTCCGCGCGACCAGGTCGGTCCGCATCGGCATCCCGAGCGCATCGGCGAGCCGCCGCCCGATCCGTGCGGCTTGGTTGAACTCGCGTTCGCGCTCCTTCACCGGATGCAGCGGCACGGGCACCACGAGGTCCCAACCGGCGCCGGCCAGCGCGGGCTTCGCCTCGCGGAGGAGCAGATCGGCGAGGAACGGCTCGAACCACAGCGCCTGTGAGTATTTGAAGCGATGGATGACGTCGAGCGCGACGCCCTCCGCGACGACGGCGGCGCGCGCGGAATCGAAATAGAGCTCGCGGTCGTGACAGTTCGCGCACACCGCCTTGTCCGTGACCGCCCCGAGGAACGGCAGCCCGCACCGCGCGCAGTAAGGCGGACGGATGAACCGGACCTCCCGCCAGCAGCCGGCGCAGACGTATCCGTCCGCCGCCTTGGCGCTCTCCTCGCCGCAGATCTGGCAGCACTCGGGATAAAGGAACCCGAGCAGCGGATCCGTGAATGGTCGCGATGCGGAAAGTTTCATCCGGTCGTGGCGGTCGGGCGCGGCCATCGGGTCGCGAGCAGCAGGGCGACGGCCGCCAACACCACGGTGGCCGCCCATCCGTCGTAGAGCTTGTCCGTGCCCCAGATCCTTGACGGACCGTCCGGCGCGGCCTGGGTGAGGAAGCCGAACGACTTCAGCCAGAAGATCCAGCCCGCATGCATCCCGATGGAGAACCACAGCGCCCCGGTCCGTTCNCGNGCCCAGGCNAGCAGGCCTCCGGCGAGCGCCAAGGTGANCAGGCCCGGCACCATGTCCCTCAGCATGGTGAAGCCGTGCAGCATCTGTCCGAGCACGACGAAGCCGCTGAGCGGGCCCACGACCGCCGGCGACGGCGGCTTCTGGAAGAAATGGACGAGCGCGTAGATGCCGCTGGTCACGATGGCGGTGGAAGCGAAGGAACCGGTGCGCCGGAGCGCCGTGAACACGGCGCCGCGGAAGAGCAGTTCCTCCAAGATGCTGACGGCGAACGCGGCCAAGGTGGCGTTGCTCAGATGGCGGCCCCAATCCGGGGCCGGATGGTCCATACGCCAATCCCGACCTCCGAAGAGGACCGAAGCGGCCGCCGCGGCCGCCAGCGAGACGAACCCCACGGCCAGCCCGGCGCCGGCCTCGCGCGACCAACCGCTCCGCGGCCGCCAGCCGATGTCCGGCCACGACCGCACGCCCAAGGCGCGGACCAGAGGCCAGAGGCCGGCGAGCGCCAGGCCGAGCAGGCACCGGCTCACGTAGCGGTGGAAGGGATGCCGGGCCAGGGCGGTCGCGGGCGCGAGGTGCTGCACCGCGCCATGCGCCCACGGCGCCAGAATCGCGGCGCCGATGAAGACGACGGCGAGATACAGCAGCAGCGCCCGGAGCGGTTTCACGTCGACGACGCTAGCGGTCGGGCAGGGGACCGGCGAGCGGGTTTCGGTCCCGCGGAAAGACGTCACACGACGCCGGTCACGGGGTCGGCGGCCCGCTGTCCCCGTCGTTCCCTTCCAAGGCCGAGAAGAACGGCAGCAGATGCGGCGGGATGTGATGTCCCAAGGCCCGAACGCCCCCGTCGTGCATGTACATCGTCCCGGACTGGATCGAGATGGCGAAGCTCCCGTCCGGATTCCGCACCGCCGAGAAGGTCTTCGATACGCCGATGGTCGAGGCGATCTTCGAATCGACCCAGCTTTCTGCGGTCTGCTCGAGGAGCGCCGCGCGTTGCGGGCCCAGTGCGCCCTCCAACGTGGCGAGGAACTCTTGCCGCATCCGGGCGCCTTCGTCGGAATCCGGGTCGATGCGGAGGGTCACCTTCGGTCCCCCGTATTCCCTGATGTTGGGCAGATGATCGTCGGTGGGCCGTGCCCGGGCGACCTCGCAGCGTTTGTTCTCGGCGACCAATCGTCCGACCGCGGCATCGAGGGCCCGGACCTGCGCCGGGTCGACGTTGAGAACCGCTGCGATCTCCGTGCGGAGATGTCCTTGGTCGTCGAACGGGTTCACCGGGAACGACGGCAACAGGTCTTTCCGCAACCAGACGTACGGTGACTTGGGATCCCATTCGCGCTCGGCCAACGGTGGCGTCGCCCATCGGCTCTCGGGATCGATGGCGGCGAGCTCCTTCTCTAGACCGCGGCCCTGGGCCAAGGTCCGCGAGCTCGTCGCCTGGTCGCGGTCGGCCTGGTCGCGCCAGCGCCGTGTCTCGGCTTCCGCGGCGGCGACGGCGGCGTCCAGGTCCGCGCGGCGACGCCCGATCGCGGCGAGCTCGCTCCGGGTCTGGCTCAGGCGGAGCCCGTGGGAGATCGCCAGAGCGATGCCGCACGCGGCGATGACGACGAGGATCGTCCGGCGTGACAGGAAGGGGGATGGGAGGCGTCTCATGGCACGGGAGGCGTCTGTCTGCGTGCGTGGTCCATCCATTCTTGCAGATCGGTGCGCGCGAAGCGCGGGACCTCGTCCGGTTCCATGGTCGCCCGCATCATCCCGCCGGAATCCGGGGCGATTCCCCATCCCAGGACCGGGTCCATCGGTCCCGGCCGATAGAAGCGGAGCCGATGGGCGAAAGGGATGACCGCCGCGCTGGAATTGAGGCCGTGCGCCTCGTCGTCGAGCGGCATCCAGTCGTGGAGGCCGCGTTTGAACAGCTCCAGGCGTTCCGGGCCCAGCAGCGGGGCCAACGAGGCGAACAGTTCCTGCCGCAGCGGTGGCAGCGCTCCGGTGGTCGCGCCCACTTCGAAGACCCGGGTGTCCTCTCGGTTGCCTCCGTTGAAATCGTCTTCGGTCGGTTCGACGCGTCGCGTCACCGCGGCCTGCGCTTCGTGGAAAGCCGAGAGGAACCGTTCCATCGCCGCTTGGACGGTGCCCGATTCGTCGTCGGTCAACTGGAGCGCTTCCTTGATCTGCTCGGTCAACGCACCGCGTTTGTCGCCCATCGAATCCAGCGGCATCTGCTGGAGCAGTTCCTTGGGAACGCGGACGCGCGGTGAGGTGTCGTCCCACCGATACACCGCCCGCGGGGCCTTGCCGTCGCGACGTGCCCGCAACTGACCGATCCGCGCGCCGGTGTCGAGCGCCGCAGCTTCGGTGCGGAGGGCCTCCGCCTTGGCCCGGTCCGCCTCCGCCGTGAGCCGCGCGAGTGCGCGGCCCCGGGCATCGACATCGGCCAGGGCCACCTTCCGTGCTTCGTCGAGCGCGTGTTGCCGGTTCCATTGCCATGCGAGCGGCGCGCAGACGACGAGGGCGCAGAGGACGGCGGTCTGGGTCTTGGTGAGGGCCATGGCGTGCAGGAGAAGAAGGTTGAGGCCGGACACCGCTCCGCCGGCGGCAAGCCCGGCCTGGACCGCGGTGCCGGCGAGCCCGATCGGCGCCGCTTGGGAAGCTTGGGCGAGCAGCGCGGTCGCGCCGGAGCCCGCGGGCAGCAGGAATCCTCGCTGCTGGAAGAAGCCGGTGAGCTTGGCGAGCGCCCGCGCGACACGTTTGCGGGCGGCATCCTCCTCCACGCCGAGGAGGTCGCCGACCTCGCGGAGGCTGCGGTCCTCGATGAACCGGAGGATCAGCGCGAGACGGTCGGCTTCGCGCAGGCCGAGGAGTCCTTCATCGAGCAGCGGCACCAGGGCCTCCAACGGAGCGGTGCCTTCGCGATGGAGCGCGGAGACCGATGCCGCGGTGTCCTCGCGGCGGCGGCGGCGCAGTTCCGAGCGGATCCGCGTCTTCGATTCGCGGACGGCGGCATGGTGCAACCAACCCGCCAAGGTCTCGAACCCCGTGAGACGGGGCGCCTTCCGGGCCAACGCGACGAAGACGTTCTGGGTGATCTCCTCGGCCAGGCCGCGGTCGCCCGTCTGCCGCATGGCCGTGGCGAACACGAGGTCCACGTGCCGCGCCACGAGCGCATGGAACGCCGTCTCCGATCCTTCCCGGGCGTAGGCGGAGACCAGCTTCCCGTCGTGTGAAGTCGCGCTCGTCACACCGGTAATCTGCCGCAACCGGGACGGACCGGACAACCGGCTTGGATTTTCTTCGCGCGACCATCGCATCCCGGATCCGCCCGGGGCCGCGGCTCGCTTCGGCGTGCTGCGGAACCTTCTGACGGGGGGAGGAGTCACGGACGGGCGGCAGCCCGTCCCTACCATCGTGGGTAGGGTCCGCGCTGCCGCGCGGCCCCATCTGGCCTGCGGGTCCCGCTCAGGCGACTTCCACCAGTCGGAAGTCGCTGCCGACCTCCGCGACCACGGACTCTTGGGGGAAGAGCCCGGACCCAACGCAGAGGCCACGCTCGGCCTCCGCGTCGCTCGCGCCGACCTCCTCGGGCACGCCGACCGGAATATTCCCTCACACCACCTCAATGGACCGCCACTTCCACTCGTCGGCCTGATCCCGGCCGCTTGCCGGTCGGCCGGATCCGTGCAAGACAGGTGCCACCGTGTCCGAGCCGCCCCTCCAACCGGAAGTCCTTCCGCCCGGTGCCCCGCTTCCACCGATGAAGCGGACGTCGTCGCCGACGCCGCTGCCGGACATGCCCGCGCCGTTCCACCCGTACTCCGCCGCGCTGCTGATCGTCGTCGACAACCTCTGGAACCTCGCGGATTGGACGGTGATCGGCTGGTTTCTGACCATCCCGCTGAGCTTCCTCTCGGTCTCGGTGCCCGTGTTCTGGATCCAGCGCCGCCAGAACCGGGACAGCCGGCAGGTCGCGTTGGCGAAGGCGGTCTTCTTGGGGGTGATCGCCGCGGTGCCGTTCTCGGTCACCGGGACGCCGGTCGGATTGGCGCTGCTCGCCTGGGCCGGTTTCAAGCACCCGTGGAAGCGCGTCTGAGGTCCGGTGGCGAGCGGCGCTGGCACGCCCGTGCGAGCCGGATCGACGGGCACGAGGGCTGAAGTAGCGCAGACTGGCAGTCTTCCGTATCGCGGGTTGGCAACCCGCTTGGCGTCGATCTTTCCAGGGCGAACGGATTGCCGCCGCCCTGGCCGGCTACCAACCGGCGACACAGCAGCAGACTGCCAGTCTGCGCTACGGATGCCCGCCGCTTCCGGTAGCGACCCGACGGCAAAGGGGCTTGACCCGGCGCCTATCGTCTTCGTTTACTCTGGCAGATGCGGCACGGCACAAAAGTAGTAGCAGTCCTCGTAGTTGGCGGCGACGCCAGCGAGGGCTCTTGTCGTGCGTGAACGCGCTTTCCAAGAAACCCACGGCTGGCAACGGCTGTGGGTTTTTTGTCGCCAGAAGACCGACGCCGTCCCGGCCGATACCAAGAGAGACAAATGAGCAACGCGACAACGACCGAGAAGAAGACCGCCGCCCCCGCCCAACCGGCCAAGGAGGTCGGCCCCGTGATGTTGGGCCGTGACATCTTCGTCGAGGCCCTCGAGCGCGCCGGCGTCGAGGTGATCTTCGCCTATCCGGGCGGAGCGAGCATGGAGATCCACCAATCGCTCACCAAGTCCAAGATCCGCACCATCCTGCCCCGCCACGAGCAGGGCGGCAGCTTCGCGGCCGAAGGCTACGCCCGCGCCACGGGCAAGGCCGGCGTCTGCATGGGCACCTCCGGCCCCGGCGCGACCAACCTCGTCACCGCCATCGCCGACGCCTACATGGATTCCTGCCCGCTCGTCGCCATCACCGGCCAGGTGACCCAGGCGATGATCGGCCGCGGCGCGTTCCANGAGACCGACATGATCGGCGTCACCCTGCCGATCGTGAAGCACAGCTATCTGATCACGGACATCAAGGACATCCCCCGTATCGTCGCGGAGGCGTTCTACATCGCCGAATCCGGTCGACCCGGCCCGGTGGTCCTCGATTTCCCGAAGAACATCCAGCAGGCCAAGGCCCAGCCGGTCTGGCCGACCCGCGAGGAGATCAAGGCCGGCCTCCGCGGCTACAACCCCGACGTGAGGGCGGGCGACCTCGAGCTCAACGAGATCATCGGCCTCATCGAGAAGGCCGAGCGCCCGGTCCTTTACTGTGGCGGCGGCATCATCACCAGCGGCGCGGCGGCGGAGCTGAAGAAGTTCGCCGAGGCGACCCAGATCCCGGTCACCACCACCTTGATGGGCATCGGCGGGTTCCCCGAGACGCATCCGCTCTCGATGCGCTGGCTCGGCATGCACGGCTCGGCCGTCGCGAACTGGGCGGTCAGCGGCGAGTTCGAACCCCGCAAGGACCCGAGCGAACCGATGGTCCGCTTGCGGGATGGCGCCGACCTCCTGCTCGCGTTCGGCGTTCGTTTTGACGACCGCGTCACCGGCTCCTTCAGCGAGTTCGCCAAGCACGCGACCATCGTCCACATCGACCTCGACGCCTCGGAACACAACAAGAACAAGCGCGTCCAGCTCGCCGTCCACGGCGACATCCGCGACGCGCTCACCCGGTTGAACNTCCTGCTCGCCAAGCGCAGCGGCACGAACAAGGCCTACACCGGCTGGCACTCCCAGATCGCCGAATGGAAGAAGAAGGGCTCGTTCCACTACGAAGTGACGCCCGACATCCTGGACAGCGACCACATGAAGGACCATCTCAAGGGCCAAGAGGACCAGGTGATCCTGCCCCAGATGGTCATCGAGATGCTCCACGAGCTCACCGGCGGCGATGCCATCATCACCACCGGCGTCGGCCAGCACCAGATGTGGTCGGGCCAATGGTACAAGTACAACGAGCCGCGCACCTTCATCACCTCGGGCGGGCTCGGCTCGATGGGCTACGGCTATCCGGCCGCCCTCGGTGCCAAGGTCGCGCGTCCGGACAAGCAGGTCGTGGATATCGACGGCGACGGCTCGTTCCTGATGAACGTCCAGGAATTGGCCACCGCCCACGTCGAGAAAATCGCCGCGAAGGCCATCATCCTCAACAACCAACACCTCGGCATGGTGGTGCAATGGGAGGACAACTTCTTCGCCGGCAACCGCGGCCACACCTATCTCGGCGATCCCGATAACCGCGCGCAGGTCTATCCGGACTACGTCCGCGTCTGCAAGAGCTTCAACGTCCCGGCCGAGCAGGTGATGTTCAAGCGGGACCTGAAGGCCGCGCTGCAGCGGATGTTGGACTCGGAGACCGCCTACGTGCTCAACGTGATGACGCCCTACGCCGAGCACGTGCTGCCGTTCATCCCGGCCGGCCGCACCGTCGCGGACATGAAGTACTGACCGCCGCCGATCNCTTCAGGGCCGGGCGCAAGCCCGGCCCTTTTTTGTCGAGGGG
>JGI25920J50251_10001002_pt1 | contig 10093 bp, 10 predicted proteins | sample LauGreBMM110DCMD_2_FD_50251 | JGI IMG/M metagenome (IMG submission 50251) | reverse complement strand
GAAATCGATCTCTGCATGTTGATGGGCGCAGGATGGCCAATGCACTTGGGTGGAATCTTGCCTTACTTAGACCGAGAAGGAATTAGCGAGGCTGCTTGCGGGCAGCGTTTTCATCCGAAGGCAGTTGCATCTCTTCCTTAAGAACGCTGCTCCATTCAACAACACTGCGTGCAATGCTTTGCGCTGTAATTCCAATATCGCTCAAAATTTGGCCACGCTTTGAGTGTTCAATAAACTCAAGTGGAACACCTATGGAATGAAGTGGAATGAGAACTCCTGCATCTCTAAACATTTCAGAGATAGAACTTCCAATTCCAGCGTGTCTAATCCCATCTTCTAGAACTACAACACTCTTATAGCGCTCTGCCATACGCACCAATGACTCTGGCAATGGCTTCACCCAGCGTGGATCAATGACTGTGACACCAACGCCTTCGCGATAAGCAGAAGATGCTGCTTCCACTGCAATTGCAGCCATTGCTCCGACGCTAATCATCAATACATCGGCGCTTTCACCGCGATAGAGAACATCTATGCCATCACGGCGCTCAAATGCAGGAATATCTTCTTGGACTGTTCCCTTTGGGAAGCGGACCATAGATGGCGCATCGCTAATTTCAACGGCTTCGCGCAATAGTTCCTTAAGACGTGCACCATCTCTTGGAGCTGCAACATGCATTGTTGGAACAATTCCAGTTAACGCCAAGTCCCAAATACCGTGGTGAGATGGTCCATCATCACCAGTTACACCCGAGCGATCTAAAACAAAAGTAACCCCTGCCTTATGCAGAGCAACATCTAAGAGCATCTGATCGAAGGCGCGATTAAGGAAAGTTGAATACACGGCAACAACCGGATGTAGTCCAGTGAAAGCTAAACCTGCCGCACTCGTTACCGCATGTTGTTCAGCAATGCCCACATCAATGGTGCGCTCAGGGTATGCAGCCTGGAATTGATCAAGGCCAGTTGGCCCAAGCATTGCAGCAGTTATTGCCACTATGTCTTCACGTGTTTTTCCAATTTCAACTAACTCTTGAGCAAATACCTTTGTCCAGGAAGTTCCACTCTTTGCTAGGGGCTCCCCCGATTCAGGATCAATGACGCCGACTGCATGGAACTTTTCAGCTTCATCTGCAACAGCTGGCTTATGACCCTTACCTTTTTCAGTAATGGCATGAACCAGAATTGGCGCGCCATACTCTTTAGCTTGTCGCAAAGCTCGCTCCATTGCAGCAATATCATGACCATCGATTGGGCCTAGATATTTAAGTCCCAAATCTTCAAACATGCCTTGCGGTGCAACAATGTCCTTAATTCCCTTTTTCATTCCGTGCAACGTCTCATAGATCGGCATTCCAACAACCGGAGTCTTATGCAGAACCTCTTTACCCCAATCAAGGAACTTCTCATATCCGCTTGTGACACGCAGAGTTGAAAGATAAGTAGCCACACCACCAATAGTCGGCGAATAAGAACGCTCGTTATCATTAATGACAATAACTAGATTTCTCTTTTGCTCAGGCGCAATATTATTTAATGCCTCCCACGACATACCGCCTGTCAGGGCGCCATCTCCAACTACAACAACCACATGGCGATCATTGGCACCTTGCAGTGAGAATCCTCTGGAAATTCCATCGCCCCATGAAAGTGCAGTTGAGGCATGTGAATTTTCAATGACATCATGTTCGCTTTCTCTGCGATTGGGATATCCAGATATTCCACCTCTCTGGCGCAAAGTATCAAAAGCGCCACCACGACCAGTTAACATCTTGTGAACATAGGATTGATGGCCTGTGTCAAAAACAATGACATCTTTAGGTGATTCAAAAGCTCTGTGAATTGCAATTGTTAGTTCAACAACACCCAAGTTTGGACCTAAGTGGCCACCAGTCTTTGAGACTTTCTCAATGAGAAGCGCACGAATCTCTGCACTGAGCTCAATGAGATTCTCGTGAGAGAGTGCAGCCAAATCGGCTGGGGAGTTAATCTTGCTCAACATGGGGTGAAGTTTAGATGCTTATGCGTTCAAGAGCGAGCGGAGAACGTATTGCATGATTCCACCGTGGCGGTAGTAATCGGCTTCTCCCGGAGTATCTATGCGCACGGTGGCAACAAAGCTCTTACCCCCAGCAGTGACTGTGAGCTCTTTAGGAACTCCGCCAGTGTTGAGTGCTGTAATCCCGATAATTGAAAATACTTCTTCGCCGGTGAGGCCAAGAGACTGAGCGCTTTCACCGTTTTTAAATTGAAGAGGTAGCACACCCATTCCAATCAAGTTGGAGCGGTGAATGCGCTCAAAACTTTCAGCAATTACTGCGCGCACACCGAGCAATGCAGTTCCCTTTGCAGCCCAGTCACGTGATGAACCTGAGCCATACTCTTTGCCTGCCAGAATCACCAATGGTGTTCCTGCGCTTTGATAAGCAACTGATGCTTCATAAATGGTTGATTGAGAGCCATCGGTTGCAAAGTTACGAGTAAATCCGCCCTCAACACCATCGAGCAACAAATTCTTCAAGCGAATGTTGGCAAATGTTCCACGTATCATCACTTCGTGATTTCCACGGCGAGAGCCATAGCTATTGAAATCTTTGCGATCAATTCCATGCTCTGCCAAGTACTTACCTGCAGGTGAATCTGCCTTGATATTTCCCGCAGGTGAGATGTGGTCAGTAGTTACTGAATCACCAAGCACAGCTAGAACTCGAGCACCAGAGATATCTACTACTGGAGTTGGCGTTTTAGGCATTCCATCAAAGTAGGGAGGTTTTCTCACATAGGTTGACTTAGCATCCCATTCAAAAACCTTTCCTACTGGAGTCGCCAGTGACTTCCAGCGATGATCTCCATCAAAGACCGAGGCATAATCCTTTGTGAACATGGCTGATGAAATTGAAGAGTCAATGACTGATTGAATTTCAGCAGGTGTTGGCCAAATATCAGCCAAGAAAACATCTTTGCCGCTTTGATCTTTTCCAAGGGAATCTTTTTCAAAGTCATGATCCATAGTTCCCGCAATGGCATAAGCAACAACTAGTGGAGGTGAGGCTAAGTAGTTCATCTTCACATCAGGACTAATTCGGCCCTCAAAATTTCGGTTACCTGAAAGGACCGCTGTCACAGCCAAATCTGAATCATTGACAGCTTTGCTAATTTCAATGGGAAGTGGGCCAGAGTTACCAATACAAGTGACACACCCATAACCAACTAAGTGGAAGCCCAATGCCTGCATATATTGCGTTAGATCAGCTCGGTCATAGTAATCAGTAACTACTTTGGAGCCTGGGGCAAGGGTTGTCTTCACCCAAGGCTTTGATTTCAATCCTTTTTCAACTGCCTTCTTAGCTAGAAGAGCCGCGCCAATCATGACTGAAGGATTTGAAGTGTTTGTGCAGGAAGTAATTGATGCAATAACCACATCACCGTTCTTAACACGAGTAGAACCCGCTTTTACTTCTTCTCTAGATGTCTTATCGGTGAAGTAAGTTGGCAAGATTTTTTCAAAAGCTAGCTTTGAATCACTTAATGAAATGCGATCTTGCGGACGCTTAGGACCAGCAATAGATGGCACAACAGTTGAAAGATCTAGTGCAACGTGCTCAGAAAAACGTGGCTCTACAGAGGGGTCATGCCACAACCCTTGCTTCTTTGCATACTGTTCTACCAATGCAACTTGGTCATCACTTCGACCTGTTAGACGCAAGTAACGCAATGCCTCTTCATCGATTGGGAAAATTGCACACGTTGAACCATATTCAGGGCTCATGTTTCCAATTGTTGTGCGATTAGCCATTGGAACAGAGACAACACCCGGACCGTAAAACTCAACGAACTTTCCAACAACGCCGTGCTTTCGCAAAATTTCAGTGATGGTCAGCGCCATATCAGTGGCAGTAGTTCCAAGAGGTAGCTGACCAGTTAACTTAAATCCAACAACGCGAGGAATGAGCATTGAAACCGGCTGACCAAGAAGCGCCGCTTCTGCCTCAATTCCGCCAACGCCCCAACCGAGAACACCTAAACCATTGACCATCGTTGTGTGTGAGTCAGTGCCAACGACGGTGTCTGGATAGGCACGTAGTACTCCACCGACGGTTCGTGTCATAACCACACGGGCTAAATATTCAATATTTACCTGGTGAACAATTCCTGTTCCAGGTGGCACAACTTTGAACTCATCGAATGCGGTTTGTCCCCANCGCAAGAAGCGGTAGCGCTCTTGATTGCGCTCATATTCAATATCAGTATTTTTCTCAAAAGAATCTTTTGTGCCAAAAACATCTGCAATAACTGAGTGATCAATTACCAGTTCAGCTGGGGCAAGNGGGTTCACTTTTGAAGGATCGCCACCAAGATCGACAATAGCCTCACGCATTGTTGCAAGATCGACAATGCAAGGAACTCCAGTGAAGTCCTGCATAACAACACGTGCAGGAGTAAATTGAATTTCAGTATCAGGCTCTGATGCCGGATTCCAATTAGCTAAGGCTTTAATGTGATCAGCCGTGATATTGGCACCATCTTCTGTGCGAAGCAGATTCTCTAAAAGGATCTTGAGAGAGAATGGAAGGCTAGAAGCACCTTCGATAGTGGAGATGTCAAAAATCTCGTAACTCTTGCCCGCAACTTCTAGGTTCTTCTTTGCGTTGAAAGAGTTCTTACTCATCTTCTCCCCTAATAAACCTTCACTTACTTGAGTATCAAGATACCTTAGCGGGCTCAAACAGTGCAACACATTCGATGTGATGTGTCATTGGAAAGAGATCAAAAGCCCGCAATTTCACGAGTGAATATCCTCGTTCTAAAAAGTAACCAGTATCACGCGCTAATGCCGCTGGATCACATGCCACATAGACAATTGTCCGAGGCTTAAGCCTAGAAATTTCGCTGACCACTATTTTTCCAGCACCATCTCTAGGTGGGTCCAGGACCACAACATCTGCAGAATTGATTCTTGGAAGGTGCGTAGCAACATCGCCAGTAATTACTTTTATATTTGAATTCTCAGCAAAATTTCGAGATGCGTCAGAAGTTGCACTTTTGCTGCCCTCAATCAACTCAATTCTTCCTTCAGGACCAACATCCTCGATCAGGGCTGCAGCAAAAAGCCCCACTCCACCGTAAAGATCCAAAATATGGTCAGCATTTTTCACGCAGGCAAATTCTTTCACGACTTCACTTAAAATATTAGGCGCGCTGACATGTCCTTGCCAAAAAGAATTATTGCTCACTTCTAATGTCTTCTCTAATACTTTTTCATGCAGAACGGCAGGACCTTCACTTAATCGTGACTTGGTTTCTCCGCGAGTTGGCATGAGGGAGATAGAGCGTTCGCCAGTATTTGATGCAGCAATTTCGACTCGCATATCCCCTTTCCATGTGCGAGTGCTTAATTCGCTAAAGCCAATCTCTTTTGCGGCGATTAAACAATTTTTCACAGGAATTACTGTGTGACTTCTAGAGCCGATGAAACCAAGGTGACCATTTCTATCGGTTGTGGAGTTAATTCGAGATCGCCAACCAAGCTCTGATCCGACGCTCTCAACTTCAACTGTGATATCCATCTTTGCAATACGGGCAAATTGTTCAGTTATAACATCGGCTTTTAAACTACGTTGGCGAGCGATACTCACATGCTGAAAGTCGCAACCTCCACACCCCTGCCGGTGAGAGTATTCACATGGTGCAACAACACGGTCTTTAGATGCTTCTATAACATCAATAACATCGGCTCGGTTAAAGGAGCTACCCACCGAAGTGATTTCAATTTGGCATTTTTCGCCAGGAATAGCATGGCGAACGAATATTACGCAGCCTTCGTGGCGGGCAATAAAATGACCTCCGTGGGCAACCTTCTCGATTGTTACCTCGATAACTTCGCCGACCACAAGGGTTCTTTTCATTGTTGGTGCCACGGAACTAACCTTATGGGTGTAAGTTAATACATATGCACGTAGTCATCATGGGATGCGGTCGAGTCGGCTCTTCACTGGCCACTGATCTTGAAGCCGCTGGACATACCGTTGCCGTTATTGACCAGGCACGTGAGGCTTTTCGCCGCTTAGGACCAAACTTTAAAGGTAAGACTGTGACTGGCGTTGGCTTTGACCGAGATGTATTGCGTGAAGCTGGAATTCAAGATGCAGATGCATTTGCCGCAGTGAGCAACGGTGATAACTCAAATATTTTAGCTGCACGCGTAGCCCGCGAAACATATGGCGTTCAAAACGTTGTAGCTCGTATTTATGATCCAGGCCGTGCTGAAATTTATCAGCGCTTAGGTATTCCAACCGTTGCAACAGTTCTTTGGGCAACTGATCAAATTCTGCGCAGATTACTTCCAGAAGGTTCACGTTCTGAATGGCGTGATGCCAGTGGAACTGTGCAACTCTGTGAAATGCATCCACACAGTGATTGGTATGGCCGCCAGATTCTGCTCATTGATGAGCTCACCCCTGCGCGCGTGGCNTTTATTACACGCCTTGGNGTTGGCCTCATTCCAGATCAACACACGGTGTTGCAAGAAGGCGATCTCATCCATGTAATGGTGGACGATAAAGATATTGCCAAGGTTGAAATGATTCTTGCTAATTCACCAGATGGAGAGCGTCAATGAGAGTTGCAATCGCTGGTGCAGGAAATGTGGGTCGAGCCATCGCGCGCGAACTTCTAGATAACGGCCACCAAGTTTTACTCATTGATAANGATCCAAAAGCGCTCAAACTTGAAAGTGTTCCAGATGCCGAATGGTTGATGGCTGATGCTTGTGAGATTACTTCTTTGGATGCCGCCCACCTCAATACCTGCCAAGTTCTAGTAGCAGCTACTGGTGATGACAAAGCGAATTTAGTGACATCTCTACTGGGTAAAACTGAGTACGGAGTGCCACGTGTTGTCGCTCGTATTAATCACCCAAAAAATGAGTGGCTTTTTGACTCTTCATGGGGCGTAGATGTCGCAGTATCAACTCCACGCATCATTGCTGCCCTCGTTGAAGAGGCCGTGAGTGTTGGTGATGTTGTCCGCTTATTCTCATTTAAAAAGGGTCAGGCAAATCTTGTTGAATTAACTTTACCTGATGGCTCTTCATGTATTGGAAAGACTGTAGAAGAGATTGAACTTCCAGAAGATGCCGCCCTTGCCGCCATCGTTCGTGATGGCCGTGTGATTACTGCTAAAGCTCACGATGTATTTGCAGCTGGAGATGAGCTTCTATTTGTAGCTTCATCTGATGCTGAAGCCCGCATTAAATCCTGTTTTATTACTAGTTAGATTTAATTACAGGCGGAGCGGTTTTAATCACTAACCAACTGCAATAAGCAGCTGCGAAAAACAGCGGATAGCCCATGGCTAAGTTAACTGTGCCAAGTAAGTTCACATTGCCACTGCGATAAATCGGATATTGAACTGCAATACGTGAGAAGAACATGGCAACCCAAATCCAACTTGCCTTGATATACACCTTCTTGCGCTGTGGATTCTTTCGCCATTCAAAGTTTTCACCGAGCAATGGTCCTAAGACGATTCCCATTAATGGCCATCCCACTAAATTAGCAACTAAATATGCGCTGCCATAAGCCAGATTTGTTAGTAATTTTGGAATATAGAAATCAGATGCATTGCCTGAGCGATTGGCAAAGTAGGCACAGATCAAAACACCCAAAATTCCTGAGATGGAGTGCTGAATGGTGTCTTTTTTCGCCAAACGAAAAATTGCCAACACTATTGAAAGGCCCAACGCTGCCACAATTGCTTCGCGCAAATCATTTCTAACATTGAAAGTAACGAGGAAAACAACGGCAGGCAGACCGGAATCAATCAGGCCCTTCTTGCCACCGAGAGCCTTGATTACTGTTTCTTTGTCTTGATTATGTTCGCTCATGCCACACCCGTTGATCCAAAGCCACCACTACCCCGACCAGAGCCAGGTAATTCTTCTACTTCAATAAAATCTGCTTTTTCCACTTGTTGAATCACCAATTGAGCGATGCGATCACCCTTTTTAAAAGAAATTGATTCCTTGGAATCATGGTTAATCAAAATACAAGCGATTTCTCCACGGTAGCCAGCATCAATTGTGCCTGGAGTGTTCACTAACGTAACTCCATGCTTTATTGCCAAACCTGAGCGAGGGTGTACTAGAGCCACGTAACCATCAGGAAGAGCAAGTGATATTCCCGTTGGAATTAGTGCGCGCTCCCCCGGAGCTAAAGTGAAATCCTTAGTTGTCACTAAATCAGCTCCAGCATCTCCACCTTTTGCATAGTGTGGGAGCGGAACCGAAGGATCCAAGCGCTTGATTAAAACTTTAAGTTGGCTCATCTAGGGATTAATCTCGAAATCAGGATCAACAAAGGCAAGGATTTCAGGGCTCTTAGAGATATGGTCCAAGTACTCCTTTGGTGCATTGTTAAGGAAGTGATCCATGGGAACAATGACAAATAAAGCTGCTGCGCGCACCGCCAGAGGNCCATCTGGTGTGTTTAAGCGACCTTCAGCAGATGAATAGACTTTGCGATTAACTTGCCCAGTAATTTTTGCAGTGATGTGAATGGTTGAACCCATTGGCACAGGCTTCAAGAAATCGGTTTCAAGGCGGGCAGTAACTGCAGGTGCACGTAGTAACCACATTAACTTTCCCAGAGCTTCATCAAAGGCTAAAGAAAGCAATCCACCATGTGCCAAGCCAGGTGCACCTTGGTGATTTTCTGTGACGGTGAACTTCGCGGTGATGTTTGCACCTTCACCAGCATAAGCAACCAGATGTAATCCGGTCGGATGTAGTTCGCCACAACCGAAGCAGTGACCAAAATGTGAAGGAATCTTCGAGCCAACTGGTGGTGCTTTTGGATGTCGCTCTGGAATCATCGCACCCTCAGGTGGTGTAGTCGAAGCGATACGGCTCATGAAGCAAAGACTATCCGATAGCGTATGGCCTATGCGATACCGCGAAGTGATCCGTATGCCACTGTGGCTGCTCGCTCTGATTTACTTCTTTTTTCTCTCATTTGTTCTCTCACTGTGGGCAGCTCTAGGAAACTCTGTTGCCTGATCAGTTTTCTTGTTCTCAGTGCCCTATTGGTTTTCATTGCCATCCGCACCCGATTGATAATCCAGGTCACCCAGTCAGAACTACTGGTTGGCCGTGCACACATTGAGTTGAAATACATAGGTGAGGTAACGCAATTAGATAGCACCGCTATGAGAAACATCAGATCTCGTGATGCCAATCCAATGGCATACCTAGGCATTAGGTTTTGGTCATCCACTGGTGTGAAAGTAGAGCTGACTGATAAACGAGATGAAACGCCTTATTGGTTAATTACGAGTAATAAGGCGAATCAACTGGCTCAAGCTTTAAAAGTTAATTAATTACACTCTTTACAAACAGCTTTAGCACCTTCGCCTTTTGCAAGTTGCGTGATGTGATGAACAAGAAAACAACGTGAACATGTGAATTCATCAACTTGCTTTGGTACCACTCGAACCGCTAACTCTTCACCTGATAAATCTGCACCAGGTAGTTCTAGACTTTCAGCAGCTTCTGCTTCATCAACATCGATCTGGCCGGATTGAGCATCGACACGTTTAGCTTTTAATTCTTCTAACGACTCTTCATGTAGTTCTTCATCGGTCTTTCTGGGTGTGTCGTAATCTGTTGCCATTGCTCTCACCTCGATTCCATACGTGACTAGTTCCTGCGGGCGCATCATGGCGCACATCAGCCTTTACTGTTGCTATAACGCTCGGCGTGTCGGGGTTATTCCCCCCTCACTTGCACCTTTTCTATCGCAGCAGCCAGCGTTCCATCGACGCGGCCGTGAATTGCAGTGCCAGCCTCTACATACTCCTCAGAGAAGATTTCTCCACGCTCATGAATCTCATGCACCAAGTCACCTCGGTCATATGGGATTACAGCATTAATTTCAACTGATGGCCGTGGCAATGAACGTTCAATTGCATAAACCAGACCCTCAACACCAAAGCCAGTTCTTACTGAAAATGCATAACTGTTGGGTTCTTTTCTTAAAATCTCCATAATCACTTCAGGTTTTGCAATATCAACTTTGTTAATCGCAATAATTTCAGG
>JGI25920J50251_10000997_pt1 | contig 10124 bp, 10 predicted proteins | sample LauGreBMM110DCMD_2_FD_50251 | JGI IMG/M metagenome (IMG submission 50251) | reverse complement strand
TCTAGTGATGATGATGACATCAACTTCTGGATTGTTATCAAGCTCTCGCAAGGCAGCCGATACCTGGACGACAGCATCAGCTCCTTGAACTGCTACCTCCCTAGTTTCAAAGCGAACCGCTGGCCATCTTCTTCGAGCATTCTCCTTAACATCTTTTTCCGCAGCGCTTGCCCTGCCACAGATAAGTCCAATTTTATTTGGCAGAAATGGGAGCGGTTTTTTTCGCTCAAGGGCAAATAGCCCCTCTGCTGCAAGGACTTTTTTAAGTGCTTCAAGGCGAGCAAGTAATTCACCAACTCCAACTTGGCGGATCTCTTTAGCGCTAAGTGAGAGACGTCCAGTTGGGGTATAGAAATTAACTTTTGAATTAATTACAACTCGAGCATTCTCACTAAGTGGCGCAACTGCTTTAAAAACTGATCTTGGGCAGGTGACCTCTAAATACATATCAACGCTTGGATCTCTAAGCCTGATATAAATCATTCCAGAGCCGGCTCGATCATTTAACTGAGCAATCTCTCCTTCAACCCAAACCTGTCCTAAGCGATTTATATATTCACTAATCGCCTCAGAGATAACCCTTACCGGGGCAGGCTTTTCACTTGAAGTTTCGAGCATTGGGTAATGCTAATAGGATAGGGCTATGGCTAAACGAGTCCTGCTTGCTGCGCCGCGAGGCTATTGCGCAGGCGTTGATCGAGCGGTAATCACCGTTGAGAAGGCCCTTGATCTCTATGGCGCCCCGGTCTATGTGCGAAAGCAGATTGTTCATAATATTCATGTGGTTTCATCACTTGAGAAAAAAGGCGCGATATTTGTTGATGAGACAGATGAAGTGCCAGAGGGCTCAATTGTTATTTTTTCCGCCCATGGCGTCTCGCCTCAGGTTCATAAAGAGGCAGCTGATCGGAATCTAAAAACTATTGATGCCACCTGCCCCCTAGTTACTAAAGTTCATCAAGAGGCTCGCCGCTTTGCTAAAGATGATCTCCAGATTCTTCTAATTGGCCATGAGGGACATGAAGAGGTTGAAGGAACAGCGGGTGAAGCCCCAGATCATGTGAAGTTAGTTGATGGTTTAGATGGCGCAAGGAGCGTTGAGATTGATCCAAATAAGGGAGTGGCTTGGCTCTCCCAGACCACACTTAGCGTTGATGAAACCCTTGATGCTGTTGCAATTCTTAAGGAGCGCTTTCCGAATCTTCAAGATCCGCCATCTGATGACATCTGTTATGCAACACAGAATCGCCAAGTGGCAATTAAACAGATAGCGCCTCAAGCTGATCTGGTTCTTGTAGTTGGATCAAAGAACTCTTCAAACTCAGTGCGTTTAGTTGAAGTTGCGCTGGAATATGGCGCAAAGGCTGGATATCTAATTGATTATGCAAACCAGCTAGAAGATAACTGGNTTGAAGGGGTTGAAACTATTGGAGTATCAAGTGGGGCTTCAGTTCCNGAAATTCTAGTAACTGATCTATTAACTGAGCTTGCAGNNCGTGGCTATAGCGATGTTGAGACNATTACCGCAATGGAGGAGCACCTGCTCTTTGCTATCCCACCTGAGCTAAGAAAAGATTTAAGAGCCGCTGGAAAGTAGTTTCTTTCGCTCTTTAAAGTAATACCACCAGCCAAAAATTGAGCCAGTGATTAGAAATGGTGCAACGCTTGCAAGTCCTGAAACTAGATCAACTCCAAGGCGAGTAATTGATAGCGATGCCCCGCCAACTGATGGCAGCAGCACTATCGCTGCAAGGCCAAAGGCAAGTGGGGGATTAACTACTGCGACATAGGTGGTTCCATCTCGACCATAAATCAGCGCGCCATAGTAAGAAGCCCAGATGCAAGGCCAGTTAGAAAGCCAACATTTGATCTAAAGAAAATTTCAATTAGCGCAACAAATGAAATTGCTAAGAATTGAAGAATTACTACTCCAGGCTTTGTTAAGCCCGCACCCTTTATTGGGCTCTTTATCGAAGGAGTTGGCAGACTACTTCTCATCGCTCTCACCTTCATCTAAATCATCATCGCCATCATCTAGGGCGGCGGAGCCAAGTTCCTTTGGCGCGATCTGTCTTACCTCATCATCGATATCTTCAATAGCTTTTAATTTAGAGCTAGATGGAGCGCCAAGCTTTACCATCTTTCTAGCTGGCTTAATTACATTCTCCTCAGCGCTCTTAATTAGATCATTAAAGGCTCGCTCCGTTGATTTAATCCGGTCGCCTAGAGTCTCAATCTTGCTATGGACTTTGCCGATTCTCTTAAGTAGCTCGCCAGCAAGATCTTGAATCTCCTGGGCATTTCTTGCAAGCTCAGATCTACTAAATACATAAGCCACGGTTCTAAGAAGCGCCATCATTGTGGTGGGGGTTGCGATAGTGACATTCTTTTCAAATGCCTTATGAAGAAGTTGTGGGTCAACATCTAGGGCTTCACTAAGAATTGATTCAAAGGGAGCAAAGAGAACTACATAATCAGGTGAGTTATTACTCTCTTGATAACCCCTTTTAGCAAGAGAGGTGACATGGCCCATCAAATCTTTAGCATGGGCTTGCATCAGCCTGGTGCGCTCTAAGGGATCCTTTTCAACTATTGCTTCAAGGAAGCGATCAAAGGGAAACTTTGAATCGATAAATAGTTCGCTGCCACCAGGAATAGCTATTTTGATATCGGGCTTAGTGATCTCGCTACCACTACTTCGATAATCTTGTTTGAAGAAGTGAACATTTTCTAATAGGCCAGCATTTTCTAAGAGGGTTTCAAGTTGTGCTTCGCCATATTTTCCGCGGGTCTGAGAATTTGAAAGAGCTCCAGCTAATTTAGTTGTCTCTCTAAGTAGCGTCTCATTTCCTAGCTTCATATTCTCAATCTGAGCTCTCATTTCAGATTCAGCTCTAGTTCTTTTAATCTCTGCCTCTTGGCTCTGAGTATTTAACTGCGTCATTGAGGTAGTAACGCTTCTTAGCTGTTCATTAAGAGTTGTTAATCGGCTCTCCTCTTGGCGCATAGCTTCTATCTGGCTATTAAGTAGTGAAACTTTGCCCCGCTCGCTATTGAGGCGGAAGTAGCCAATAAGAAGACCTAGGCCAATACCGATAGTTAAGCCGATGAGCAGATAGATCGCTGTGTTCATGGCGCTATCGTGGCACCAAGCGGTGACATTGGCAGTTAGGCTCTACCCCTTGTGAGCCTCTCCATCGGAATCGTGGGTCTACCCAATGTAGGAAAATCGACCCTATTTAACGCTTTAACGAAAAATAACGTTCTAGCTGCTAACTATCCCTTTGCAACCATTGAGCCAAATGTTGGCGTAGTCGGCCTTCCAGATGAGCGCCTAGCAGTTCTTGCCAAGATATTTTCCTCAGAGAAGATAATTCCAGCAGCCCTTTCTTTTGTTGATATTGCAGGAATTGTTAAGGGAGCATCAGAGGGGGCAGGACTTGGTAATAAGTTTCTTGCCAATATCCGTGAGTGTGATGCGATCTGTCAAGTCATTAGAGCTTTTAACGATAGCGATGTAGTCCATGTTGAGGGAAGAGTTGATCCAAAGAGCGATATTGAAACTATCAATACCGAGCTGCAATTAGCAGATCTTCAGACAATTCAAAAAGCGATACCAAGAATTGAAAAAGAGGCAAGACAGGCAAAAGANAGAGCAGTAGTTCTTGAGGCAGTTAAAGAGGCNGAGAAGGTAATCTCATCAGGTGGCTTNATNTCTCAATCAAAGATTGATTTAACACTTATTAGAGAGNTACAGCTATTAACTGCAAAGCCTTTTCTCTATCTCTTTAACCTTGATGCTAGCGAGCTGCAAGATAGCGAGTTAAAGGCGCGTTTATCAGCACTTGTTGCTCCAGCTGAGGCGATTTTTCTTGATGCAAAGACTGAATCTGAGTTGATTGAATTAGATGAGGCAGAGGCTTTAGAGCTATTAAACTCAATTGGACTATCAGAGCCTGGGTTAAGTAGCCTTGCTCGTGTTGGTTTTGCAACTCTTGGCTTGCAGACATATCTAACTGCAGGTCCTAAAGAGGCTCGGGCTTGGACCATTCATAAGGGCGATACCGCTCCTATGGCAGCCGGTGTAATTCATAGTGATTTTCAGAAAGGCTTTATTAAGGCCGAAGTTGTTTCATTTACCGATCTAGTTGGCGCTGGATCTTTTAATGAAGCCAAGGCGCGGGGCAAAGTTCGAATGGAAGGCAAGGATTACGTAATGGCTGATGGAGATGTCGTGGAATTTAGGTTCAATGTCTAGAGCAATTAAATCTGCCCACCTAAATGGCCTTGAGGTAAAGAGCCGTGAAGAGCTAAGAAATCTAGCCATTATTGCTCACGTAGATCATGGCAAGACAACACTTGTTGATGCCATGTTATGGCAATCAGGAGCCTTTGCTGCCCATAAAGCGCAAGCAGATTCACAAGATCGATTAATGGATTCGATGGATCTAGAGCGGGAAAAAGGAATCACCATCCTTGCTAAAAATACCGCGGTAAAGCGCGGGGATAGCATCGTTAATATCATCGATACTCCAGGGCACGCAGACTTTGGCGGCGAAGTTGAGCGCGGACTTGAGATGGTTGATGGCGTTGCGCTTCTAGTTGATGCCTCAGAGGGACCACTTCCGCAGACTAGATTTGTTTTGAGAAAAGCTTTAGAGAAGAACCTTCCAGTTATCTTGATTATTAATAAAGTAGATCGCCCGGATGCAAGAATTGCAGCAGTTGTTGATGAGGCCTATGCCCTCTTTCTAGATCTTGATGCTGATGAATCACAGATTGATTTTCCAATTGTTTATACCTCAGCAAAAGCCGGAAGAGCATCGCTAACAAGGCCAAGTGATGGCGGAATGCCTGATGAAGAAAATCTTGATGTGCTCTTTGATGTTATCTTTAAAACTATCCCAGCTCCTAAGTATCACGTTGGAGCGCCGCTACAAGCCCACGTTACTAACCTTGATTCATCTCCATACCTTGGACGACTTGCGCTATGTAGGGTCCATGAAGGTGAGATCAATAAAGGTCAGATGGTGACCTGGATTAAAACAGATGGCACCCAGAGCAAGGTAAAGATCTCAGAGTTAATGATTACTGAAGGACTTGAGCGAGTTCCAGCATTAAAAGCAGGCCCTGGAGACATTATCGCTGTTGCTGGAATTGAGACTATTACTCTAGGTGAGACTTTAGCTGACCCTGAAAATCCATATCCACTGCCTTTAATTACCGTTGATGAACCAAGTATCTCTATGACGATNGGTATTAATACCTCACCACTTGCTGGACGAGTTGGCAAGAAATTAACAGCTCGCTTAGTTAAAAATCGNCTTGATGCAGAGCTAGTTGGAAATGTTTCACTCCGNATTTTTCCAACTGAGCGTCCTGATACTTGGGAGGTGCAGGGAAGAGGGGAGCTCCAACTTGCAGTATTAGTTGAAATGATGAGGCGTGAGAGCTTTGAGCTAACAGTTGGAAAGCCGCAAGTTGTTACAAAGATGGTTGATGGAAAACTTCATGAACCGATGGAGAGTTTAACTATCGATGCCCCAGATGATTACCTAGGTGTTATTACTCAATTAATGGCTCTTCGCAAAGGTCGTATGGAGCAGATGGTTAATCATGGAACTGGCTGGATCAGAATGGATTTCAAAGTTCCATCTCGCGGTTTGATTGGTTTTAGAACTGAGTTCTTAACTGAAACTCGCGGCACAGGACTTCTTCACCATGTCTTTGATGGCTATGAAGCTTGGCATGGCGAGTTAAGAACTAGAAATACTGGATCCCTTGTTGCTGATCGCTCAGGAACAACAACTTCATATGCCATCTTTGGTCTGCAAGAGCGCGGAACTATCTTTGTTGAAGTAAACGCTGATGTCTATGAAGGAATGGTTATTGGTGAGAACTCAAGACCTGAAGATATGGATGTCAATGTGGTGCGCGAGAAGAAGCTAACCAATATGCGCGCCTCAGGTAGCGATGAGACTGAGAAGTTAATTCCACCAAAGCTATTAAATCTAGAGCAGGCACTTGAGTATTGCCGCGAAGATGAATGCGTTGAGGTCACCCCAGGCACGGTGCGTATTAGAAAAGTTATCTTTGATCAAAACGAGAGATCAAGACTTACCTCAAAGGCGAAGAAAACTAACCAATAAGGGCCAAACACGCTGATTTATAGGCTCTTTTGCCCCATTGTCAGTGGCGCCCTCTTTAATCACCTCCATAAGCAAATAAGCCGGAGGTATTACAGATGAATCTACGAGAGCTAGCCTTTCAACTCTCAGCAATAACACTGATTGCTGATGCTGCAAAAGAAGCCAAAGACAGGCTAAGAAGGCAGTTTGCGCAAGCTCTTGAGGAAGTTGGCGCAGATTCAGCCAAAGCCGCACTTGAGGGTGAGGAGATTGCTAAGGTCTCGCTAATTAGACCTAAAAATACCCCAGAGGTTTTAAATGAGAAAGCCTTTGTTGATTGGGTTAAATCCAATTACGAGTATGAAATTATTGAATCAATCAGAGAGTCATTTAGAAAGCATGTGATGGACTCGATAGAAAATGTTGATGGAAAAGCAATCTATAAGCGAAGTGGTGAGATCCTTGATTTCATTACCTTTAATAGCCGTGATTCTTATATCTCAACAAGATTTTTAAGCGGTGGTCGTGAGGTTTTAAGCCAAGCTTTTAGAAGTGGCTCACTCTCTCCAAGTTCTGTTATGGCTGAAGAGTTAGAGATGGCGGTGGGGCAGTAATGAGCTATTTTAATTTAAGTGATTACGAGCCAGTTGAAAATCGTATAAGAGCGTTCTGGCTCAAATATCCAAATGGGAGAATCTTGACTGACCTGCAGAGAACTGAGCGCAGCGATGGCAGGATTGAATGGATCTGTCGTAGCGAGGCATATACCAACTCTGAAGATATTCGCCCACAATCAACTGGCTTTGCTACAGAGATTGAAGGAACCTCTCCAGTTAATCGCGCTAATGCCAGCGAGAATTGCGAGACTTCAAGTATTGGACGCTGCCTTGCTAATTTAGGTTTTGCCGCCAAAGGAAAGCGCCCAAGCCGGGAGGAGATGGCAAAGGCTGCCAGAGGTAGCTCTGGAAAGGTATTAAATAAGAGTGATTGGGAGCGGCTCATCAGCCAGCTCCATGGTTGCAGTGAGTTAAGTCAATTAAAAGCCTGGTCTGCCTATGCTGCAAGCTTTAATATGCCTGAAGTTAAGCGAAATGAACTACTTTCAATCTATAAGAGCCATCGAGAGAGTTTAAGTAGAAAATCTGAAGTTGCTTAAGTAAGCGTAATACTTAGAGCTCTGTGATCACTTAGACCATGATGCTCATGAATTAAAGGCTTAACCTGATCTGCATCGATATCTTTACTTAAGATGTAATCAAATTCGATATTTGGCTTCCATGATGGGTATGTTGCACCTGGGGCAAGATCTTGCCACCTAGTGATCTTTGCTGCTAGGCCCCAAGGAAGATTAAAGTCCCCAGTTAGGATATGTTTTCCAGCAATACTTGGAAGCCATTTAATTATCTTTCTAAGTTGAGCAACATTTTTTCCCGGAACAAATGAGAGATGAGTAGTACTAATTGATAGACCATTTTCAAGCTCTGCAAGTAAAGCACTTCTTGGCTCATCTGAAACATAGATAAATTGCGCTCTCTTCTCCCCTGGAATCAAAAGCGGCATGCCAATTGCAGATCTTCCTAGATTTATTCGATGCCAAGATTTAACTCTCTCTTTTGAAACTATCCCAATGCCATACATAGCTTGGTTTGGAATCACTGAGTCTTGCGTGTAAATCAACTCGCTCTCAACTGCGCTCCATTTCTCACCTGGTGTTCCAATTAACGATGGAGCAAAGGCCCAATACTTTGCACCAAGTAGTTTGGCAATGTGACTAACCTGATTAACTCCAGATGATCTATCTTGATTAACATCAACTTCTTGAAGAGTGATTACATCGCTATTAACTTCTTGAAGAATCTGACTAACCGCGCTTTGAAGCGTTGCCCCAGAATTTGGCGGAATCGCCATGCCATGAAGGGTGTTCCAGCAGGTCAGGCTAAAGCCCTGGGTAGATGCCATGAAGGCAGGCTAGTAGGGTCGCCCCGTGCTGCTAAACCTCCCACTCTCGCGCTCAAAGCTAGATCGAGCGGCCCATCTGCGAAGCGATTCTGCAGCTCTAGATGAACTCTTTTCCAAGGCAAAGATAATTTCTATGGTCGCTGATCGCTTTGAATGTAGCAAGAGCGGGCTGACTTTTATCTCACCTGAATTAGCCCGCGGTGAGCGATATTTTCTAGGGCTTTCAAGTGATGGCCAGGCCTACTTTGTCGCGCATCAGGTGAGTGATCAAAAAGAATTTGGAGAGAACTTTCAATCTTTAAGAACGCTAGGTGCTCACCTAAGCGATCTAGAAATTGGCGCTGCGGTTCATAGCCTTGCCTTATCGCAGTGGCATCAGAGCCATATGAGATGTTCTAAGTGCGGCGAGGATACTAAATCAATTCTTGGCGGCTCTGTTAGGAAGTGTTTGGTCTGTGGCGCTGAGCATCATCCAAGAACTGATCCGGCAATTATTGTTTTAGTAAAAGATAGTAAGGATCGCATCTTGCTTGGGCGACAGAAGGTTTGGCCTGAGAAGCGCTTCTCAACTTTTGCAGGTTTTGTTGAACCAGGTGAATCATTTGAAAGCTGTGTTATCAGAGAAGTTGCTGAGGAGTGCGGCGGGATAGTTACTGATATGAATTATCTTGGCTCACAGCCATGGCCCTTTCCGGCATCAGTGATGATTGCTTATGAAGCAAATATTTCAAACCCTGACTCAGTTGTTGCTGATGGGCAAGAGATTGAAGAGATTATCTGGTTGACTCGAGAAGAGTTAAAATCAAAATGTGAAAGCGGCGAGTTACTGCTTCCGCCAATTATTTCAGTTGCTCGAGCGATGATTAATGCTTGGTATGGCCCAACAGCAGAGAGTGAATTGTCAGGTCAGTCGTGGCGCAATTAGCTGATGAGATTCTTTCATCCCTTGATCCCCAGCAGCGAAGTGTTGCAACTGCTCTAAAGGGGCCAGTATGTGTAATTGCTGGAGCGGGAACTGGAAAAACTAGAGCGATAACTCATCGCCTGGCATATGGCGTTGATATTGGAGTTATTGATCCAAAGCGAGTGCTCGCCCTTACCTTCACTGCAAGGGCCGCAGGTGAGATGCGAACCAGGCTTAGATCACTTGGAGTAGCAAGTATTGCTGCAAGGACCTTTCATGCTGCAGCCTTAAAGCAGCTAATTTACTTCTGGCCTGAGACGCTAGGGGGGCGTTTTCCCTCGCTATTAACTAGTAAAACTGGTTTCTTAAGTGAAGCGATGAAGCGGGCAAATATTTCAAGTAGTAAGAAGAGCTCGCTACTTAGAGAGTTAGCAGGAGAGATTGAATGGGCAAAAGTCTTAGCCCTGGCCCCCGATCAATACTTGCAAGGACTCAGCGATTACTCCAGAGTCTTAAGCCCAAGTAGCAAGATAAGCGCTGAGCAGGTGGCAAAAGTCTATGAAGCATATGAGTCGCTAAAGAAACAAGAGCGTGCAATTGATTTTGAAGATGTCTTACTACTAACAGTTGGAATGCTTGAGGAAGAACGAGAAGTTAGGGAGAGAGTAAGAGATCAATATAGATACTTCACAGTTGATGAGTATCAAGATGTTTCACCGCTGCAACAAAGACTATTAGATTTATGGCTAGGAAAGCGAGATGATATCTGCGTTGTAGGAGATCCTGCTCAGACGATTTACTCTTTTGCGGGAGCAAGCCCAGCCTTTCTACTCAACTTCACTAATAAATATCCAAACGCTGAGGTAATTAGGTTAAGCGCTGGATATCGCTCAACACCTGAAATTATTAATACTGCAAATACCATCTTGCGAAGCGCCAATCTTGGCCATGAGTTAGATGCGATAAATAGCCATGGGGATAAGCCAATGGCTAAGGGCTATAAATCACAGAGCGAAGAAGCGCAGGCGCTAGTTTCGCTAATTAAAGAAGATATCGCAGGCGGCTTGCAACAAATGAGATAGCAATTCTTACTAGAACAAATAGTCAATTAGAGGTTCTTGAGAGCGCCCTTG
>JGI25920J50251_10000992_pt1 | contig 10153 bp, 9 predicted proteins | sample LauGreBMM110DCMD_2_FD_50251 | JGI IMG/M metagenome (IMG submission 50251) | reverse complement strand
ATTACGACTCTGGTCGGCGGCACCGCGATGAACAGCGAGCCTCTCCAAGCTGAGGATTGCCGCGCCGCATGGCGCCAAGCCGAGGTCATGCGACCCGCAAGTGCCGAGCCGGCAAAATTGGTGACCCTCGGTCGCTCGCCTCGCAACACGATCTTCGGATTTGCTGCGGCACGTCCCTATGGTGACTTCGCCGTTTACAATCTCTACAACGACAGCCCAGGCGCGAAATCGCTCCCGCTGAACTTCAAGGACGCTGGACTTCCGGTAGGCGTGAATTGCGCGGTCTTCGACTACTGGCAAAACAAGGTCATTGGTTACGCCAAGGATTCGTATGCCACTGCGCCGCTTAAATATTACGCATCAGCCCTGTTGCGCTTCACTCCTTTGAAGGGGGATGCTCCGATACTGGTGGGTTCCAATCTCCATCTCTCCATCGGAGCGACGGAGGTTCGCGATATCCGCGCCAAGGCCAATGCGCTGGAGATCAAACTCACCGATGCCGGCGCGCAGGATGGCGCTCTCACCTTCTTTAGCAAAAAGCCACTGGAAGCCAAGGGAGCCAAAAATTGTAAAATCGTCTCGGTCGAATCCGCTGGAGAAAATCTCTGGAAGGTCAACTTGAGCGGTCGCCAATGGGGCGAGTCGCAGTCGGTCTCGCTGGTGATCAAATAACCTCTCGCAGCCCCGCATTTTTCCTATGAGTAGCGTTTCACTCACTAACGAATACCTCCAGGTACTCGTCTGCGCAGGCGGACTCGCATTTTCACCATCTGGCTCCCAGAGCGGGCCGGCAACCATCCGCCTCGAGCTGCCAGGGACTATGCGCGGAGAGGCCACCATTGTTGAGTGTGCCGATGAACGCCGAGGCAAGGGGCGGCGCTTGGTCCTCCTGCACGGTGACCGCATCACCACCGCAACGATTCATGATAGGGATCCGTTTGTATATCTGGAAAGCCATGTGGAGAACGCGAGCGGGGAGCCGGTCGTGTTCGACCAAATCCGTGTCGCCGACCTCGTCTTTGAATCCCCCGAAGGTNCAGACGCCTCGAAGTGGAGCACGCTCGGATCGGGCGGAATGAAGCCCGCAGGTAGCCCAGAAAACAGCTTCGCTTACTATGCCGTGGCGGATGTGGCTTCGCGAAATGGAGCTGTCTGCGCGTGGCTCACTCAGCAGCGCGGATTAGGCACGATGCTCCCTGTCTTCAAGGACGGGCAACTCCGCGTTGGCGCCGAACTGGAATTCGGCAACCTGCGCATCCAGCCGAATCAAGCCCGCGAGACGGATACGCTCGTCATCGGGTTTTTCTCCGACGTGCGACTCGGACTCGAGCGATTTGCGGATGAGGTGGCGCAAACCTACGACATCCACTTGAAGCCGAAACCCGATGTCTTTTGCACCTGGTATGCCCGCCGGCATTCTGCAGACGGAGCCCTCACCGAAGACGCTCTCGCGGTGAATGCCGCCTTTGTCAAGAAGCACCTCCAGCCATTCGGCCTGAATGTGTTTCAGATTGATGACCACTGGCAGGCCGACAGCCACAGCAAGTCCACTGTCGATGAGAACTTGGATAAGGGTCCGATCAAAATCTTCAAAGAAACGAATACAAACTACCCGAGCGGTATGACCCTCGCTGCCGAGAAGCTGCGCCGTGATGGCTTCGTTCCGGGCATCTGGTACATGCCATTTGCCGCTGAAAGCAAGGGCGCGGCGACCGATTTCCCACCGGAGATTTTTGCCAAAGATCCTCAAACCGGGAAACCGATTTCCAACACTCGCTGGTCGGGAGCCACGATCGACTCGACCTCGCCGGACGGTGAAGCCTTTTTGCGCGACCGCTTCCAACGCATCCAAAAATGGGGCTACTCTTACATCAAGGTCGACGGACTGCACCTCGGCGCTCCGAGCCACAATATCTACGTTCACCGCATCCCAGCGGGAAAATCCCTGCGTCCCGCCGTCCTCCACAACCCAGATAAAACCTTTATCGAAGGNTATCGCTACGGATTGAAAATGCTCCGCGATGAGACGCCCGGCACCTTTGTGCTCGGCTGCACCTCGACGCAAAACATGGTTTCCTTCGCGCCCATCTTCGGCATGGTCGATGCCATGCGGGTCGGGCCAGACAATGATCTGGCGACCAAGGGCGACTGGAAGGAACTCGTCTTCGGAGCGGACTTCGCCGGCAATCTCTGGTTCCTCAACAACCGCGTCTGGTATAACGACCCAGATCCTTTCTACGTCCGCGAATCCAATCCGCTCACCAAAGCACGATGGATGGCCTCGTGGTTGGCGGTGAGCGGTGCAATGAATACAACAAGCGAGCGGTATGGCGAATTGCCTGCCGAGCGACTCGACATCATCAAGCGAACACTGCCAGCGCATGACTTTCCAGCCCGTCCGGTGGATATCCTCGAGCACGAAAAGCCCGCCCTCTGGATCGTCGGCAATGATCGCCTCCATATCGTCGGCCTATTCAACTGGGATGAGAAAAACCCCACCACCATCGCATGTGATCCCGCCCGCATGGGGCTTGATACAACGAAGAAGCATGACGTCTTTGATTTCTGGGCGAACCGCTACTTGGGAACGGTGAGCGGCCCATGGAAGGAGACATTGGAAGGCGCTGGTTGCCGCGTGCTCGCGATCCGCGAGACAGCCAACCACCCGCAACTTCTCTCGACCTCACGACATATCACACAGGGCCTCATCGATGTGAAGTCGGAAACATGGGACCCCGCCGCTCGCATTCTCAGCGGCACTAGCGCCATGGTGGACGGCGATCCCTACGAACTTCGTCTCGTCTGTCCAGAGGACCTATCGCCTACCAACATCAGCGTGAACCAAAACGATGGCGACTGCTCTGGTTTCACCCGCGAGGGCAACCTCGTTCGCGTCACCATCACACCGAAAAAAACCGGTGCCGTGGATTGGGCGCTTACCTTCAATCTCAAATAACTGCGCTTCTAGGTTTCTCTCGCATTCTTAGATCGCCCCTCAGTCGATATCCTAATATGAATCATCTTAACCTCACCAAGCTCGCGATACTCCCACTCCTGTCTGTCGGCCTTCTGCTTCTCTCCGCCTGCAAGCCGCCAGAACCCCCGAAAATTGTCGCGACAGATACCGGCAAAAGCGGTCCGGGAGCGCAAACAATCAAAGGTGGAGATGTCACTATGACCTTCGGAGCGGACGGCAAACCGCTTTCCTACACGCGCGGGAATGGGTCAAACCTGATCAACACCGCCGATCCAGGCCCGGGATTTGTTCTCACCACCGGCGCGGGGCCTTCTGAAAAAAAAGTCCCGCTTTCTTCCTTGGAATCTCAAAATGGCAAGTTAATCGCCACCGGGGCGGACGATTCCCGTGTCACCTTTACGGTTAACGCTGGGATCAACTACATCTCCTTCCGCATCGAGCGAATCGAAAATATCCCTGAAAATTCCGAACCCATCTTGAGTTTCAGAGCCAACTTTAAAGGAGTGGGCCCCGAGGCGGTCGCCTTGGACTACATGACAAATGCAAGTGGACTGTTTGCCACTCGCCGCTGTTTTGTGGAAGTCGCATGGCCGTATCTCTGGAAACGTGGCGATAAAGACCCGCTCGGCGGATTCGCTTTCTTCATTCCCAGCAATGACGACGACCACAACGAGGCCCTTTTGCGCATCTGGACGGATGAAAAACTTCCTCACCCGAAAATCCTCGGCCATTGGACCTACGAGCGCGCCAAGCAATGGGTGAAAGATTGGGAGGAGAAATTCCGCGATACCCACACATTAACCATCAGCGCCGAAAAACCAGAGGACCTCGACGTCCTTTTCGAATACGCTAAAAAATTAAACGTCAACCGCATCTACATGCACACGGACACCTGGCGCGGAGCCTATTGGGTCTATGACCGTGATCCCTTGTCTATCAATAAAGCGGTTTTCCCTCGTGGCGAAGCGGATCTGAAGGCATTCAACGACAAGCTCAAGGCGAATAATATGGACTCCATGATGCATACCATCTGCTATGGAATTGGGCCTGAGGGCTCCAAGTATCTCGGGAAAGGCAAAAAAGCCGATAAGCGATTGGCCAACTGGGGGAAGGGGAAATTAGAAAAACCCATCTCCGCGACCGATAAAACCATTCTCTTCCGCCCCGATCCAGGGGTAAAGGTTCCCGTGAATTCCACAAATGCACCGATGGGCTCAGCCGAGTCCCAAGCTAATTCCTATGGGGGTTGGTGGAAATTCACCGATGTGCTGATCGGGGACGAGATTGTGCCGTGCAAATTCACCAATACCGATCAACCGGTATGGACTCTCACCGATTGCCAGCGCGGAGCCTCTGCGACGGCTCATGACGCCGGCACAATGACGATCGGTCTTCTGAAGGCCTACGGCCAAAATTACTATCCGAGCAGCATGACGGATATGAGCGAAGAGACGGCCCGAGAATATGCGGAATTTTTCAATCGTCTCGGCATCCAACACCACGAATACGATGGCGCGGAAGACCATTGCGATGTGCCGTGGGGATTTTCCAAATGGTCGATGTTCGTCTATCAGAATACGGACCACCTCATGACCAGCAACACGTCTGGAGGGACACCAAATCCATGGGATTTGGTGTATCGGTTTAAATCAGGCGGTGTTTCGAACATGACGAAAAGAGGGGGAGGCAGCGCTGCACTCGCACTGGATCGCGACGGGCGTCTCTCCACCAACCCCATTGAAAACCACTTCACATTGGCTCGTGGCGCGGCAGGGAACAGCACAGGCTTCGTTATTGGAAAACCGGAACCGATGTTCGGACTCTTTCCAAAAACCATTCAAGAGCATGGCTTGGCCACGCTCGTTGCAGAACAATATGCTCTCTGGCGAGAACTGGCTCCCAAATTGACACCCGAACTCCGCAAACAAATTTCGGAGTCCATTTACCAAGACAAGACGCCCAATGCCTTGGATGCGGGCCATCCCGTTGGCAAAACGATCTTCGAGGCTCGGCGATCCGACGCTGGCTACGAAATACAGCCCTTTTGCATCATGGTACGTGGCAACAAGGAAGATGTGGAATGGAAGACCGTTCAGGAATTCGGTCCCATCATGCCTCGCCAATATGTCGCTCCCGGCATGCGCTTGAAATTGGGAAATCCGTATCAGCGCCAATCTCCCCAATTCATCATACGAATATTGAATGGATACTCCGATGGAGCCGTCGCCACAACAGCGGGCCCAGCGGTCGCTGCAAACAAAGATATGGAGGGCTATATGATTGGGGCTGGCGTGAACGCAGAACATCCCGCACCGACAGCAACACCCGCAGCGACTCCTGNTCCAGCCGACAAGAAAGCGGATGCCACTGCCATCTACAAAATGCAACCCAAGGCCGCGCAGATCACCAATCCTGGACGCCATCAGTTCAAGGATATCGAGTCCGCGCTCGAGGTTTCCTTTGATAACTCGAATAAAGACGAAGTGTTCCTGCCATCTGGCTTGCCGAGTTACACATTCAAAGCGAATCCCCAAAACGCGCGCGGGGTGGGCATGACTGTCACGGGTGACGGTAGCGGAGCTTACTTGATCGTGCAGGTTGGCCCCAGTAAGGACTATGTCGTCCCGATCGACTTCACCGGAAAGAAAGACATCATCATTCCGATTGGCGAGGCTGCCAGATCCACCGGCACTTGGGGGATGCGTTATCACACCAAGCGCGCCGGCTATGGGCCAGTTGGTTCGGTCTCCATCGGATTCGGACGAGTCATGGCGAAAACCTCCCCGAAAGTCTTGGTGGAAAACCTCCGTATGCTTGGCGAAACCCCTTCCTCGATTAAGAATCCGGTCATCCACGCCGGCTCGGGAACGCTGACGATCCAAGGCGAGGTCAAGAGCGACCAATACCTCTGGTATCAAGGCGGGGACAAGGTCGGCGTGTATGATCTCAACTGGCACCAGTTGGCGACCTTGGCTGTCGTGCTTCAGGATTATGCCGTGGACAAGGGACTCTCGGAATTCTGGATCGATGGCGAGTGCGGNAATCCACCGCCATGGCTCGACGTGCAATTCATCACCAAAGGNNACGTCATTCCGCTCAAAAAGNAGAAATGAGACCATCGCCCCTTTGAAGTGAGACTTTGAACTGCAAAAAAGGGGCCATGGCCGTCTCGGCCGTGTGGAGACTAGCCTGCTTGCTCGCACCCATTCCCATTCGAACCAAGGAGCACGCCAAAGCACACAGGCTGTGCCTCCGACTCGTAGAGCCTACGGATCGGAGAGACGCGCTGTGCCCCTCTCCTAAAATCCAAAAGCAATTTGCTTTTGGTATTAAACACGAATTCAGAAGAACTGCCCGCCTTCCGGCCCGAGCCAGAAACGATCTTCGCCACCAAAAACGTTGATGTGGGGTTGGATTTTGCGAGAAGCGATGAGTTTGCGATTGATCCAACCAAACCCGTGGCGCCCGTGGCGCTGTTCCCACCAGCGGTGCTTGTCATGACACGGCCTTGCCACGCGGGCGCGAGGGCACGCGGGCGCGAGGGCGACTTGCGCCGAGCCGGCTTTATCGCGAAGGACGATGACCTCGGTGTGCTTTTTGAGGAAGGTGATATCTTTGCCGAAACTGGCGGCGGATGCGGTACTGGCGGTGAAAAGCAAAGCCGATGATAATAGCAGGTTCCGAACTGGGGATGTTTTCATGCTCCAGATTTTATAAGGCGAATGCCGCCGCGATTTCAATCACCCAAAACCCAGCGAAGGTTGCGGAATTGCGGAGCACTACCCTTCCATTTTCCGCCAATCTCTCGCTTCGCACCCTCACCGGCCGGATTTACAAGAAACTGCAAGTCCACTCCCGTGCCCAAGCGGCTGCCAAATACCACGGGGAGCTCTGAGCTAAAACCTATTCCCAGAACACGAAGGAGGAATCAGTGTAGCCGCGGAAGTCCCCCGTAGAGGAAGCCGGAACGGCTTTCGATGGCTGCGTGTGGCAAGTTAAAACAAATGCCTCAAGCCGGCAGAATCTGAAGGCTCACCCTCCGACCCAGGGCGGCGGCGGCTTTTGCCAAGGTGCCGATCGTCAGCGAAGGAGTTGATGCATCCAAAATCCGGTCGAGTGCGGCGCGACTCGTTTTCATGCGCTTCGCGAGTTGGGTTTTTGAAATGGATTCTTCTTCCACGATGCGTTGCAGTTGCAATGCGATCGCCTTTTTCATCGCGAGAGCTTCGACCTCGGGAAGGATGGTTTCCTCCGCGAAAAAATCCTTCAGATCGGAACCACGGTGTTTGTTGGTCGGTTTTGTTTTCATGAGATGTTTTTCAGGTATTGGGCCCGGCGCTTTCTTGCCAGATCGATATCTTGTTTTGGCGCGGTTCTGGATTTTTTCAAAATGCCGTGAAGCAGGATGATTTCTTGGTTTTCGATTAGGAAAAATGTGCGGGCGATGCGGTTGCCAAGCGAAGATCGAATTTCCCAAAGCCCCGCCCCCAGCGAGTCCACAAGTGGCTTCCCCACGGGCCAGGCCCATTGCACGGCCAGAATATCCGAGCCGATTTGTTTTCGATTCTCGACTGGCAGGCTTTTCAGCCATTCCCTCACAGGCTCATTGCCCGACTCGGTCGCAAAAAACCGGGTAGTGAGTGGTCGTGGAGCGGAGGGCATATCTTTATTCGTATCAAAAATGATGCGCGTGTCAAAATCGGAATGTCACACGCCCGCGGGCATGTGTTCGTGTGTGAGTCCTCCTGGCCGTCAGACGGCACTGCGCGCCTTAATCTTCGGTCCGCTCGGCGCTCCGCCCCTGCCTTGGTTTTCCATTCGCGTGCATCTTCCGTCATTCGCGGGCACCGGCCGCTTCGGAGTCATCGCCCCGGGAACCGTGAGGGCGGAATTTTTCGATGCCAAGGGCAAGCTGCTAACCAGTCACGACCTGCTGAAAGCCTCCCCGCTCGAACCGCTCGCTGCAAAGACGTCTCCGACGCCAGCCAAACCTGCGACTAACTCTGGTATGCCATCCAACGCCGGGTGTTGAGTTATTTGCTCATCCAAAAAGAGGTCGATAAATCCCGCGTCGGCGCGAAGGGTCACTCCTACGGCGGCGCGCTTATGTGGAACCTCGCAATGGATTCACGGGTGAAGGCGGTGGTCGCCTACTTTTGCTCAGGTTGGTCCGAATACTACCGCGATCGCTCGGTGTTTCTTTACATGCTGCCGTAAGGGTGCTTCCGAAAGCTAAGTTGTTTCGTGTGGCATTCTCTGCTTGAGTTTCTTTCGGTAACTCCCAGGCGATTCACCCGTGTGCGCGCGGAAGACACGGTTCATGTGGTTCGGGCGCAGGAAGCCTGTTTCCTTGGCGATGGAGTTGATGGTAGCTTTCTTTGACGCTAGCAATTCCTTGGCTTTTTCGATCCGGATTCTCACGATTTCCTGATTGATCGTGCGGCCGGTTTCGTTCTTGAAAGCAACCTCGAGTGGCCGGCGCGACGTGCCGACGGCGGCGACGATTTCTGGCACCTGCAGAATCGTTTTTTTAAAATTCTGGCGGATATACCCCAGCGCCCGCGCGACCCCGAGGTGTTCGACCGACAGCATGTCCGTGCTGCGCCGTGACACGATGCCCTTGGGGCCAATGAGCGGAGGCTCTGGGTGGTTGGACTCGCCATTCATCAAGCGCTCGAGCAGGAGAGCCCCTTGGTATCCCACCTCTTCCAAATCGTGAACGACACTGGTCAGCGGAACCGTGACGGCATCACAGAGAAGCGCGTCGTTGTCCACCCCGATGATCGCCAGTTGCTCGGGCACGGCGATTCCCAATTTCTGGCAAACATTCAAGATATTCGCGGCGGCACAGTCGTTATAGCAAAAGACGCCCGCCGGCTTGGGCAGGGCCTCCAAGGCGCGGGCAATCCGCTCCAGGTTTTTGGCCCAGTTTCCGCACCATGCGAACTTCCTCAACTCATGAAGCGGCGGCAAGTCCACTAGCCCGTACCCCTCCTTAGCGATGCTCTCCAAAAAACCCGCTCGCCGCTCGTCGTTGAGCGGATCGTTTGTGAAAGGAAACCAGGCGAAGCGGCGGTATCCGCGCTCAATGAAATGCTGCCCCGCCAGCCTCCCGATCGCACGGTGGTCGCCATCCACATACGGCAAACCCAGATCCTTGCGAACCATGGTGAGTTCGACTCGCGGACACCGCGCCGATCGCACAAAGTCCGCCAATTCTTTCCAGTATCCCACATGCGAGATAATCCCGTCCCCCTTCCATCCGCGCGGAATGGTGGCGGCGTAAAGCATGTCGGTCGTCAGATGCCAGTTGTTCTCCCGCGCGCACCGCGCCACGCCTCGATAAAAGCCGTGGTGGGTCGTTGTGATGGCGAGCAGGACATTTCGCTTGAGATTCAGAGACACCAAAAAACCATCCCAGAATCCGGTGATTCTATCAACGCAATTTGGTAAGTATTAAAACGCAAATAGGTCATATTAATTTCAGCTCGGTGGTGGTAGGGTTTATCTCAATCAAGCCATGACCCTCGATTCAACTTGTCTCCCACCCGATTCCGTTCGCTCAATCAAACTGCCCTCTGGTCGTTCCATGCCTGTCGCCGCGTATGGCACTTTCCACTCCGACTGGGCCCAAGCGCTCATGAAGGACGCCACGATCGAGGCCATCCGCCTCGGGTGGCGCCACCTCGATACCGCCCGCGCTTATGAGAATGAGGATATTGTTGGCGAGTCCATTCGCGAGTCCATCCGCAAAGGCTACATCAAATCCCGCGAGGAATTGTTCATCACCGGCAAACTCTGGAACGGACACATGACGCCGAAAGATGTCGCGCCGGCGCTGGAACGCACGCTACTCGACCTCGGCATCGACGAAATCGATCTCTACCTCAACCACTGGCCTTGGCCAAATGTCCACCCAGCCGGTTGCACCGGCGACCAGCGCAATCCCGACGCCGTGCCTTACATCCACGAGGCGTTCCTCGAGACATGGGCCGAGATTTGCAAACTCAAGAAGGCTGGAAAAATCATCGACATCGGCACCTCGAACCACACCCGCGCCACCATGGAACTGCTCCTGCGCGATATCGCGCCGGACGAACGCCCGGTATGCAACCAGATGGAACTCCACCCGCTTTTCCAGCAGACAGAACTCCGCCGCTACTTCGAGTCCGAGGG
>JGI25920J50251_10000990_pt1 | contig 10165 bp, 8 predicted proteins | sample LauGreBMM110DCMD_2_FD_50251 | JGI IMG/M metagenome (IMG submission 50251) | reverse complement strand
CATTTGCCGCGGCACAGGGCACAGTGGCAAAGCCTGCTCGCAGTAATTTAGGTTGGGCCGTCGTTCGCGTCGATAGCATCAATAATGTCGCAGCCAAGTCGCTAGCAGCAGCGCGCGCCGAAATTGAAAGAGATTTGCTCAAGACGCGCAGTGAAGAAATGCTAACCGAAATGACCGGCGAAATTGAAGACGGGTTTGCAAATGGCGCTACAATCTCAGATGTCGCAAAGCAGAATAGTCTGGCAGTCAGTACATCGCCAAAACTTCTGGCCACTGGGCAAGATATCAGCAACCCTTCGTACAAGCCAATTCCCGAAATGCAGGCTATTTTGCCAGCAGCCTTCCAAATGGAAACAAATGGCGAGGCGCAGCTCATTGAACTGGTGCCTGGCGAAAAATTTGCCATGGTTGCAGTGGCGGATTTTGACGAGGCTGCCCCGCCTGCCCTAAACCAAGTGCGTTCGATTGTGTTGCAACAATGGACACAGTCAGAAGGCTCAAAGGGCGCGCGGAAAGCTGCGGATGCATTGCGTAAAGCTGTTGATGCTGGACAACCTCTTGAAGCGGCGTTGGCTGCAGCAAAAATCAATGGGGCTCAGGTCGAACGACTGAGCGGGACACGCGCCGATATATCGCGTGAGGGCCAACAAGTGCCACCACCCTTGTCTCTGATGTTTGCAATGAAAAAGGGCACNGCAAAAACCATTCAAGCGGGCGATAACCGCGGTTGGTTCGTTGTGTATTTGACCGATATTGTAAAAGGCGATGCAAGCGGCCAGAGCGACATGCTTAAAGCNCGTAAGCAGGAACTGTCNGGCATTNTGCAACAGGAATATGTCGCGCANATGGTCCTTTCNGCTGCNAAAGATGTGGGCGTTGAAAAGAATNAAGACGGTATCGCCGAAGTGCGCACGCGCCTGACAAACCGTGACGGAAACTAAGCCGCAACTCATTTGGCGTAAACGTATTGCAGACACCGAAACGCCGGTGTCTGCCGCACTGAAGCTTTTTGTCGCCGAGCGCGGTGATTTCATTCTTGAATCCGTGGAGGGCGGCGAAACGCGAGGACGTCACAGCCTCATTGGAATAGCACCCGATCTCGTTTTTCGCGCAGCAAGCAATACTGCCGAAATCAACAATCAGTGGATGTCCGACAGGGAAGCATTTGTCCCCTCGCCGCTGCCGTCCTTAGACGCGCTGCGCGCGCTGGCTGCAGAGTGCCGAATGGATGTTCCCGAAGAACTGCCGCCAGCGCTTGCCTGTCTGGTCGGGTATTTCGGTTATGAAACCATTGGCTTAGTAGAGAAGCTTCCACGGGCGCCACAGTCTGCACTCGCGTTGCCGGACATGCTGTTTGTTCGGCCGACCGTCATCCTATTATTTGATCGTTTGAAAGATGAGATGTTCCTCGTGTCGCCAGTCTGGACAGGAGCCGACGATAAGCAGGCTGTTGCCCTGGCAAACGAACGTTTGGATGAAACCGAACGATTGTTGGATGCTGGACACCCAGCGGCGACACAAAGAGATGTCAGCAACAACGGAAACAATTTGAATTTAGAACCCGTTTTGCCTGCTGGTCGCTATGCGGAGATGGTGGCTTCCGCCAAAACATACATTGAGGCTGGTGACATATTCCAGGTCGTTCTGGCGCAGCGTTTTACCGCCCCCTTTGACCTACCGCCGGTTCACCTCTACCGCGCGTTGCGACGGATAAACCCCTCGCCGTTCCTCTATTTTATCGACTTGCCCGGCTTCGCCCTCATCGGGTCAAGTCCCGAAATATTGGTCCGTGCCCGTGGGGGTGAGGTTACTATCCGCCCGATCGCGGGAACACGACCTCGCGGAACCAGCAGCATCGAAGACGCAGAAAACAAGGCGTCATTGCTAGCCGACCCGAAAGAACGTGCGGAGCACCTCATGTTGCTCGACTTAGGCCGCAACGATGTGGGCCGCGTAACCAAAGGCGGGACTGTTACCGTCACTGACAGCTATATGGTCGAGTTTTACAGTCACGTGATGCACATCGTATCGAACGTGGTGGGCGAGCTTGCGGATGACAAGGACGCGATTGATGCCTTATTCGCTGGCTTTCCCGCAGGCACGGTATCGGGCGCGCCCAAAGTGCGCGCCTGCGAAATTATTGCCGAGCTGGAACCAGAAACTCGAGGCGCATATGCCGGTGGCGTCGGCTATTTCTCGCCCAATGGCGATATGGATAGCTGCATTGTCCTGCGCACAGCGGTGGTGAAGGATGGTATCATGCACGTGCAGGCCGGTGCAGGCATAGTTGCCGACAGCAACCCCGAATATGAACAGCGCGAATGTGAAGCAAAGGCAGGCGCTCTCATCGCAGCAGCCCGTGAAGCGAACCGTGTTGCGGGGGAAGCTCAGTTTGGTCAGTAGCTTGACGGAACCACAAAGGCGGCGGCTGTAATGAATTTACACGGCGCGGTGGACATAGTTCGACTAGATACTGGAGAGATGATCTGGCAGCGTTTCGCAATAGTGCCTCTTCCACCCGCACGTCAAAGCCGCTAGGGACGCCGCATGATCCTAGTCATAGACAATTACGACAGCTTTACTTGGAACCTTGTCCATTATCTGATGGAACTGGGGGCGCAGGTTGAAGTTGTGCGCAATGACGATATTTCCGCTGCCCAGGCCATTGCATCTGGCGCGCAAGCGTTCCTTATTTCGCCCGGACCGAAGACCCCCAACGAAGCTGGTTTTAGCCTTGACCTTGTCGCGGCCTGCGCCGAAGCAGGCAAGCCACTTCTTGGCGTATGCCTTGGCCATCAGACCATAGGGCAGTATTTCGGCGGCAATGTGGCCCGTGGCGGCTTGATGCATGGCAAAACATCGCCTGTCAGCCATGACGGGACCGGGTTGTTTGCAGGACTGCCCTCCCCTTTTCAGGCCACCCGTTACCATTCCTTAATTGTAGAAAATGTCCCTCCCACTTTGGTCGTCAACGCGACCAGCGATGACGGCCANGTCATGGGTTTCCGCCACGCTACGCTGCCGATTCACAGCGTTCAGTTTCACCCCGAAAGCATCGCGACGGAACATGGCCATGCGATGCTAGCGAATTTCATGCGTATTGCCGGGATGACTGTCGTGAGCGGAGCCGAAGGGAATATGCGTTGACCCCATTCGGCAAGCTTCCCGACCCGCAGCATCTGTTTGACCATGACGAGGCTGCACAGGCCTTTTCCGACATTCTTGATGCGCGCGCATCAGAAGACGAAATTGAGGCCTTCCTTGTTGCGCTGTCTGCCCGCGGTGAAACAATGGTGGAAATCGCCGCGGCTGCGCAAGCAATGCGTGACCGCTTGATCCCCATTGATGCGCCTGCCAACGCTATCGATGTCTGCGGCACCGGCGGCGACGGGCATCATACGCTTAACGTTTCAACCGCTGTGTCTATCGTTGTAGCAGCATGCGAAGTTCCCGTTGCCAAGCATGGAAACCGCGCAGCATCATCCAAGGCAGGCGCGGCGGATACTTTGGAGGCGCTTGGCCTCGATATGGAACGCGCGGGGCGCATGGCGCAGGAAACTCTTAAAGACCTTGGCATATGCTTCCTGTTCGCTNCCAACCACCATCCGGCGATGAAGCGGATCCAGCCAATCCGTCAACGCATTGGCCAGCGCACAATATTCAACCTTATGGGCCCCCTCGCCAACCCTGCGCGGGTCAAACGTCAGCTGATCGGNATTGCGCGCCCTGCTTATGTCCCTGTGTACGCAGAAGCACTGCAGTATCTTGGCACGGAACATGCGCGCATCATCTCAGGCGACGAAGGGCTCGACGAATTGAGCCTTGCTGGCGGTAACGAAGTTGCAGTCGTCACTCCGGACGGCATCCGTTTTCAACGCGTCAGCGCTGCGGATGCTGGTTTGCCCGTGTATCCTGTCGAAGCCGTCCGTGGCAGCGACGCGCAACATAATGCGTTGGAGCTGCGCAAGCTGCTTCAGGGTGAACATGGCGCCTATCGCGATGCTGTCTTATTCAATGCAGCAGAGGCTTTGTTGGTGGCGGGTGTCGTGCAAACAATGCCCGAAGGCGTGGAAGAAGCCGCAGAAGCAATCGACAAGGGTCTTGCCAATGCCCTGCTAAACTGTTGGGTGGCATATTAATGGCGGACAAGCTTGCAGAGATATGCGCGACCAAGCGGCTTGAAGTCGCAGAACGCAAGCATCGCGGTGTAAAACATTGGCCAACGCCATCTGCGCCTCGTGGGTTTGAGGCAGCATTGCGCACCAAAAGCCAGTCAGGCATCGCGCTCATAGCCGAGATCAAGAAGGCTAGCCCGTCCAAGGGGCTTATTCGCGCAGATTTTAATCCTGCCGCCCATGCAATGGCCTATCAGGCTGGAGGTGCAGCTTGCCTTTCCGTTCTCACTGACGCGCCTTATTTTCAAGGACATGAGGATTATCTGATCGCGGCGCGCGCAGCATGTGACTTGCCCGTCATCCGCAAAGATTTCATGGTCGATCCGTGGCAATGCGCCGAAGCGCGGCAAATGGGCGGCGATGCCATCTTGATCATTGTCGCGGCGCTTGATGACGTCGTTATGGCCGAGATTGAGGACGCAGCCTGGCAGGAGAAACTTGATGTCCTTGTCGAGGTTCATGATGAAGATGAACTCGAACGCGCGCTTAAGCATCTCAATTCCAAGCTGGTGGGCGTGAACAACCGCAATTTAAAAACCTTTGAGGTTGATCTGGCCAACACGGAACGCTTGGCGAAACTGGTCCCAGATGACATTTTGCTTGTCTGCGAAAGCGGTATTTCTAATCACGCCGATTGTCTGCGCATGGCTGATGCAGGCATTAAAACGTTTTTGGTGGGCGAGAGCCTGATGCGGCAGGATGATATTCAGGCGGCTACACAAAGGCTTTTGACTGGCAATGGCTGATCTTACCCATCTCAACGCCGATGGCGGCGCGCATATGGTCGATGTTTCGGCGAAGGCAGATACCACGCGGGTAGCTGTGGCCGAAGGCCGGATCAAACTGTCCGCCGAAGCGCTTCAGGCCGTGCGCGCAGGCAATATGAAAAAGGGCGATGTCCTTGGTACCGCGCGTATCGCAGGCATCATGGCCGCAAAAAAAACAAGCGACCTTATTCCCTTATGTCATCCGCTGATGCTCTCCAAGATTAGCGTCGAATTCGAATATGAAGCGACCGCTATTCGGGTCGAGGCACGGGTGCGGCTTAACGGGCCAACCGGGGTGGAGATGGAGGCGTTGACCGCTGTGACCGTCACCTTGCTGACATTGTACGACATGGCAAAGGCGCTCGACAAATCTATGGTCATTTCGGATGTGCGCTTACTGTCGAAGACCGGCGGCAAGTCAGGTGACTGGTTCGCATGATTTCGGTGGATGAGGCACAGGCCAGATTGCTGGCGCTCGCGTCGCCATTGCCCCCGATCGAAGTCGAACTAACGCGCGCCGTGCAGTATTATATGCACGGACCGCTGGTGGCGATGCGCACGCAACCTGCTGCAGATTTATCGGCTATGGATGGCTATGCTGTAATAAGCGCCGACTTTCCGGGACCTTGGCGCGTGATAGGTGAAAGCGCGGCGGGTAGGCCATATTCCGGGTCGCTTCATACAGGCGAAGCTGTTCGCATTTTCACAGGGGCGCATGTTCCCCAAAATGCAGACCGTATTTTGATTCAAGAAAATGCCGCGCGAGAGGGAGACATCGTGCACGCCACGCAGGATCAAAGCCCCGCAGACAAACCCCATATCCAACATGCTGGAAGCGATTTTCTGGCAGACGCCGAAATTCTAACGCCAGGCGCGCTGATTAGTGCTGGGCAAATCGCTCTAGCCGCGATGGCAGGTTATGGAACGTTGTGCGTTGGTGGCCGGCCACGTGTTGCTGTTGTTGCTACTGGCGATGAATTGGTGGCTGCCGGTACGCAGTGCACGGCAGCGCAGATACCATCATCAAACAGCCCCATGCTGCGTGCCATGCTTTCAAATCTGCCTTGCGACGTGATTGACGGCGGCATTTTGCCTGATGATCTGGCGGCACTTGAGGCCAGCTTGGCGCACTTGGCTGCACAAGCGGACGTCATCGTCACCACAGGCGGCGCGTCCGTTGGCGACCATGATTTGGTCCAGCCTGCATTGCTGAATATAGGCGCAAAGATGGACTTTTGGAAAGTAGCCATGCGTCCTGGAAAGCCTTTAATGGCGGGAAAAATAGGCGATACAATCATGCTTGGCCTTCCGGGTAATCCGTCATCGGCCTTTGTCACCGCAACCTTATTCGTGCTTCCACTTCTGCGCTATATGGCTGGTTGCCACACGCCGTTTCCAGATTTGCAGGAAGCCATCATAACCCGCGATCTGCCCGCTGGCGGCATGAGAGCAGAATATCTACGCGCCAGATTTGGCGAAGGCCGCATTACCCCGCTGAACACCCAAGACAGCGGACTTACCCATAGCCTATCGCACGCCAACGCGCTTCTTCTTCAACCCGTCAATGGGCCTAGTCGAGCCGCAGGCACTCTTGTCCAATATATACGCCTGTCGTAAAATCTGGACACAATATGTGCGATTGTTCTTGACTTAACCGCTTTTGTTCTCTAATCGTTCCAGTCATGTTCAACAGGATGGAACTCTGAATATGCTCACGGCAAAACAGCACGAACTGCTAATATTCATTAATCAGCGACTTGATCAAAGTGGCATCTCTCCGTCATTTGAAGAAATGAAGGAAGCGCTCGATTTGAAAAGCAAATCCGGGGTGCACCGTTTAATCGGCGCTTTGGAAGAGCGCGGCTTTATTCGTCGCCTGGCCAACCGAGCCCGTGCGCTTGAAGTTATGAAAATGCCTGAGAGCGCGAATGCGCGAGGGGACAATGTGACACGTCTGGCACCTTTCAAAGAAGCCAAACCACAAATTCAAATTCCTGTTGCTGCGAATGACGTGCTTGAAATTCCGTTTCATGGCAAGATTGCTGCCGGCATTCCGATTGAGGCACTTGAAGGGCAGAACTCGTTATCGGTGCCAATGGCATTGCTGGGCGCGGGTGAACATTATGCGCTTGAGGTGTCCGGCGATTCCATGATGGAAGCTGGTATATTGGATGGCGATTACGCCTTGATCCGTAAGGCAGACACAGCGCGTGATGGCGAGATTGTGGTAGCCTTGATTAGAGGCGAAGAAGCAACGTTGAAATATCTCCGTCGCGAAGGNCAACANATCCGCCTTGATCCGGCCAATGGCAGCTATCAACCGCAATATTATGCACCGCATGAAGTTCAAGTCCAAGGTAAGCTTGCAGGCCTATTACGCAGATATCATTGATTATTATTGNACCGCGGATGTGCTCACGCGTGCTTTTACCCATGGCATGTGGTGGGTGCCGTTATTGGCGCCAATGTGATGTGCCCCTAAATTGCCAAATGGCGATACCGAATTCGATGCCTACCGGCAGCCAGAGTGGCAATTTGTCGCGTTCGCGGTCAAGCCAGTTCTCGACGGCTTGAAATAGCGTCAAATTCTCATTTGTTCCTACAGCTGTAAGTGTATGCAATTTGNGAACTTTCGTTTCTACAGCATATACTTAGGATCCAATAAACAAACCGCAAATCCCTATGTTCTCGGATGCTATTGTTTGCCTTGACGCCCGCAAAAATTGCTACCATTGGGCTAAACAGTATCAAAGCCCGTTTATCTCCCAGAAAAATTGGCATTTGCAGGGCCTTATCAGTCCGTATCGGTTGTTTTCTNGCTTCCAGTGGCGCACGAGAAAATATGCCGATGCATGCGCGGCTCATTTATTATGTTAGCAAGATATGGAGTTTGAAAATGGCCGATAACAACGCAACGCTCATCGTTGGCGAAACTAGCTATGACTTGCCCATCATGAAGGGCTCCGAAGGTCCTGACGTTATTGATATACGCAAGCTGTATGCGGCGTCTGACCATTTCACTTTCGACCCTGGCTTTACGTCGACAGCAAGTTGTGAGTCTGCACTGACATTCATTGACGGTGACCAGGGTATTTTGCTGCACCGCGGATATTCGATTGAAGAGCTCTCGGAACAATCAAGCTTCATGGAAGTGTCTTACCTGTTGTTAAATGGTGAGCTTCCATCCAAGGCCGAGCTAGAACATTTTAGCTATACTATATCGCGCCACACCATGCTGCATGAACAGCTTGCGACCTTTTACAGTGGCTTTCGACGCGATGCCCACCCAATGGCGATCATGTGCGGTGTAGTTGGTGCGCTTTCAGCATTTTACCATGATTCGACTGACATTAGCGATCCAACACACCGGATGGTTTCCAGCCATCGCTTGATCGCCAAAATGCCGACAATTGCGGCAATGGCTTATAAATACTCGGCCGGCCAACCCTTTGTCTATCCTGACAATCGTCTATCCTACACAGGCAACTTCCTGCGTATGACCTTTGGTGTCCCTGCTGAGGAATATGTTGTAAATCCAGTCATTGAACGCGCCTTAGACCGGATTTTTATTCTTCATGCAGACCATGAACAAAACGCATCTACATCGACCGTGCGGCTTGCCGGATCGTCGGGTGCGAACCCATTTGCGTGTATCGCGGCGGGTATCGCATGTCTTTGGGGGCCTGCACATGGCGGCGCCAACGAAGCTGCATTAAACATGCTGCGTGAAATCGGCACGCCAGACCGCATTCCGCATTACATTGAACGGGCAAAGGACAAGAATGATCCGTTCCGCCTAATGGGCTTTGGTCACCGTGTTTACAAAAACTACGACCCGCGCGCTTCGGTCATGCAAAAAACGGTCCGCGAGGTACTAAGCGAACTCAACATCAGCGACCCGATTTTTGACGTTGCAATGCAACTTGAAGAAATGGCTCTGAATGACCCATATTTCATTGAGAAAAAGCTGTTCCCGAATGTCGATTTCTATTCGGGCATAATTTTGTCAGCCATCGGCTTCCCCACCGAAATGTTCACTGTCTTGTTCGCCCTNTCGCGGACGGTTGGTTGGGTCGCCCAATGGAATGAAATGATTTCCGATCCAGCCCAGAAAATAGGTCGTCCGCGCCAGCTGTACACCGGACCAAATCACAGGGCCTATCCCGGCCTAAACGCCCACTAATAGCTCGCTGAAGGTGGAGTGTGTTTATAGTACTCCACCTTTTCCCCTCTCTAAAGTCAATTTCTGTCGCTCTACGTCAACGCGCTTTGGCTTGCCAACAAAGACTTGGCTTTTTGGCACACAGAGGTCCGATAGCGGTCGAACCAAAGCTAGAGCAGTTTTAGGTTCAGCCGGCCTTAAGTTTGTTCAGCCTTTTTGCCGATGATGTCATTGCGGAGGCTGACGAAGATGAGCGCACTAAGTTGCATTACCATAATCCACTCCAAAGCCTGAATGAGNCCAAGTAGAGCAGACCCGATTGCTGCAAAGATAGTNAGTGCCGCAGGCGAATGTAGTAATTGCTTCGCCCAAGTTGGTAACGCCATTTTCTGCGTAAGATATGCAAGAGACGAAACTGCAAAAGCGACAAATAGGTCATCATCGCGGTATGAGGATTGCATATAGACCGCGCTAAACATGGCCAAAATGGTCAGCGCCCATGTTATTACGGATACGCTTTGGATGTGACTATGGTCATCAACGTCATCTGTAACCGCGAGGCGAAGGGAATTGGCTGCGATAGCGACAAATGCCGCAATGCAAGCCGCAGTCGCAAAATTGCCAAAGCCCAACGCCAACGCAACTAGTGCAAGAATTGGGCTTGCGAACTTTGTAATAGTGACGGCAGCAGGATTTTGCCAAATCACTGGGACTATGCGCGCCAGCACGGGACCGAATAACTGAGATTCCACAAAGCCGGATCGGCCTGCCACACGCCGCCGCAATATTTGGCGGTTAAGCTCGGAAAAATCTTGCGGCCCCGTCAGAACGGTCAGTGTCCCATTAGTGATGTGCTGCTGGGACACAGGACGCATCGGAATTTGCGCCAATACCGACTGACGCAGTAATGAGGAGATGATGCTCCAATCATCAGGCAGATCTCTTAGCATCGCGATGGTATCTTGTCCGACCACAGAAATACCCGCCCACCGCGTGTTCAAGTCAATCCGTTCAAAAGCATTATTCTCATCACGACTATCAACCGTAGCGACAAAATTCTC
>JGI25920J50251_10000986_pt1 | contig 10190 bp, 7 predicted proteins | sample LauGreBMM110DCMD_2_FD_50251 | JGI IMG/M metagenome (IMG submission 50251) | reverse complement strand
TAAATGTTTGTGCTTGTAAGTCAACTATTTATTTGATGGGTTGTTATAACTTTACCAAATCTCATGAATAAACAAAAAGAATATATATCGGTCATTGGCGCAAGGGAGCATAATTTGAAAAATTTTGATATCATCATCCCTAAAAATGAATTGGTGGTGTTTACTGGTGTGAGTGGAAGCGGAAAATCGTCCTTGGCTTTTGACACCCTTTATAATGAGGGACAGCGACGATATATGGAAAGCTTTAGTGCTTATGCGAGGCAGTTTATGGGGGATATGGAAAGGCCAGATGTGGATCAAATTACCGGCTTATCGCCAGTGATTGCTATCGAGCAAAAAACAACCAATAAAAACCCCAGATCAACAGTAGGAACGGTGACGGAATTGTATGACTTTTTGCGCTTATTATATGCAAGAGTTGGCAAGGCGTATAGTTACAATACAGGAAAACCCATGGTTAAGTTTTCCGAAGCCGAAATCATTCAAAATATTGCCACACAGTTTAAGGATAAAAAAATTAATTTATTGGCCCCAGTGGTGCGTGGTCGTAAGGGTCATTATCGCGAATTATTTGAGGAAATTAGAAAAAAGGGCTTTGTTAAAGCAAGGGTAGATGGTGAGATTGTTGAATTAAGACCCAAGTATCAGGTGGACCGATATAAAATACATGATATTGAAGTAGTAGTAGATCGTATCCCAGTCAATGATGCTATGAAAATTAGACTGGGTGAAAGTGTTTCCCAATGTTTGAAAATGGGAAAGGATTTGCTATTCGTTTTAGAAGAAGGAAAAACAAAAGCGGTTCAATATTCAAAACAATTGATGTGTGAAACTACTGGGCTTAGTTATGAGGAACCTTCGCCGAATAGTTTTTCGTTTAATTCCCCTTATGGAGCTTGTCCAAATTGTAAAGGGCTAGGAAATGTGTATGCTATAAATATGGATTTACTTATTCCAGATAAATCATTTAGTATTAAGGAAGGGGGTGTTTCGCCATTGGGAGAAGAAAGAGAAGCTAGTGTATTTAATCAAGTAAAGCAGTTTGCAAGGAAACATAAAATAAGTTTAGACAAGCCCATTAGTGAACTTCCGAAAGAACAATTGGATTTAATATTATTTGGAGATAAAAATATTTCAGCCAGTTTGGACTTGGATTTGAATGATGAAAATATACCGGACACTTATACGGGTAGTTATGAAGGAATTGTGCCTATGTTGAAAAGATGGTTTACCTCATCACAAAGCACAGAAGTACTAAANGCATGGGTGGAACAGTTTATGGAATTAAATACNTGTCCAACCTGCGAAGGTGCAAGATTAAGAAAAGAAAGTTTGTGGTTTAAGGTGAATGAAAAAAATATTGCATTTTTAAATGATATGCATCTAGATGATTTGCAGAATGGTTTAAAAAGCTGCCAGCAAAATTGGATAAAAAGGACACACAAATTGCAAGTGGGATATTAAAAGAAATAGATGATCGTATTTCCTTTTTAATGAATGTGGGATTGTCTTATTTGTCCTTAAGCCGACCTTCCAAATCATTGAGTGGCGGTGAATCGCAACGTATTCGATTGGCAACGCAGATTGGATCACAATTACAAGGGATCACGTATATATTGGATGAGCCTTCTATTGGACTTCATCAAAGAGATAATCAAAGATTAATCACTGCGTTAAAGCAATTACGTGATATCGGGAATACTGTTTTAGTAGTAGAGCATGATAAGGATATTATGATGGCGGCGGACTATTTAGTGGATATTGGCCCAAAGGCGGGTATCCATGGTGGTCATATTGTAGCACAAGGAACACCGCAGGAAATTATAAAATTAAAATCTGATACAGCGCTCTATTTAGCAGGAAAAAAGAAAATAGAGATACCTACAGAACGCAGAAAGGGAAATGGACAAAGCATAAGTATCAAAGGAGCCACTGGTAATACTTTACAAAAAGTAAACTGTGATTTTCCGTTAGGAACATTCACCGTGGTGACGGGCGTGAGCGGAAGCGGTAAGTCAACTTTGATTAATGAAACTTTGTATCCAATTTTATCACAATATTGTTACCATAGTAAAACCAAGCCGATGCCATTTTTAAAAGTGGCAGGCATAGAAAATATTGATAAAGTTATCGAGATTGATCAATCACCTATTGGTAGAACACCTCGAAGTAATCCTGCAACCTATTGTGGTTTTTTTACTGATATTAGAACCTTGTTTGCATCTGTACCGGAAGCAAAAATTAGGGGCTATCAAGCAGGTCGTTTTTCATTTAATGTTAAAAATGGACGTTGCGAAGTTTGTGAAGGAGGCGGGATGCGTGTAATAGAGATGAATTTTTTACCAGATGTATATGTGCATTGTGAAAAATGTGGCGGGAAAAGATATAACAGAGAAACATTGGAAATTAGGTATAAGGGAAAGTCCATCAGCGATGTATTAAACATGACAGTGGAGGAAGCCTGTGAATTTTTTCAAGCAGTACCCTTTATTTATCGCAAATTAAAAGTTTTGTTGGAAGTGGGATTGGGATATATCACCTTGGGGCAATCGGCAGTTACCTTAAGTGGTGGTGAAGCGCAGCGTGTAAAATTGGCAACGGAATTAGGAAAGAAGGATACGGGTAAAACATTTTATATATTGGATGAACCTACTACGGGTTTGCATTTTCAGGACATACAATTATTAATTGGGGTATTGAATAGATTAGTTGATAGAGGTAATACAGTTTTAGTCATTGAGCATAATATGGATGTGATAAAAGTGGCGGATCATATAATTGACCTAGGCCCTGAGGGTGGCAGTGGCGGCGGAATGATTCAGTTTGTTGGCAGTCCAGAAGAAATGATTAAAAAATCAAAAACACATACGGCTAAATACTTAGCTTTAGAAATGAAGTAGGCGTGAGTATGATTTTGTAACAAAATTCAACTTCAAACGTTCTATTTAATAAATTATAAAACTCGCTTTTGAAAACAACCTTATTATATCGTACTTATTTATTAATCATCGCTATTCTGTTTCAGTCAATAGTGTTAATGGCGGGTACTTTACAGGGAACTGTGAAGGATATGAAGGGGAAGGAAATACCCTTTGCTTCTATAAGTATCAAAAAAACAACTAAGGGAACTACGGCTAATAGCAAAGGACAGTATAGCTTGCAATTAGCCAAAGGGGAATATAGTATTATATGCCAAAATATTGGATTTAAAACCAATGAGAAAAAAATTAAAATTGAAGATAATACCACTACTTTAAATTTTGTTTTAGAGGAGCAGGAGTATGAATTGAAGGAAGTGGTCGTGTCCAATAAAGCAGAGGATCCTGCCTATGAAATTATCAGAAATGCAATAAAGCAAAGGCCTATCTATTTAAAGGAGTTCAATAATTTTAAATGTCAAGTATATTTAAAAGGGCAACTACAATTGAGGGATTATCCTAGTAAATTTTTAGGGGACACGGTCGATTTTGAAGATGGCGATACTAGTAAAGCAAAGCTTTTATATTTATCAGAAACCTTTGCAGATTATTCCATTAAAGACAATCAAAAAAAGGTCGAAATCACTTCCACCAAAGTAAGTGGGCGTAGTAATGGGTTTGGATTTGGGAATCCATCTATTATCTCATTTTATGAAAACAATATTGTGGTGAGTAATGCATTTAATCCGCGTGGATTTATTTCACCCATCGCAGACAATGCNCTTAATTATTATAAGTATAAATACCTAGGGTCATTTTATGAAAATGGCCTTGAGATATGTAGAATAAAAGTGACACCTAAGCGAAAGCAGGAGCCTTTATTTACAGGATTCATTACCATTATTGATAGCCGTTGGTGTATTCATAGTGTTCAGTTGAATTTATTAAAGGAACAGCAGTTACAATTAGTAGATACGGTGAGCTATGAACAACTATATACGCCTATTAATAATCAATGGGTGATAAAGCAACAAGTGAGTAATATTGCTGGTAGTTTTTTGGGTTTCAAATTTTATGGTAGCTTTTTGCAGGTATATAACCAGTATGAAATCAATAAAAACTTTGGTCCTAAGTATTTTAGTAACATTGTCATCAAATACCTAGATAGTTCTAATAAAAAATCATTACAATTTTGGGATAGTGCACGTCCGGTCGCTTTGCTTCCTAGTGAGGCCATAGATTTTATTAAAAAAGACAGCCTTGAAAAATTAAGAGCTACGCCTGCTTATATGGATAGCGTGGATAAGGTCAGAAATAAGCCCAAATTATTAAATGTATTTTTAAGAGGCTATAACTATAGCATACAAACTAAAAAAACATTTTTGAGATTTGATCCTTTGCTCACCACCTTTCCTACTTACTTTAATCCTGCAGAGGGAAGGGTAATGAATTTTAGGATGTCCTATTCAAAACAATACAAAAGGTATAATAACCTGCAAATTAATCCTGCATTAAGGTATGGATTGAGTAAGGAAAAATTGTATGGTGAATTAATTACTAATTACACATTTCCTACAAAATCAAGGTCGGCTATGAATGTAGGTTTTGGAAATAACGTTTTTCAGTTTAACAACAATAATCCTATTACAGAATTAGCCAATTCGGTAGGCGGGTATATTTGGGGTCGAAATGATATGAAAACTTATTCCGCCTCATTTTTTAAAATAGGTTATGGCAGAAATTTTGGACAAGGGATTAATGCATCTGTGAATTTGCAATATCAAAATCGTAAACCAATGGATAATGTGATTGACATTTTCAGAGGTAAAACTTTTGATCCTAACTATCCTACTACTTTAATGAGTGCTAATCTAGTTCCGCATAAAGCATTGGTGGTTAGTTTTAATGTTACCTGGAGGCCTTTCTCAAAATACCTAGAACTGCCTGAGCGTATGATTAATTTGGGATCAAAATATCCAACACTTAATTTTAATATGGCGAGTGGTTTAAAATCAATAGCCGGAAGCGATGTCGATTTTGTAAAGTGGCGCGTAACTGCTTCGCAAAATTTGAATCTAAAACTATATGGTAAATTAGATGCAAAAGTTATTATAGGGGGATTCTCTAATGCAAATAAAGTGTTCACGCCTGATTATCAACATTATTTAGGCAATGAAATTGCTGTGAATAACAACTATATGAATGGATTTCAGTTATTACCTTATTACACTTTTAGTAATTCAGCTTCCCTTTATACCGAATCCCATTTTGAATATCATTTGAATGGTTTTATCTCCAATAAAATACCGGGGTTTAAAAAATTAAATTGGTTTTTTGTCCTTGGGGCAAATACATTGAATGTAAATGGGAAGCCTAATTATTTTGAAACTTTTGTTTCCGTTGAAAAAATATTTAAATTAATTCGGGTTGATTTTGTAAATGGCTATTTGCAAAATGGTCCAAAAACAGAAGGGATTAAATTTTCCTATAAATTATTTTAGCGTCGAATCATCGGGATATGATCAATTTCATCTTCAAGGTAAATTTCACCAGCCTGTTCAAAGCCTTGTTCGTTGTAAAACCTTTTTAAATAAAGTTGGGCGCCAATTTTGATTGGCCCTTTACCAAATAGCTGCTCGCATTGCTCAATGGAATACTGCATTAATTTTTTTCCAATGCCCATGCCCCTGAACTTTGCCGCGTTTGCCACACGGCCAATACTCTGATAGCCCTTGTAAACAATGTCTTTGTCAAACAATCGGGTAGTGGCAACTAGTTCACCATTAACATAACCAAGTACATGATAAGCTTTTTGGTCATTGTTGTCCGCGTCTAAGAATATGCAGTGTTGCTCCACTACAAATACATCACCTCGTAACCGCAACATTTCATAAACCTCCCCTACAGAAAGCGCTGAAAAATGTTTGGTGACCCAAGTGGTATTATTAAGTTGACTCATACAACAAATGTAATTAAAAATTGATTAAGGTAGATTGACTAGTAGCCATATTTTCCCTTCCATCTTTCACTCAAAAACTTTTTTATTTCTTGTTCTCTTGTATTTTTTTGAGGCTGATATAAGGCGGTATTTTTAATATTGTCTGGCAAGTATTCTTGTTCAAGGAAATTATTTTCACCCAAATGTGAATATTGGTAATTTTTACCATAGGATAAATCCTTCATTAATTTGGTAGGGGCATTTCTTAAATGAAGTGGCACAGGCAAATTGCCGGTTTTGTCCACGAGTGCCAGTCCATTATTGATTGCTTCATAGGAAGCGTTGCTCTTTGGGGAACTGGCTAAATATATGGCACATTGTGACAGTATAATTCTGCTTTCCGGGTAACCTATTTTGGTTACCGCATCAAAACATGCATTTGCTAATAAAAAAGCGTTTGGATTTGCATTGCCAATGTCCTCACTTGAAAAAATTAGNATTCTACGTGCAATGAATTTTACATCCTCACCACCTGCAATCATTCTCGACAACCAGTATATTGCTCCATTAGGATCCGAGCCTCGCATGCTTTTGATAAACGCGGAAACAATATCATAGTGCTGTTCCCCATTTTTATCATAGAGTGCAATGTTAGTTTGTGCTACTTCCATCACCCAGTCATTGGTCAATACCAAGGGAGTACCTGATTTTTCAATATCTATTAACGCTTCAACTGATAATTCTAATAAGTTTAACAATTTTCGTCCATCGCCACCGGATAGTTGAAACAAAGCTTCTGTTTCTTTGATCTCAATATTTTGGCCTTGAAACATTTCATCCTTTTCAATGGCTTGGTGTATTAATTTATGTAAAGCCTTTTCATCCAATGCTTTTAATATAAATACTTGACATCTGCTGAGTAAGGCACTATTTACTTCAAAGCTGGGGTTTTCTGTGGTGGCGCCAATTAATGTGATAATACCTTTTTCTACAGCACCCAAAAGTGCATCCTGTTGGCCTTTATTAAATCGATGAATCTCATCTATAAATAATATAGCACCCGGTTTTGATTTGGCTTCTTCAATAACTTCTCTTAATTCCTTTACGCCACTACTAATGGCACTGAGCTGATAATAGGCGCTATTAAATGTGGTGGATATAATATTAGCCAATGTTGTTTTGCCTACACCCGGCGGCCCCCATAATATCATGGAGGGAACTTTTCCTTTTGCAATTGCTTTTTGTAAAACACTGTCCGGACTGGAAAGATGTTCTTGTCCAACCAAATCAGTAAGTGTTTTGGGGCGTAATCTTTCAGCTAAAGGGATGGCACTGTTCATTTGTATAAAGGTACAAAATTAGCGAGATAATATTTGGCAGCCATGACCCCATTATTGGGGGTAAAATGAAGTTGGAAATTTGACACAAAAAAGCTTTACAAATTCGATCTGAATTGTAAACTACTATTCAAACAAATACTCATAGCGCTTAACCAATCTAAGGGTGGTTCTGATATGCACTATTCCAATGATCCCAGTAATTAATAAGAATACCGATACCCCTTTTAAAATTGATAGTATCATTTTGCCAGTAATTTCAGCAGGGAATCCAGATTGTTGTTCTAAAAACTCATTAATAAAACCGCTTAAAACTTCATTCGTTGAAATAAGGATACTGATGGAATTAATGAAAAATAAACTACATAGAAACAAACTTACGTAGGCATTTACTTTAATCCAGTCCTTTGTTTTTTTTGTTTGTATTTGCTCGCGTTCCACACCCGTTTTTAAAAATTTAAAACTAGTATAGGTATAGATCACTAAACAAGCGACTATAAATACCATAATTAGTGCACTTGGATTTGCTAATGAAGTAGCTAAAATGATGATATCTAAAAATGCAAAAAATAAAGCTATTGGAATTAAGCAATAGGAGAGTACCGTGTACAATTTCATTTCATTCGACATAAGGACTNATGCGTTTAATTTCAATAATTTATTTCAAATTCAATTTTATGTGAAGCTCTTCAAATTGCTTATCGTCAATACTACTTGGGGCATCTAGCATAACATCACGACCACTGTTATTCTTAGGGAAAGCAATAAAATCACGAATGCTTTCACTACCACCTAATAAAGCACATAAGCGATCAAATCCAAATGCGATTCCACCATGTGGCGGTGCACCATATTCAAAAGCACCTAGTAAAAATCCAAATTTATGTTGTGCTTCCTCCGGGCTCATGCCTAAGGCTGCAAACATTTTTTCTTGTAAGGCACGTTGGAAAATTCGGATAGATCCTCCCCCAATTTCATTGCCATTTAATACCATATCATAGGCGTTTGCCTTGATACCAGCATATGGATGCTCTAAATATTTTGCAGCGTCGCTAATTTCAGGTGCATTGTTAATCATAATCTCAATATGATCTGGCTTAGGTGATGTAAATGGATGGTGTCTTGCTACCCATCGATTACCTTCCTCGTCATATTCAAATAATGGGAAATCTAATACCCACAATAATTTAAATTCATCTTCTTTTCTAAAGCCTAGNTGCTTTCCTAATTCCAAACGAAGTTCGCTAATTGCTTTTCTTGTTCTTTCTTCAGCACCCGCTAAAATTAATATTAAATCACCTGCTTTCGCATTTGAAGTATTTGCGATGGCCTTCAATTTATCTTCGGAATAAAATTTATCTACACTGCTTTTGAAAGTACCATCGGCATTGCATTTGATGAATACCAATCCCTTCATTCCAATCTGTGGACGCTTTACCCATTCGGTTAACTCATCGGTTTGTTTGCGGGAATATTCACTACATCCTGGAACTGCGATTGCGATTACTGTTTCTGCTTCGTCAAATACTTTAAAGTCAACGCCGCTGATTAATGATGCATGGTCAGTTTTATCTGAAAATACATGCGCAGGCTTTTTCAAATTACACAATTGCATGCCAAAGCGAATATCTGGCTTATCATTTCCAAACTGCCACATGGCATCTTCCCAGGTCATTCTTTGCACCGTTTCGGTGTAATCAATATTTTTTACCTCTTTAAAAATGCTTTTAATTAAACCTTCAAACATGTTTAAAATATCCTCCTGCTCCACAAAACTCATTTCGCAGTCAATTTGTGTAAACTCTGGTTGTCTGTCAGCCCTTAAATCCTCATCTCTGAAACATTTTACAATTTGGTAGTATCGATCATACCCACTCACCATTAAAAGTTGTTTAAAGGTTTGTGGTGATTGNGGTAATGCATAAAATTCACCTGCGTTCATTCTGCTAGGCACCACAAAATCACGCGCGCCTTCGGGNGTAGATTTNATTAAAAAAGGGGTTTCAATATCCATGAATCCTTTTTCATGTAAATAGTTTCTAGTTGCACGATTCACGTCATAGCGTAATGCTAAATTCTTTTTTACTGCGTTTCTTCTTAAATCCAAGAAACGATATTTCATCCGAATGTCATCGCCACCGTCCGTATCATCTTGAATAGTGAATGGCGGAACTGCAGAGGCGTTTAATATTTTAAATTCGGTTACTTTAATTTCAATAGCTCCTGTAGGAATATTTGCATTTTTACTTGAACGTTCAATGACTGTTCCCTTCACTTGAATAACAAATTCTCTACCTAATGGATTTTTATCCAATTCCGTTTGAAGCTCTTCTCCAATTAAAAGTTGTGTGATACCATACCTATCTCTTAAATCTACNAAAGTTATAGCGCCAAATTTGCGAATGGTTTGAACCCAACCGGCAAGGGTCACATTTTGAGTAACAAATTGACTATTTAATTCTCCACAATGGTGCGTACGATACATAAAAAAATATTGAAATAGGTTTGGACTGCAAATATACTTCAATTCCCATAAATTCGTCATCTTTGCGCCATGACCCATTCCCTTATCTCAAACCGAACTAGGNGTATTANATTGTCCGGATTTTTCTTTTTTACGGGGATCTGTTTTGCCAGTTGGGCAAGTAGGATTCCGGATATTAAAATGCAATTGGGTTTAAATGATGCAGAATTGGGTGCGATGCTATTATTTTTGCCCGTGGGGTCATTTTTAGGCATCCCTATTTCAGGTAGTTTAACTTCTATTTATGGGAGCAATAGAATGCTCAAAATTGCTGCTGTATTATACCCGCTTTCTTTGATTTTAATTGGGACGATTACACAAACATGGCAATTAGGAATATGCTTATTTATTTTTGGCATGGCAGGTAATTTTTATAATGTAGCGGTGAATACACAAGCAGTGGTATTGTCTAAATTATTTGAGAAAAGTATCATATCCACCTTTCATGGTTTTTGGAGTTTGGCTGGTTTTGT
>JGI25920J50251_10000983_pt1 | contig 10199 bp, 7 predicted proteins | sample LauGreBMM110DCMD_2_FD_50251 | JGI IMG/M metagenome (IMG submission 50251) | reverse complement strand
CAGAGGACTGCCGCACTCCAAAACCTTGCGGCGGCAGGTGGGCAGACAAGGTCGCGTCAGCGTCTTGGAGTGCGGCAGTCCTCTGCCGCTTTTCCGCACGGGGTCACCGCGGATCCAGCCTCTGCTTGATGCGGACCGCATCGGCTTTGGCTCGCATCGTGCCGCGGGCTCTGGCCGCCGCTGTGTCTTTCTGTATGGTCAGCGCCTCCCGTCGCAAGGCATCCGCCTTTCGGTAGGCCTCTTCGCTCGCTTGGAGGACCGCCTGGTCGCGCCCGGTCCGGAGGTGCAGGTCGGCGACGGTGAGCAGTGCTTCGGCGGCGGCGATGGCTCGCGTCACGACGTCGTCATGTCGGCGCAGGTGGGCGTCCAAGGGTCCAACCTTTCTTGTGATGACCGGAGTTCGGTCATCGCCGCCGATAACCGCGCGCCCTCGAGACGAAACTGTGCCGGGTCCATCATCCGGTGAAGATCATCGGCCGCTCGTGCGGCCTCTTGTGATGCCGCTTCGAGGGCCGCCGCTTGGGTGACCGCGTGGAGGTGTCGCTGGTGCCAGCTCCGGGCGCCTGCCCATAGCAGCAGCGCGACAAAGACGGACGCGGCAAGCAGCATGAGCCGTCTGCGGAGCATGCCATCGTGTCTGGCAGGGCAGACCCGGATGGCAACCCCTCTTCGGATAAGGCGGATTGGAATCTGGAAAGCAGGAAAGCAGGAAAAGTCAGACCAGACCCGCTGTCTCCGGGAAGCCGCAGACGATGTTCAGGCTCTGCACCGCTTGGCCGCTGGCGCCCTTCACGATGTTGTCCTCGGCGCTCATCACGATGAGGCGCCCGGTGCGCGCGTCGAGCCGCCACGCGAGCTCGAGCGTGTTGGTGCCGACGACGTTCTTGGTGTCCGGCAACGCCTTGCCTTCGAGCACGCGCACGAACGGCTCATCGGCGTACGCGGCGCGGTAGCACGCGGCGATCTGCTGGTCGAGATCGGCCAGCTCCGCGGCCGTCGCGAAGTGCTTCGCCGGCGCGAGATAGAGCGTGGTGTGGATGCCGCGGTTCACCGGGATGAGGTGCGGCGTGAACTGGACCGTGACCGGTCCGCCCGCGGCGATGCCGAGTTCCTGCTCGATCTCGGAGAGGTGACGGTGCTTGGGCACGCCATAGGCGCGCACGCTCTCGTTGCACTCGCAGAAAAGGTAGTCCACGTCCGCCTTGCGGCCCGCGCCGCTCACGCCGCTCATCGAATCGGCGATGATGCCGCCGGGTTTGATCAGCCCGGCCCGGAGCAGCGGCAGCGTCGGCAACAGGATGCTCGTGGGATAACAGCCGGGCGAAGCGATGAGCGACGATCCGCGGATCTGGTCGCGGTACACCTCGGGCAGGCCGTAGACGGCCCGGGCGAGCAGGTCCGGCGCGGGATGCGCGTGGGCGTAGAACTCTTGGTACACCGCGGCGCTGCGGAGACGGAAATCGGCGCTGAGGTCGATCACCACCCGTCCCGCCGCGACCAACGGCACCGCGAACTCGGCCGAGACGCCGTGCGGCAGCGCGAGGAAAACCACGTCGGCCTGTGTCGCGAGCGCAGCGACATCGGGTTCCGTGAATTTCAGCGTCCTCGAGCGAGGATGGCCGGCGAACTTCGGGAACACCTGCGCGACCGTCTGGCCGGCGCTTTGGCGCGACGTCACCGCGACAAGTTCGACATGAGGATGGGAGAGCAGGAGCCGGACGAGTTCCTCGCCGGAGTAACCAGAGGCACCGACGATGGCGGCACGGACGGGGGAGTTGTTGGTGCGCATGGGCAGGTCGTTCGTTCAGGAGTGTCCGCGGGCGGCCGCCCGCTTGTAAACATCGGGGTCGAGCTTCTCCATGTAGCGATCCGGATACGCCAACCCGGTGAAACCCGACGGCGCGTGGAGCGCATGGGCATCGCGGGTGACGAGCCCGCGACGACGCAGCCCGGTAGGTCCGTATGGTTCCAGACCACACGCATCAACCACCGCCCGAGGCCGCGACCGCGCCTGGTCTCGGGCACGTGGACGTCGCAGAGATAGGTGAACGTGGCCCGGTCGGTCACGACCCGCGCGAAACCGATCTGCTCGGCACCGGCGAAGAGCCCGAAGCAAAGCGAATGGAGCAAGGCGCGCTCGACGACCTCGATGGGGATGCCCGCCGCCCAGTAGGAGGTCGTCAAGAAACGATGGTCGGCGTCGGCATCGATCCGCGCCGGATCGGTGGAGACCTCGAACTTGTGGTGACACCAGCTCGGATACAAAAAAAGCCCCGCTGGTTTGGGCCAGCGGGGCTTTGTCGATCCTTGTCGGATCAGCGCTTCGAGAACTGGAAGCGTTTGCGGGCGCCCGGCTGACCGTACTTCTTGCGCTCCTTCATGCGAGGATCGCGGGTCAGCAGGCCTTCGGCGCGGAGNAGGGGCTTGAAAGCGACGTCGCTCAACAGCAGCGCGCGAGCGATGCCGTGGCGGGTGGCNCCGGCCTGGCCGGCGGTGCCGCCGCCGTGGACGTTGATCTTGACGTCGAACTTGCCGGCGGTCGCGGTGCTCACGAACGGCTGCTGGACGGACATCCGCTGCGACTCGAGGGGGAAATACACCTCGAACGGGCGTTTGTTCACCGTGATCTTGCCGGTGCCGGGGGAGATGCGGACGCGCGCGACGCTGGTCTTGCGGCGGCCGGTGCCGATGAATTCAACTGCTTGTGCCATGGTTCGGTAGGGATCGGGGTTCAGCCGGCGTACGCCATCGTCTCCGGGTTCTGCGCCGTGTGCGGATGGACCCCGCCGACGACGACCTTGAGCTTGGTGAGGAGCTGGTCACCGAGGCGGTTCTTCGGGAGCATGCCCTTGACGGCGTGCATCACGAGACGCTCGGGGTGCGCGGCGCGCACCTGCTGGACGGAGCGGTACTTCTCGCCGCCCTTCCAACCCGAGTAGCTCATGAACGTCTTGTCGGTCTCTTTCTTACCGCTCAGGACGATTTTCTCGGCGTTGACGACGACCACGAAGTCGCCGGCATCGAGATGCGGGGTGAAGATCGGTTTGTCTTTGCCGCGCAGCGCGTCGGCGACTTGGACGGCCAGACGGCCGAGGACGGCGCCCTCCGCGTCGATCACGCGCCACTTGCGCCGTTGCACGTCCACTTTAGGCAGAAAAGTTTTCATCAGTTTCCCAAACAAAGGAGCGGGATGTGTATCAAACGGAGGTTTTGGGTCAACCGCTTTCTTCCGGCATCGGGTTTTCTTTTGCGAAGCCGACAACCGGAACAACGCGTTACCCCTGCAAAAGCCATGATCCAAGGAACCGCCCCGAGGTCCGACAAAACCGAAGACCGCCACGCGGGTCGATCTTTTCCGAAGCCGGCCGGACCGGGTGCTTTCCAAGCTACCGACGCACGGCGCGATCGGCGAGCCGCCAAGCCGATTCCGCCGTCGGGTCGGCATCTGCCCCAAGGAAGGTGTCGTCGGGATGGCTCCGAGGGGGCTCCAGAGGTCCCGACACCGATCCGTCGATCGGACCGAAACACCGGAGGATCCCGACCGGATCTTTCCGGCCACATCCGCTGCGAAGGATGCCGGCCTCGCGACGGCAGCAGCTGCCGGCGCGGTCCAAGTGGATCATCGCCACCCCCAGGAGACGGTCTTGATTTGGACCATGAGGGTGCGGCGGTTCTCGATGCCACAAGGTCGCCCCAGCAATCGGGNNCCGTNGCTNCTCCGCCACGATGGATGTCATCAGAAGTGGCGGACAGAGCGGGAGGGTTCGAGGGCCAGAGCGGGCTGATGGACCATCTCCCTTCCGCTCTCTCCGAGATTTCGAAGCAACCTCATCGGCCTGCCGCCCGGACCGCGGCTCGTGGCGCGTTGGGCAGGGTGGCCGGTGCTTGCGGGCCTGGCTGCACCACCTGAGCGGACGAACGGCCCATCGGCTCCGGCAAGATCAAGGGCGGCCACCAAAACATCATCCCGCAACGCCTCAAGCTCGCCGGCTCCGGGTGGAAGGAACCCGATGCGCAGGCCATGCCCGCCCTCCGCGTCGCTCACGCCAACCCCCTCTGGCACGCCTACCCGGACCGACCCTCTCCAGCCCCCGACTGATCGCCGCTTCTCATCGCACACCGTCACGCCGTCACGACCGCGGCTTGCCTCTCTGGACGAATGCCGTGATGCTCTTTCCCGTCTCTCACCCCCACGCTTATGCGCCGACATCTCCGTACCCTGTTAGCCTTTCTGCCTTTTGCGCTCTGCCTCCTACCTTCTGCCCGGGCGGCGGATGCGTTCGAATTGAAGGACGGCGACCGTGTGCTCTTCATCGGCGACACCTTCTTCGAGCGTGAGGGCGATCACGGCCACATCGAGACGCGGCTGACGGCGGCCTTCCCCGACCGCAACGTCACCTTCCGCAACCTCGCTTGGGCCGGCGACAGCCCGACGGGCAAGGCGCGCGCGAGCTTCGATTGGAACAAGGACGACAAGTTCTGGCTGGCCCATGTGAAGGAGCAGCTCGCGCTCGTGAAACCGACGGTGGCCTTCCTCAGCTACGGCATGACGGCGGCGCTCGAACTCGCCGAGACCAAGGCGGCGGAGCAGCCGGCGAAGCTGGAGAAGTTCAAGACCGACCTCGGCAAGCTGATGGATGCGATCGAGGAGGTCAGCGGGCAGAAGGTGCGGTTCATCTTGATGTCGCCCATCCAGCAGCAAGGCGGGAAGGCGGATGATTTCCGCTCCAAAGCGCTCACCGCGACCACGACGGCGGCACGGGATGTCGCCGCGGCTCGCTCGGCCCGCTTCCTTGACGCATCGGCCGCCAGCAAGACGGTCGCGATGTCGAAAGCCGCGCTCTACTCGAACCCGGTCACGTTGGACGCCGCCGGACACCGGGTCCTCGCCGACCGCCTGGCCGATGCGCTCGGTCTGCCGTCGATCTCCGATGTCGCCGCGAGCGCAGCGCTCGATGCCGCCATCCGCAAGAAGAACGAGCTCTTCTTCCATCGCTGGCGCCCGGAGAACTGGACCTATCTCTTCGGCTTTCGCAAAGGCGAACAAGGCCGCAACGGCGTCGAGATCCCGCGCTTCGACCCGCTCATCGCCGAGTGGGATGCCCGCATCGCCAAACTCCGCGACCTGAAGCACCAAGACCCCGCGATGGTCAAGGAAGTGCAGGGCCTGCTCGCCGCCGAGGAGGCCGCCCATCGCGCGGTGCCCAAGCCGCGGGCTCCCCAACCCGTCCCCACCTTCACGGTCGCCGACGGCTTCGAGGTGAACCTGTGGGCCGAGAACCCGTCGCTCCACAAACCGATCCACATGAACTGGGACGCCCAAGGCCGCCTGTGGGTCGCCTCCTCCGAGGTCTATCCGCAGATCCAGCCCGGCCAGCCCGCGACCGATTCCGTGGTCGTGCTCGAGGACACCGACGGCGACGGCAAGGCCGACAAGCACGACGTCTTCGCCGACGGCCTCTTGATCCCGACCGGTGTGCTGCCCGACGACCGTGGCGGCGTCTACGTCGCGGCCAGCAGCCAACTGCTCCACTTCGCCGACACCGACGGCGACGGCCGCGCGGACAAGAAGACGATCGTGCTCTCCAGCTTCGGCACCGAGGACACCCATCACAACCTCCACACGTTGCGCTGGGGCTACGACGGCCACATGTACCTCAACCAGTCGATCTACACCCACACGCACATCGAGACGCCGTGGGGTGTGCGCCGCCTGAACAGCGCCGGCATCTGGCGCTTCAACCCCGACAGCTGGCGTCTGGAGGTCTTCACCAAGGGCGGCTGCAACCCGTGGGGCCACCACTGGGACCAGTACGGGAACTCCTTCTTCACCGACGGTGCCGGCGGCAAGGGCATCTATCACGCGATGGAAGGCGCCACCTACTTCACCTACTCCGACATGCGGCGCGAGGCCGATAGCATCAGCCCTGGCAGCTATCCGAAGTTCGCGAGCCTTGAGCTGGTGCACAGCCCGGCCTTCCCGGCCGATTGGCAAGGCAGCGCCATCACCTGCGATTTTCGCGCCCATCGCGTCGTTCGCTTCGGCATGCAGGACGCGGCATCGACCTTCCAGACCAAGGAGATGCCCGACCTGCTGCGGTCGACCAACGTGACCTTCCGCCCGATCGACCTGCGCTTCGGCCCCGACGGCGCGCTCTACATCGCCGACTGGAGCAACCCCATCATCCAGCACGGCGAGGTCGATTTCCGCGATCCTCGCCGCGACAAGGAGCACGGCCGCATCTGGCGCGTCACCGCCAAGGGACGTCCGCTCGCCAAGAAGCAGGACCTCACCCGGCTCGACACCGCGGCGCTGCTCGACCGCACGTTGTCCGCGAACGGTTGGGAGCAGGAGCAATCCCGCGTCGTCCTTCGCCAACGCGGCGCCGACAAGGTGCTATCGGTCGTCAGACCGTGGCTCGCCAAGCAGACCGATCCACGTGCCAAACTGGAGGCGATGTGGATCCATGAAGCGTTCGAGCGGCCGGACGATGCGCTCGTCGGCGAGCTCGTCGCCGCCCAGGACGCCCGCATCCGCACCGCCGCCGCGCGCCAGCTGAGCCGCTGAAACGAGACCCGAACCCCGCACCCCGACGCACATGCATCCTTTCCAGAACCGTCTCGCTGTCAGCCTCGCCATCGGCCTCGCGACCGCCTCCGCTGTCTCCTGCCTCGCGGCCACCGTCGACCCCGCCCGCCTCACGGCGCTCGCGACGCTCGTCCGCGACCCCGCCCCTCGGGTCCGCCTCGAGGCGCTTCGCGCGCTCGCCAAGATGCCGTCCGCCCGCTCCGCCGAGCTCGCGCTCTCGGTCCTCGACCAACCGATGGACCCGACGCTCGACTACGCGCTCTGGCTGACCCTCAACGATCTGTCCGAGCCTTGGATCGCCGCGCTCCAGAGCGGCGCCTGGTCCGCGACCGGCCACGAGAAACAGCTCGAGTTCGGGCTCAAGGCCATCAAGCCCGAGCAGGCCAGCCGCGTGCTCGGACAACTGCTGGCGAAGAATCCGCTCGGCCGCGACGGAACCGGTCCGTGGATCGAGCTCATCGGATCCGCCGGCACCGAGAAGGAACTCCGCGCGTTGTTCGACCAGGTCGCCACCGGCGGATTCGATGATGCCGCGTCGGCCCGCGCGTTGCGCTCGCTCACGGACGCCATGCGTCTCCGCAAGCTCAAGCCCGGCGGATCCACCGCCGCGCTCGCCACGGTCCTCGACAATCCTTCCGACGCGGTCCGCGTCGAAGCATTGAAGCTCGCCGCCGTCTGGAAAGACCTCGGTCCGGCGTTCGGCAAGCTGGCCGCGATCGCGGGCGCGCCGGGGTCCGCCCCGTCCGTCCGCTCCGCCGCCATCGAAGCGCTGCGCAGCATCGGCGGCAAAGGGGCGATCGATGCCTTGGCCGCGATCGCCGCTCCGGGCCAGGACGCCGTCGCCCGTCGCGCCGCCGTCGCCGCGCTCGCCGCGCTCGACCTGGGCAAAGCCGTGCCCGCCGCGGTCGACCTCACCCGGTCGCTCTCGGACGAGACCCAGGCGCAGGAGTTCTGGCGCGCGTTGCTCCGGGTGAAGGGTGCCGGCAAGGCCGTCGCCGAGGCGTTGCCGGCGACCGGTGTCGCGCCGGCCGCGGCCCGGGCCGGCATGCGCGTCGCGCGTGAAGGCGGCCGCAACGACATGGACCTCGTCCTCGCGCTCGGCAAGGCCTCCGGTCTCGCCGCCGACACGCAGGCCTTCACCGGACAGATCATCAAGGAGCTGGCCGCGAAGGCCGCGGACAAAGGGGACCCGGCACGCGGCGAGATGGTCTATCGCCGCGCGGAACTCGCGTGCATCAGCTGCCACGCCATCGGCGGCGTCGGCGGCAAGGTCGGTCCGGACATGACCAGCATCGGCGCCAGCGCGCCGATCGATTATCTTGTCGAGTCGGTGCTCCTGCCGAACGCCAAGATCAAGGAGGGATTCCACGCCTTGGTGGTGACGACCAAGGACGGCAACGAATCCACCGGCACGCTCGCCCGCGAGACGCCGCAGGAAGTCGTGCTCCGGAACGCCGCCGGCGCCGAACAGGCCATCCCGAAGACCGATATCGCCAAACGCGAGCAGGGGACTTTATCGCTGATGCCCGGCGGGTTGCTGGATCCGCTCGGCGAGCAGGACCAGCTCGATCTGTTCGCCTTCCTCGGCCGGCTCGGGAAGCCCGGCGATTTCGATGCGTCCCAAGGCGGCGTGGCGCGCCGTTGGCAGCTCGCGCAGACCTTCCACACCGATGGCCAGGCCGGCCAGGACCTGTGGCCGGTGACCGCGCGGGCGGACGACAAACGTTGGCAGCCCACGACCGCGCTGGTGAAAGGCACCCTGACCCGGGCGCTCATCGGCCAGGCCTTGCGCGCCGAAGGTTGGTCCTCGCGGTTGGGCGTCTTCGCGGCCACCGAGGTGACCGTGGCGCGCGCGGGCAAGATCCGGTTCAAGCTCGCGGCCGGTCCCGGCACGGAGCTCTGGGTGGGCGGCAAGCGCGTCGGAGGCGAAGGCGATAGCACCACGGAATTACCGGTCGGAACCCATCGCATCGTCGTGAAGCTGGATCCGAAGCAGATGCCGGGATCGGTCCGCCTCGCGTCGGACGACGTCGCGTTCGTGCTGAACTAAGCGCCCGTGACGCCGCTACCGCCGCCCCATCACCACACGCTGGACGCCGCCATCGGTTGGCTCGGCCTGGGCCTCCCTGCGGACGCCCAAGCCGAACTGGACACGTTGCCGCCGGAACTGCGCCGGTGGTCGGCGCCGCTGGAGGCGCAGTTCGCCGTCCACGCCGAGACGCTGGATTGGGATGCCGCGTTCGCCGTGGCGGAGGATTGCGTCCGGTTCCATCCCGACCATCCCGGCGGATGGATCCATCGTTCGTATGCGGCGCGGCGCAAGGTCGGCGGTGGATTGGTCGAGGCCTTCGAGTTGTTGCTGTCGGCCGCGGAGAGGTTCCCGGACGAAGCGTTGATCTCCTACAACCTCTCCTGCTACTGCGCCCAGCAAGGCAAGACCGACGAAGCGTGGACCTGGTTCCGGACGGCCCGGGAGACCGGTGATCCGGCGGTGATCCGGAAGATGGCGTTGCGCGACGAAGATCTGCGTCCGCTCTGGGCCCAGATCACCCGGTTGACCTGACCGTGGCGTCTGCCAAGGAGTGGAAGGCCGGCGCTCCCCGTTCGACATCTCCCGTCGGATGCCGGATCCCGGTCAGCGCTTCTCGCGGGTGATCTTCAGCGAACCGAAATCGAACCATGCTTCACCGGCGTCCGCCCGGATCTCGGCCACGAACTCGACCTCGCGGGTCTCGGGCAACTCGAACCGATGGACGATCGATGTCCAATCGGTGGTGCCTTCGACGTGGTTGGTCCGGCTGGCACCGCCGAGGCGCAGTCCCGCGCCTTCGCCCCGCGGATCCTTCATCGGGACGAGCTCGCGGGTCTTCACCCGGGCCGACAGCGTGTAGCCGCCCGCGGGCAGTTTGAGCGCGGTGCGGAATCCCGCGGAGGTGCCGGGCGAACGGGCCCGCAGATGCAGCCCCTTCGACCGGTCCGGGAAGGTGACGACCTCCGCCACGCCGTTGCCCGTGTCGGGCCGCGCGAGCCAACCGCCGATGGACATCTCCCCGCGCTCGTCGAACTGCACCGGCTTCGGCCGCGTCTCGATCAGTTGCTCGACGTGCTGCCCTCGTTCGAGCACTCGGCGCCGCACGGATCCGATGCTCCGGAACAGGCGTTCCTGCTCCGCCTTCGGTCGGTCCGCCATGGCCGTGCGCAGCCGGAGGACCGCCGGGTCGATGATGTTCGTCAGCACCGCTTCGGAGAACAGGTTCGTCGACAGCGCCGCGACCCGGTCGAGGTAGCCCATGCGGAACCCGGGCACCTCCGACAGGCGCTGCGCGACGAGCCCGTTCCAACCGGGTTCGATGGCTTGGCCCGGGTTCGCGAAGAGCTGGTCCATGCCGTGCGGGATGAAGTGGAAGCGGCCGTCGACCGGGTCGTGGTAGAGGCGGTAGTTGTTCCGGTTGCGGGCATAGCCGTCCCAATCATCGGAGAGCGACTGGATGGCGCAAAAGGTGGTGAAGCGGTCGATGTCGAGGACCTTCGCGGTCTTGGCCAGCCGGGTCGCGACCGGGGCATCGACCGCGTCGCGGAGCATCCTGAGGTCGGCATGGTCGTTGGTGCC
>JGI25920J50251_10000976_pt1 | contig 10218 bp, 7 predicted proteins | sample LauGreBMM110DCMD_2_FD_50251 | JGI IMG/M metagenome (IMG submission 50251) | reverse complement strand
CTTGAGGTAGATTTTCGCGCCGCCGAGCTCCCGCGTGAGGCGTTCGGCATGGTAGAGCGGCGTCGGGCGGCCGACGAACTCGCGCAGATAGTAGCTGAGCTCCTGCTGGAACGCCGGGTCCTTCTGCGCGCGGAAGTACTCCTCCTCCAGTTGTTGGAGCGGATGGACCAGCGTCTCGGGCACGTAACGGCCGCCGAAGTCACCGAAATGACCTCGGGCATCGGGCATCGAAGGTGTGGCGAACGGGGCGGCGGTGGCGCTCATGTCGGGCGAAATTACCTCAGGTCGCCACGACGGAAAGCGGGAAAAACTGCGCGGCGGACGCGGCGCATCGGGCGGAGAAGGCCGCACTTCTCCGATGGACCCGCGCCCGTCCGGGTCCCAGCGTCGTCCCGACATGGAGATCTCCGAGACGATCCAATGCCCGTACTGCGGCCAACCGATGGAGCTGGTCGTGGACACGAGCGTCGAGCAGCAGCGCTTCACCACCGACTGCGAGGTGTGCTGCCGGCCGTTCGAGGTCTTCGCCGAGTGCGAGCCCGGCGAGGTGCTCTCGCTCGACGTGCAGGCGTGACGTCGCCCCGGCCGACCGGCATGCTCCGGGCATGACTCACCGCATCACCTCAGGCTTCGCCGACCGGCTGAGACGCGCCATCCCGTTCGGGCTCGGCCAGACCAAGCCCAAGCATTTCCGGGACATGTTCGGGATCATCTGGCGGAACCGCGACAACCTGCCGCACGCGTGGCGGGTCGTGACCCGTGGCGTGTGCGACGGCTGCGCCCTCGGCGTCGCCGGCCTGCACGACTGGACCATCCCCGGTGTCCACCTGTGCATGACGCGGCTGAACCTGCTCCGNCTCAACACCGCGCCCGCCCTCGACGTCAAGATCCTCGGCGACATCGCCGCCCTNCGGAAACGCCTCGCCTCCGAGGCCCGTCCGGCGCCGCGGAACGGTTCCGGCGACCGCAACCTCCGGGCCGGATCCGACAACCCGGCCTTGCTCTTCGACAACGCCCAGCTCCGCGAGCTCGGGCGCATCCCGTATCCGCTGCTCCGTCGCCGCGGCGAACCGGGCTTCCGCCGCATCTCGTGGGAAGAGGCGAACGCGCTGCTCGCGGAGCGCATCCGCGCCACCGACCCGAAGCGCCTCGCCTTCTTCGTCACCGCCCGCGGCGTGACCAACGAGGTCTACTACGTCGCGCAGAAGGTCGCTCGTTTCCTCGGCACCAACCACGTCGACAACGCCGCGCGTCTCTGTCACGCGCCCAGCACCGGCGCGATGAAGCACGCCATCGGCTACGCCGCCTCGACCTGCTCGTACAAGGACTGGTACGGCACCGATCTCATCGTCTTCTTCGGCGCCAACCCGGCCAACGACCAACCCGTCACCACCAAGTATCTGCACGAGGCCAAGGAGCTCGGCACCAAGGTCGCCATGGTGAACCCCTATCTGGAGCCCGGCATGAGGCGCTACTGGGTCCCGAGCATCGCGAGCAGCGCGCTCTTCGGCACCGACATCGCGGATTGGTGGTTCCCGGTCACGCAGGGCGGCGACATCGCCTTCATCCACGGCGTGCTCAAGGTCCTCATCGAGCGCGGCTGGGTGCGGGAAGACTTCATCCAGAAGCACACCGAAGGGTGGGCGGATCTCCGGGCGGCGGTCGAAGTACTGGGGTTCGAGGCGCTCGAGGCCCAGGCCGGGTTGCCGCGTTCGTCGATGGAGGAGTTCGCCGAGCTGCTCCACCGCTCCAAGAACGCCGTCTTCGTCTGGAGCATGGGCATCACCCAGCATTCCTACGGCGGCGACGCGGTGAGCGCCGTGCTCAACCTCGGCCTCGCCATGGGATACGTCGGGCGCGAGAAGACCGGCCTGATGCCCATCCGCGGCCACAGTTCCGTGCAGGGCGGCGCGGAGATGGGCTGCTACTCGACCGCTTTGCCNGGCGGCAAACCGCTCACGCCCGCGAACCTCGCGGCGTTGTCCGCGCAGTANGGTTTCACCCTGCCCGATTGGCCCGGGCTCGATTCCGTGGACATGGTCGAAGCCTGCGGCGACGGACGTCTCGACATCCTGTGGTGCCTCGGCGGCAACTTCCTCCGCACCTTGCCTGAGCCCGGCCACGTCGCCCGCGCCTTGGAGAAGGTCCCGTTGCGCGTCCACCAGGACATCATCCTCACCGACCAGATGTTCCTCGAACCGGGCGAAGTCGTCCTGATCCTGCCGGCGCAGACGCGCTACGAGCAGGAAGGCGGCGGCATCGAGACCACGACCGAGCGGCGCATCGCCTTCTCGCCCGAGATCCCCCGGCAGGTCGGCGAGGCCCGGGCGGAATGGCGCATCCTCCGCGATGCCGCCGCCGCCGCGTATCCCGAACGCGCGCCGCTGCTCGGCTGCCGCACCGGCCAGTCGATCCGCGAGGAGATCGCCCGGGTGGTGCCGTTCTACGCCGGCTGCGAGAAGCTCTCGAAGACCGGTGACGCCGTGCAGTACGGCGGCCCGCGGCTGTGCGACGACGGCGCCTTCGCGACGCCGGACGGCAAGGCCCACTTCAAGGTCGTCGCGAACCCGAGATCACCGGTAGGGACGAGCTGCCGCTCGTCCGAAAATTCTTCTTCGGCAACCGCCCCGGCAGCCGATGGAAAAATGGGCGGCGCGGCAACACCGCCCTACCCGAAGAAGCGATTCGTGGTATCGACGCGTCGCGGCAAGCAGTTCAACTCGCTCGTCTACGCCGAGATCGACCCGCTCAACGGCGCTCCCCGCGACGCGGTCCTCATCGCGCCGGAGGATGCCGAGGAACTCCACCTCGTCAAAGGCGACCGCATCGGGTTGGTGAACGACCTGGGGCGGTACGAGGGCAGCGTGTTCCCGGCCCCGATCGCGCGCGGCAACCTCCAGATCCATTGGCCCGAAGGGAACGTCATCCTCCGCCACGGCATCACCGATCCCGCCAGCGGCGTGCCGGAGTACAACGCGATGGTCTCCATCGAGCGGGCGTAGCGCCCTCTTTTGAGGTGTCCCACAAACACTTTCACCGGATCCGCCCGCCAGCTTTGAAGCTCGTCATCATCGTGCCCCGCGTGACCCGCATCGTCCGATGGAAGACCGGCAGCGCACCGGTCCCGACGACCGACCGACTCGCGCCGGAANAACCGCTGGAGATCCGCGTGGACTCGCGTCCGGTCAGCGTCACGATGCGCAACCTGCCCCCCTCGCGCGACATCACGNGGCGGTCGGCCTCGACGCCCGCATCGCGCGCATCGCTCGATGACGAAGGTCCGCTGGTGAGCGGGGTGGTGGCGATGGAGTGGTGGATGGGGGCGGGTGGATGAGCAGATCGTCCAACACTTGGACGCCCGGGTCCTAGAAGAGGGACGAGGGGGCTCGTAGGTTGATCGGATGAATGCGATCAGCGCGCCGGTCTTTCTCCCGTTTTCGGGCACTTCGGTCCGGGTGAAATCGCTTGGCGGGGCTTGAATGCGGATCCCTGCGAGGGCATCCATGCGGCGGCTCCCATGAACCGAACCAGAATCGCTCTCCTGATCCTTGCGGTCTGCCTGTCCGCCACGTGTTTGTCGCCCCGTGCGATCGCCGCCGACGCGGTGTTCATCAGGGCACTCAACCTGAACGGACCCGCTCTCGAGATCGACGGGCGGAAGTGGGAGGGATCGGATGCCGCGGATGTCGTGGTCAACGGAAAGCTGTTCGAGAACCAAGCGGTCGCCCTGAAACCGACGACGGATCCGGCCCGCGCTCGGATGATCCGCAGCAGTGTTTGGGGCAGCAAGGTGGATGTCTCGGTCGGTGGCCTTCCCTTGGCGGAATGCCAGGTCGTCGTCTACGTGTGGGAGGACAACCACACCGAGCAGTTCGACCTCTTGGTGAACGACAAACCCGTCGTCGAGAAGCGGCACAGCGGCGCGGGAGGTTCCTGGAAACGGCTGGGGCCTTGGCGTGCGACACCCGTGGATGGATCCGTGAAGGTTTCCGCCCGCACTTCGAGCCATGGCGCGGCCAACCTCTCGGGCATCGAGATCTGGTCGGGCCAAGGGATGGTTCCTGGCATGACCGGGGCCGCGTTCGTGACGGAACTGACCGCCGATCACACGGCGTTTTTCGAAAGCAAGGTCCGCCCCGTGCTGGTCGAGCATTGCTATGAGTGCCACAGCGCCGGGGCGAAGAAGCTCAAGGGCGGGCTCATGCTCGATTCGCGCGCCGGCATCATCAAGGGCGGCGACAACGGTCCCGTCATTTTGCCCGGCCAACCGGGATCCAGCCCGCTCATCCGGTCTGTCCGCCACGCCGATCCGGATCTGGCGATGCCGCCGAAGAAGAGGATCCCGGACACCGCCATCGCCGATCTCGAGGCCTGGGTGCGCATGGGCGCGCCGGATCCCCGCACCGAGAACACCGTCGCCGCCGCGGAGGCCAAGTCCGCCATCGATTGGAAAAAGGGGCGTGAATGGTGGTCGTTCCGGCCCTTGGCAAAAACCGCGGTGCCCGTCGTGGAGCCGGCGCGCTGGCCGGTAAGCGATGTTGACCGGTTCATCCTCGCGCGTCTGGAGAAGGATGGTTTGAAGCCGGCGGCCGATGCCGAGAAACGCGTGCTCATCCGCCGCGCGGCGTTCGACCTGACCGGTCTTCCTCCGACACCGGCGGACATCGACGTGTTCCTCGCCGACAAATCATCCAAGGCGTTCTCCAAGGTCGTCGATCGCCTGCTCGCCTCGCCGCAGTATGGGGAACGCTGGGGGCGGCATTGGCTCGATGTCGTGCGCTACGCCGACACGGCCGGGGACAACTCCGACTTCCCGATCCCCCAGATGCACCGCTACCGCGACTGGGTCATCCGCGCCTTCAACCGTGACTTGCCCTACGACCAGTTCATCCGCGAACAGCTCGCCGGCGATCTGCTGACCTCGCGAACCGCCGACGAAGCCAAGGAGCGCGTCATCGCCACCGGCTACATCGCGAATGCCCGGCGCTTCGGTTCGCGTGTGGACGACTACCCGCAGCACCTGACCATCGAGGACACGATCGACAACGTCGGCCGCGCCTTTCTCGGCCTGACGGTGAGCTGCGCGCGTTGCCATGACCACAAGTTCGACCCGATCCCGACGGCTGATTACTATGCGCTCTACGGGTTCTTCCAGAGCACGCGGTATCCTTGGCCGGGAATCGAGCTGGAGCAGCGCCAGCGTGATCTCGTGCCCCTCGTCGAGCCTTCACGCCTCGCCGAAGCCGAGTCGGCCCGGAAGAGTCACGACGCCGAAAAACGGCGTCTGGAAAAAGAAGTCCAGAAGCTCAAGGACTCGTTGAAAGACAAGACCGGCGAAGAAAAGAGATCCGTCGAAGCCAAGATCTCGGAAGCCGAGAAAGCCGTGAAGGACTTCATCGCCAAGCCGCTTCCGTTCGACATGGCCTACGCCGTGGCCGAAGCGGGCAAGGCGGTCGACGCCGCCATCCAGATCAAGGGCGATCCTGCGAAGCCCGGCGATGTCGTCGGTCGTCGTTTCCTGACGATTCTCGGAGGCCAGGAGATCGCCACGACGGACCGCACGAGCGGGCGTCTGCATTTGGCGGACCGGCTGGCCGACACCGGCAATCCCCTGACCGCCCGGGTCATGGCCAATCGCATCTGGCTCCATCATTTCGGCAAGGGTCTCGTCCCGACGCCCAACGATTTCGGCAAGCAGGGCAAACCTCCGACCCATCCCGAGCTGCTGGATTGGCTGGCCGATCGCTTCATCGAATCGGGTTGGTCCGTCAAGGACCTCCACCGGACCATCATGCTGTCGCGCACCTATCAGATCGCCAGCGCCCGGAGCGAAGATGCCGTGGCCCGCGACCCGAACAACGAGCTGCTCAGTTCTTTCCCGCGTCGCCGATTGGACGCTGAATCCCTCCGCGACACGATGCTGGTCCTTGGCGGCAACATGGACACCTCGCCTGCCGGAGCGCATCCGTTCCCGCCGCCGTCGGAGTGGAAGTTCACCCAGCACAATCCCTTCAAGGCTGTCTACGATTCGAAGCAGCGCAGTGTCTACCTGATGACCCAGCGCATCCAGCGGCACCCGTATCTCGCCATCTTCGACGGCGCTGATCCGTCGGCCAGCACCGCCGTCCGGACATCGAGCACCACGCCGCTGCAGGCGCTCTTCTTGATGAATGATCCATTCGTCCACGAGCAGTCCCGGGAATTCGCCAAGCGCGTCGTCGCTGCCGCCAAGGATGAACCGGGACGGATCCAGTCCGCCTACCGTTCCGCGCTCGGACGAACTGCCGAACGGCCCGAGATCGAACAATGCCGCTCGTTCCTGAAAGCGGCGCGCACCCGGCTCTCCGAATCCGGCACCGCTCCCGACCAGTCCGAAGCGGAAGCGTGGCAGTCCATGGTCCGGGCGATCCTGAGGCTGAATGAATTCGTCTACGTCGATTGAACCCAACATGGACACCCGCCATCCCCGCTTCAGCCGTCGCGAGATCATCCGTTCGCTGGTTGGAAGCTCCCTGCTGTTGCCCGGGCTCGTGTCGGACCTGTTGGCGGAGGATGCCGCCCCCGATCCGCTTTCGCCCAAGCCGCAGCATTTTTCCGCCAAGGCCAAACGCGTCATCTTCATCTTCTCCAATGGCGGCGTGTCGCACATGGACACCTTCGACCACAAACCGAAGCTCTTCGCCGCGGACGGAAAGACGATGGGCATCGGCGGCGGTCTCTCGAACCAGCAACGTCGACTGCTCAAGCCCGGCTGGGACTTCAAGCCCGGTGGCAGGTGCGGCACGATGGTCAGCGATCTTTTCCCGCATCTGCGCGAGTGCATGGACGACGTCTGCCTCATCAAGTCGATGAAGTCCGACGACAACGAACATTACCAGGCGACGCTTGGCATCCACACGGGATCGTTCTTCTTTTCACGGCCCAGCATCGGCTCATGGATCAGCTACGGGCTTGGCACCGTGAACCAAAACCTGCCTTCGTTCGTCGCCATCTCCGCAGGTTCGCCTTACGCCGGCACGCAGATCTTCAACAACGATTTCCTACCCGCCTACCATCAGGGCGTCCGCGTCGTGCCCGGCAAGGAACCGATCGCGAACCTCGACCGCCGGACAAAACAGTCGTCGGTCCAGGAGCTGGAGCTCGGACTGGCCGGCACGTTGAACCAGCGCCATCTCCGAGCGCGGGGTCAGGACAGCGAGCTTGCTGCCCGGATCCGCACGTTCGAGACCGCCTTCCACATGCAGACCGAGGCGCGCGAGGTCTTCGATCTCTCGAAGGAGGACGACGCCACGCTCGCGCTCTATGGCATGAAGCGTGGCCAGACCGACGGCTTCGGCTGGCCCTGTGTCGTCGCGCGAAGGCTGGTTGAGCGCGGTGTCCGGTTCGTCGAGCTTGTGGACGGCAGCTCCAGCCACAACTGGGACCAGCACGGCGACATGGCCGAACACGCGAAACACGCCAAGAACCTCGACCAGCCCGTGGCGGGTTTGCTGAAAGACCTCAAGCAGCGCGGCATGCTCGAAGACACGCTGGTCGTCTGGACCACAGAGTTCGGGCGCACACCGGGCGTCGATGGCGACAAGGGCCGCGGACATCACAGCGCCTGCTATTCCTCCTGGCTTGCCGGCGCGGGCGTGAAGGCCGGAACCAGCTACGGCAGCACGGACGACATCGGTGCGGCGGTCGCCGAAAACCGCGTCCACGTCCACGACTTCCACGCCACCATCCTGCACCTGCTCGGCATGGACCACGAGAAGCTCACTTTCCGCCACGGGGGCCGCGACTATCGGTTGACCGATGTGCATGGAAACGTCGTCCAAGCGCTCCTCGCGTAGATCACCCTATGGGTTCTCTCCACTCCGCCTTTGGTTTTTCCATTGCCATCGTTGTTTCGTTCTCCGGTGGATCTGGATCGGCGGGGCGGCCGCTGGACTACTCCGGCCCGGGGCGGTGACTCCTTCCCTTGCGCCGGCAACCGGTGGGCCAGAACTTTCTGGTCCACACCCGGGTCCAGCCTGAAGGGACGGTGGACACGTGGAGCCATCGGGACGAGGACGGGAAGAAGTTCGGTGTCTACCGCGACGACGACCTCATCGGAAGAACCAACGTGAACCCGAACAGCCTGGAGACGCCCGACCAACGGGGCCGGCTCTGGAAGGTCGAAGTCGCAGGGAAGCAGGCGCCGCTCACGCCACCGTGACTTCTTTGCGCCTTCGACCATCGAGCGCTGGAACGTCATGCGCCCCGAGATCAGCCCGCGTCCGCCGGCGCGTCCGCCGGTTCCTACCTTCCTGCTTCCCAGATCATGCCACTTCCGAAGCGTTCCCTTTGCTGGCGACGAGCGGTAGCGTGACCCGCGTGACCCGCATCGTCCGATGGAAGACCGGCAGCGCACCGGTCCCGACGACCGACCGCCTCGCGCCGGAAGAACCGCTGGAGATCCGCGTGGACTCGCGAGCAGTGAGCGTGACGATGCGGACGCCGGGCCATGACGAGGAACTCGCCGTCGGGTTCCTGCTCACCGAAGGATTGATCCAGCGCCCCGCCGACGTGGTCGCGGTGCGGCCGTATCCGCGCAATGAACTGGGCAACGTCGTGGACGTGCTGCTCTCGCCGGATGTCACGGTGGATATGGCCCGGCTCACGCGCCACGTCTTCGCGTCGTCGAGCTGCGGGCTTTGCGGCAAGGCCAGCATCGCCTCGGTGCGAGGCCAGTTCCCCCGCGTGCGCAGCCGGCTCGCGGTCGCCGCGGAGACGCTGCTGACGCTTCCGGACGCGATGAGGGCGGCGCAGACGACCTTCGCCGCCACCGGGGGCCTGCACGCGGCGGCGTTGTTCACCAGCGAAGGCGAGATGCTGCTCTTGCGCGAGGACGTCGGCCGGCACAACGCGGTGGACAAGGTGCTCGGCCGCGCTTTCCTCGACGGCATGCTCCCGCTCGGCCGGCACGTCCTGCTGGTGAGCGGGCGGACGTCCTTCGAGATCCTGCAGAAGGCGCTCGCGGGCGGGGTGGCCATCGTGGCGGCGGTTTCCGCGCCGTCGTCGCTCGCGGTGGAGTTCGCGCGCGCGAACGGTCAGACCTTGGTCGGGTTCCTTCGCGAGAACCGGTTCAACGTCTATGCCGGCGGACGACGCGTCCGCTTTCCGGCCGCGTAGCCCGGGAAATCCGTTGGAGCCGCCGCCTTGGTCGTGTTCCACTGCGTCCTCTCCACCATGGAAACCACCGCCGCTCCCGCGCCCCGTCTGCGCGACCTCTCGCCGCAGCAATGGAAGTCCGGGCTCGCCGCTTGGCTTGGCTGGCTCTTCGACGGGCTGGACATGCACCTCTACACGCTCGTGGCGACGCCGTTCGTCGCCGAGCTGCTGCGGGCGTCGTCCCCGGCCGACCCGTTGGTCGGTCAGCGCGGCGCGCTGATCCAGGCGGCTTTCCTGGTCGGCTGGGCGCTGGGCGGGGCGTTCTTCGGGCGTCTCGGCGACCTGCTCGGACGCTCCCGCGCGCTGTCGCTCACCATCCTCACCTACGCGGCCTTCACCGGGCTGAGCTTCTTCGCTCACGAGTGGTGGCATCTGCTGATCTTCCGTTTCCTCGCGGCGCTCGGCATCGGCGGCGAATGGGCCGTCGGCGCGTCGCTGCTCTCGGAGACCTGGCCGAAGACCTGGCGCCCGTGGATCGCCGCGACGCTGCAGACCGCGGTGAACCTCGGCGTCGTGCTCGCCTGCTTCTTCGGTTGGCTGCTGGAGGCCCAGCCGCCGCGCGCGATCTTCCTTGTCGGCATCCTGCCGGCGCTGCTCGTGCTCTGGATCCGCCACGCGGTGCCGGAACCCGCGGAATGGCACGCGGCGCGCCAGCAGAAGAAGCAACGCCCCCCCGGGATCGCCGACCTGTTCCGCGGCGAGGTGGCGAAGGTGACCTGGCCCGTGCTCATCATCTGCGGGATCTCCCTCACGGCGCACTGGACCTTCATGTTCTGGCAGCAGGCCCACGTCAGGAAGCTGGACGAGGTGGTCAAGTTGGCCGCCGCAGAACAGAACCGGTTCACGACGGTCGCGCTGTTCCTCGTCATGGTCGGTTCGGTGGTCGGAAACTATTTCGCGGGATGGCTGGCGAAACGGTTCGGCTATCGGCGCGCCATCGTGGGCATGCTGGCGGCGTACGGGGTGATCATGATCACCGCCTATTCCCGCCAGCCGAGCTGGGANGCGCTGCGCGTGTGGCTC
>JGI25920J50251_10000975_pt1 | contig 10225 bp, 7 predicted proteins | sample LauGreBMM110DCMD_2_FD_50251 | JGI IMG/M metagenome (IMG submission 50251) | reverse complement strand
GGCGCTTTGAACCCGAGTCATTCCCGCTGGCTGATGGGGTTCCCGCCCGCGTGGGACGCCTGCGCGGTTACGGCAATGCCATCGTCCCGCCGCTCGCCGCGGAGTTCATCGCCGCCTACCGCGAAGCCCGGGGGCAAGTAGGCGAGTGAGCCAGTAGGTCAGTAGGTCAGCGATGGCGTGGCGCGTGCTTTACCGGGGCCGCGAGCCGATCGTGCTCAACGGGGTCTGTTGGGATGGCGCCGCCGCCGTCGACCTGGACCCGGGCCATGGCTTGCAGCGCTTGTTCCATGGTGTCGCAGCGAGCGCGAACCGGGGCGAGGCGTTGCTCCGCAGCCTTGAACCGATGCTTCACGTCGGGCGTGTGGATGAGGCGGATCTCCCTGACGACCAATACCGCCCTCCGGTGGCATCAAGGATTCGACAGAACCAAGCGATAGAAGCGGGCCGTCTCGGAAGCGGTCGGATCTGCGAATTGCATGTCGCCTCCGTCGATCGTTCCAGAGGTGACCACCTGCCAATCGATCAGGTCCGACGAGGCTTCAAGCACGACCGCACGGTCGGCAGGACCTTGCAACCTCAGTCGGAATCCCTCGGAGGATCCACCCAAGGCGGTCAGTTTCAGGTCGGGAACAACGACCTCGGATCGGGTTCCGAAGACCTCCAGGCGGTAGTCCGACACCTGCCCGGCGTTGCCGCCGACCGTATCCCGGATCTGGAGCTTCCAATCGCCACGAGCTGACTCACCCCAGTGGAAAACCGAGGTGAATCCGTGTTCGATGTTCTGATTGGTGTCCCCATGGGGAACGAACAGGTGGCTGATCGTGCCGGCAGGCGATATCAGGTCGATGGCGAGCTCCCCCCGCGACGGATGGGTGAGCGTCAAGTTGAGGGTGACCTGCTCGATCCTGAGGTCGTCTGTGACCAAGAGATTGCCCTCAAAGATCCCCTCGTCGGGGATCGGCGGGAGATCCCTCGTCCTTTTCACGACCACTGCACTCCGGCGTGCGCCGAGATTCCGCCAACCTGAGGCCAGTTGCACCGCGGCAGCGGCGTCCACCCGTCCAGCGCCGAATTCGTGGTTGAACCGAATCTTCGCGGAATTGGTGAACCAGCCGGGGTTCTCTGGCTGAGTCATCGCCGCCGAACGGATGAGGACCTCCTGGACATCCCGCCAACCGAGCTTTGGGTTCGCCTGGAGCATCAACGCCACGACCCCCGAAACAAGCGGTGCGGCGGAGGATGTGCCGTTGAAGGTGCTCGTGTAGTCGATTCCAGCGATGTCGGATTCCGCGGCGTCGCGATTGTACCCGCGTTCACCCAACAGATCGGTGGTGAACGAACCCGGCGACCGGGATTTGTCGTTGCCCGAAGGGGCTGAAACAATCAGGCAGGCTCCCGGCTCGCTGTAGTCGGCACGATGTCCCAGATCGTTGAGTGCGCCCACGGCGATCGTCCCCGGATGATTCACGTAGCCGTCGTTGTTGGCATTGTCCTGCTCGTTGCCGCCGTTTCCTGCGGACCAGACGAAAATGGTCCCCAGACCGCCGCGCCCCTGGGACAGCGCCGTCTCCATCGCTGCCTTCATCAAAGGGCCGGGCGCGGTGATGGTCTTGCCGTCGTCGTCGGCTCCCCACGAATTGTTGCTGATGTGGACGAGGTCCAATCGATGGGCCATGGCTTTGGCTTCCTGGTCGTCCCCGGCGTTGCCGCCGATCAAGCGAATGGGGACCAGGCGTGCGGCGTAAGCGGCACCTGCCACCCCTATGCCATTGTCACCACTGGCGGCAGCCACGCCGGCGACCGCGGTACCATGGGAGTCGGCCGCTGGTTTGCCCTCTGCATCGATGCCATTGGCCCCCTCGGGTTCTGGCTGGGGATCCTCGTCCCGGTAATCGTAGCCGGCTTGAGGTACGATGCGGCCCGTGAGGTCGGGGTGAGCGCTTTCCACCCCATCGTCCACGATGGAGATCACCACATCCTCGCCATGTCGACCGGATTCCCAGACGGGAAACACATTCGCATCGGCACCCGGTGTGCCTCCCGATTGGCCGGTGTTCTTGAGGGTCCACTGCCGCGGGAGGAACGGGTCATTCGGTTGGACCTTGGGTGTGAGGTATCGCCCGAGGATGACTTCAGCCCAAAGGACCTCGGCGTGTTGTCGGAGACGGGCGGCCAGAGCAAGGCCGGAGGATTCGCCGGCATGAAAGACCGCGAGACTCCCGTCGAATGCCATAGACTCAACCGAGATGGCCTGGACTTTCGCGGCCAGAGCAGCGATGTCGGTACCGGGTGCGACCTTGGCGGACACGCGGCGAGTGATGATGCGGCGACGGCCGTTCGATCTCGGTTCGCCAGCGGGATAAAGCACGGTTTCCAGTCGGGTCCCAGGGGCCCGCGTTGACTTTGCTGTACCCAGCTTGTCGACACGCACCACCCGATCCAGCTTTGGCCCCGAGAGGTGCACCTCATCGGTCGCGATCACATAATCCCTCTCGACACCGCCGTCCGTGAGCCGGAGGGACTGCGCGAGCAGCAGCGGAGCGGAAATCGCCAAAGCGGCCAATTGCCAGGGTAATGAACTCATCGCTGGGAGAATAGTGCAGTCGATTCAGGGCCGTCCATCGACAACAGGGTTTCCGCTCAGCGCAACCCACAACGATCCAAACGAGCCCCGGTCGGGATCATTGTCGACGTTTTTGCGGGTGATCGATTTGTTGTCGGGGATGACGGGCCCGGAGATGGCCAGGACCTGCAGGCGCTCCTTGCCGTCGAAATCGCGGTTCCAACTGAAGAGCGGCCAGAGGTCTCGGCGGAGGCGCTCGACGCCGGTGACCGGGGAACGCAGGACGGTCTGCGAATACGGGAACCAGAGGATCGCGCCACAACCCGTTCGGTTGCCAGGTGTCGAGCCACGCGCGATACGCACCCGTGCTGACGAACGCGACGACCGCCGCCAGTCGTGGGCCCTGGGTGGCCACGGCGAGGCCGGGGATGCCGGTCGAAGAGCTGCCGAACCAGCCGAGCTTGCGGGATCCACGTCGGCGCGGGTGCGCAGGTANGCCGCGACGCGCTGGCTATCGGCGATGGCGCGTTGGGCCGCGAGCGGGTAGCTGTGCGCGAAGCGCTCGTCGAAGACCAGCCACTGCGGCCGTCTCGCGGGATCGGCATCAGGCAGATGCGCGACCGAGAAGGCGCAGAGCATCCAGCCTTCTTGGACGAGGTTTGAGGAAAACCGACATCGCACCGAGCTTTGGGTAATGAAAAAATGGCGGCCCGTTTCCGGACCGCCATTCCATCGCCAAATTCGTTATCGGCTGGCGGCCAATTGACGAACGTCGAACCGATCAAGATTCATCACCTTGGTCCACGCCGCCACGAAGTCATGGACGAACTTTTGCTGGGCGTCGGTTGAAGCATACACTTCCGCTATGGCCCGAAGTTGCGAGTTCGATCCGAACACGAGATCGACGGAAGTCGCGGTCCATTTGACCTGGCCGGTCTTGCGGTCCTTGCCTTCGAAGAAGTGCTCGCACATCGTGGACTTCTTCCATTCGGTGCCCATGTCGAGCAGGTTGACAAAGAAGTCAGTGGACAGCGTCCCGGGGCGCTTGGTGAAGACACCAAGCTGGGGGAATCCAACATTGGTGTCCAACACTCTCATGCCGCCGATGAGGACGGTCATCTCCGGGGCGGTGAGCGTGAGCAATTGAGCACGATCAATCAGCGTTTCTGGCGCGGGTCGGTCGAGCTTGTGTCCGAGGAAGTTGCGGAAACCATCCGCTTTCGGTTCGAGCGCTGCCACGGAGTCTGCGTCGGTCATCTCCTGCGTCGCGTCGGTCCGGCCTGGAGCGAAGGGAACTTTGACATTCTGCCCAGCCTTCTTGGCCGCTGCCTCGACTCCTGCACACCCGCCGAGCACGATCAAATCCGCGAGCGAGACCTTTTTGCCGCCCCGGTTGAACTCCTTTTGGATTTTCTCCAGCGTCGCCAAGACCTTGGCGAGCTCGGCTGGGTTGTTGACTTCCCAATCCTTTTGTGGGGAAAGACGGATGCGGGCGCCGTTGGCTCCGCCACGCTTGTCGGACCCGCGGAAGGTGGAGGCGGAAGCCCAGGCGGCTGAGACGAGCTGCGACGTGGACAAACCCGAGGCAAGAAGTTTGGCCTTCAGGTCGGCGATTTCTTTTTCTCCGATCAGTTTGCCTGCGACGGCTGGAATCGGATCCTGCCAGAGCTGAGGCCCGGGGACTTCTGAGCCGAGACACCGGGAATAGGGACCCATGTCACGGTGAGTGAGCTTATACCAAGCTTTGGCAAAGGCTTGGTCGAACTCTTCTGGTTTGTCATGGAAGCGTTTTGAAATCTTCGCATACTCGGGATCCATCTTCAGCGCGAGGTCCGTGGTGAACATGATGGGCGCGTGTCTCTTGGACTTATCGTGGGCGTCCGGCACAGTCCCTTTCGCCGCTCCGCCTTTCGGAACCCACTGTTGGGCGCCGGCCGGGCTCTTGGTGAGTTCCCACTCGTAGTCGAAGAGATTGTCGAAGTAACCGTGGGACCATTTGGCGGGTGAGCTTGTCCATGCGCCTTCGAGGCCGCTGGTGATGGTGTCGCCTGCGTTGCCCTTGCCGTGTTTGTTTTTCCAGCCGAGGCCTTGCTCCTCGAGGGCGGCGCTTTCGGGTTCCGGTCCGACATTCGTCGCACTGGCCGCGCCATGGGCTTTACCCAATGTGTGTCCGCCAGCGATCAGGGCGACGGTCTCCTCGTCATTCATCGCCATGCGGCCAAAGGTCACCCGGATGTCCTTGGCGGCAGCGAGCGGGTCCGGCTTGCCGTTGGGGCCTTCTGGATTCACATAGATCAATCCCATCTGCACGGCGGCGAGAGGGTTGGCGAGGTTTCTGTCGCCGCTGTAACGCTTGTCGTCAAGCCACTCGCTCTCAGGACCCCAGTTGATGTCCTCCTGCGGTTCCCAAACGTCTGCGCGGCCTCCGGCGAACCCGAAGGTCTTGAAGCCCGTTGATTCCAGCGCGCAGTTGCCAGCAAGGACCATGAGGTCAGCCCAGGAGATCTGTTTGCCGTATTTCTGTTTGATCGGCCAGAGCAAGCGACGCGCCTTGTCGAGGTTGGCGTTGTCCGGCCAACTGTTGAGCGGGGCGAAACGCTGCGTGCCGTAGGATGCACCACCGCGTCCGTCTGTGACGCGATAGGTGCCGGCACTGTGCCAGGCCATGCGGATGAAAAACGGAGCATACGTGCCGTAGTCGGCGGGCCACCAGTCCTGTGAGGTGGTCATCAGTTCCTTGATGTCCTTCTTCAAGGCCTTCAGATTGAGCTTCTTGAACTCCTGAGCGTAATCGAAGTCTCCGCCCATGGGATCAGTCTTGGTGGAGTTCTGAGCCAGGATTTTAAGGTTCAACTGGTTCGGCCACCAGTCCCGGTTCGACAGTGCTGCCGCGACGGTGCTCCTGTTGGCGGGAGCCAGATCGCCCATCACCGGGCACTTGCTGACGTCCTCAACTGGCGGTTTCGGGCTGGCAGGTTGGGCCAGCGCCGTGCCGCCATTGGTCCCCGCCCAAATGCCAAGGGCCAGGGCAATCAGCGGAACTGAACGTGTTCCATTGATCAGTCGCATCGTGAGTCTTTGAGAAGCCCCATGCACGGGGCGCTTCTTTGCCAGTGCGGCATCTGGTATGTGTTTATCCATAGATTCTGATTGTACGGTGGTTGATGTGATTTCGAGATTTCGAAGTTTCGTTTGGTTGTTGATTAGTCATTGGCCCCCGATGTCTGCGCGACACACTTGGGACAGGCGCCCCAATAGATCACCTCCGCCTCATCGATCCGGAAACCGGCGTTGGTGGCCGGGGTCAAGCAGGGCATTTCGCCGACGGCGCAATCCACATCGACCGTTATTCCACAGGTGCGACAAATCAAGTGGTGGTGGTTGTCACCGACCCGATCTTCGTAGAGGGCCGGCGACCCGTCAGGCTGAATGCGCCGGATGAGGCCCTTCTCGGCTAAAATCCCGAGGGCGTTGTACACTGCCTGTCGCGAGATCACATTGATTTCGGCGCGAACGTCCTCTGCGATGGCTTCCGCCGTGCCGTGGGAGCACCGCGACACCGCCCGAAGCACCGCTAAACGCTGGGCCGTGACGGACAGGCCGTGTTTACGAAGAAGTTCAACTGGATCAGCCTTCAATAGGAAGTATCTTAGTGCCAAAAAATAGATTGAGTCAATTAAATATCCATGAAAAAAATTGACTTTGTCCAAACAAAAAACGGATTCCAGATGGCACAATCCGGCCCGACCGCTGGTTGGAAACGGGTAAATTTTCAACCTTCAACCGCCGTCTTTACTTCCCGGCAGCATTGGAAATCCGCAGTGAGATCAAATAAACCTCAGAATCCAGGCCCGAACTTTTGAGGAAAATCCAAGCGGGGGGCGCGTTGGAGTCGAGCGCGCCGAGCATGAGGATGACCGGATGCCGCGCCGCCGTCACCGGGCACCATTGGAGACCCACCTTCGCCACCGGCCCGCCCTCATCGAGCGTGACCCACTCGAAGCGCACGGGGGCGGCGCTCAGGCCGAGCCGGAACGACAGAAACGCCAGTCCGGCCAGCAGATGGACCAACCGGAGCAGGAAAAACATGGGTCGAGGCTGGACCGCCGGTTTCTCGTGGCAAGGGGCGATCTCCATGCCACCCAGCTGCACTGATCCGGCCTGGATCATGAACGCCCGACCTACCGGATTCTTGGGCGGTGATCACCGGCTGACCGACGTGGCGGGCGAGGTGGTGAAGGGGATCCTTGCCTGAGGGATGGCGCCCCCTGAGGCTGCGCGCATGTACTCCCCCAGGCCGGTCCCTTGGATCCGTATCATCGCCGCGCTGTGGCTTTTTGCGGCCTTTGCCACCGTGCCCGCCCGGGCCATCACGCTAGAACTCCAGCGCCGTGATCCGGTCACCGGCGCGATCCTTCTCCAACCCGAGACCGTGGACCCGAGACGCGTGGGCGTCATCGCCGTCGANGTCTGGAACTATCACTGGTGCAAGACGGCGACCATGCGGGTCGACGCCATCGTGCCGCGGATGAACAAAGCGCTGGATGCCGCCCGCTTGCTCGGCATGACGGTCATGCTCTGCCCTAGCGACGTGGTGGACAACTATGTCGGCTACCCGCAGCGCGAGGCGGTCTTTGCCCTGCCCTTACTGAGNGTGCCNACGGTGGTCGANGTCACCTGCCCGCCGGTGCCGGATGCCGGGGGTTGCGCCTGCGGCCGCGAACGCTGCGCCGGCAACTACGGCTGGGATGGAATGCACCCGGGCCTGCGCATCGATGCCGCGGACCTGATGCCCGACACCCAGGCCGAGGTGTACGCCATCTGCAAGAAACACGACCTGACCCACCTCATCTATGTCGGGTTCCACACCCAGGTCTGTCTGCTCGGCAAACCGATGGGGTTGAAGGCGATGAAATCCGCCGGGCTGAATTGTGTGCTGGCCCGTGACATGACGGACGCGCACCCCGGCTATGATCCGGCGCGCAACTTCACGCCCGACCTCAACACCGGACAGGTCGTGGAGCATTTTGAGAAGCACCTGGCGCCGACGATCAGTTTCCAGGCCGAACTGGCGAAGCTGGGCAAGTGGGACCCGGACTGGGTGGTGGATCCGGTCCGCGTGACGCCCTGGGGCACACCGATGCGCCCGCACCTGTTCGAGGAACCCGTGACCGTGACGCTCACCGCTCCGCTCCAGCCGGGCGCGGAGATCCGCTACACACTCGACGGTTCCGTGCCCACCCCGGCCTCGATACTTTACTCCAAGCCCATCCTCGTCCGGGACACCACCCGCCTGCGGGTCGCCGCCTTCCGCGATGGGCGGGCGGTTTGCTTGGAATCGGAGGGATCCTTCGCTCGGATGGGCCCGGTGCCGCCGGCACCGGATATCGCGATCGGCGATCTGAAGCCGATCCGCAACGTCGGGTTCGGCCACACCTACGGCGGGGAAGTGCGCTACTCCGGCAACACCCGGCCGCCCCAGAAGGACAAATCGAACCTCGGCCAGGAGCTGAGGATCAACCGGAAGACCTACCCGCAGGGCATGGGCGTGCATGCGCCCTGCGAACTCGGGTACGAGATCAAGCCCGGGTACCAACGCTTTGTCGCCCTCGCGGGCGCGGATGAGAACCTGCTCAGCATCAGCAACGGCTCCAACCTCGCGAAATATCCCAGCGTGGTCTTCAAGGTCTTCATCGACGGTCGGGAAGCGGCGACAAGTCCGGTCATGCGGGTGCTCTCGCCCGCCTGGAGGTTCGACGTGCCGCTGCCCGAGGGCAGCCGGATGATCAATCTCGTCGCCATGGATGCCGGCGACGGTTCGCGCGAGGATTTCGCGGATTGGGCCCATGCCGGGTTCATCGTCCGGAAATGAGGCCGCGCCCGGGATCCGGGACCGTCTTGGATCGGGTTGCCCCACGAGGGTCATGTCCCTGCAAGCGGGGGCCGCGGCCACCCTGATGCGGTGATGCGTACCGATGGACCCAAGTCACCTAGACGACCGAAGACACCTTGCGGCCGCGGAGGGTTGGCATGAGTTGGGCGAATGCNNCAGCGCGAACGAGTATCGTGAGCAGTTGACCCCGGCGGCCCGGGCAACAGGCGAGGTGCTGGCATCTGGACCCGCCGAAGGGTATCTGTGACGCCATGTGCGGACGCTACAGCCTCGCCAAACCGCCGATGCGCCTTCGCGTGGGCGCCGAGGTGGTGCCTCTGGTCATCGAGCGGCCCCGCTACAACGTCGCTCCCATGCAGCTCGCCCCGGTCGTCCGCTTCCGCGACGGCCAACTGGTGACCGATGAACTCCGGTGGGGATTGATCCCCGCTTGGGCCAAGGACGCGAAGTTCGCCGCACAGTGCATCAACGCGCGTTCGGAAACCGTCGCCGACAAGCCCGCCTTCCGCTCCGCCTTCAAGTCGCGTCGCTGCCTCGTGCCGGCCGACGGCTTCTACGAGTGGGCGGCCGTGGCCAAACAAAAGCTCCCTTGGCGCTTCGTGCGGACGGACGGCGAACCGTTCCTGTTGGCGGGGCTGTGGGAATGCTGGGAACCCCAGGAACAGCCGACGGTGCGGGAAGAAACGTTCACCATTTTGACCACGGTACCCAATGAGGTGACGCGTCCGGTCCACGACCGGATGCCCGTCATCCTCGACGACGACGCTGCCCTGCAATGGCTCGCGCCGGAGGCCACCCGTGAAACCCTTTCCGCGCTTTGTGTCCCCTGCCCGTCCGACACGTTGCGACGGTTCCGGGTCAGCACCGTGGTCAACTCGGCACGGAACGACCTGCCGGAATGCGTCGCGCCGGTGCCGGAGCAGATCGGCTTCNNCGGCNTCTAGCCGGCCTTAGGTTCCCGTTCGNGGNTTCCCGGCGCGCAGCACCCGGAGCGTGGACCCGTTCCCGTTCTCGAAGGGCTCCACACGGCCTTCCACCTCCAGCACGGGATAGCGGAGGGTCGCCAGCGCGTGGCTGCGGTAACTGGCGGCGAACAGCTCGGTCTCCACGATGCCGGTGCGGTCGGCGATGGTCATGAACTTCATCGGCTCGCCGCTGGCTTGATGATGCACGCGGGATTCCACCACCAAGCCGCAGGTGACGACCGTTTGCCCGATGAACTCGCCGAGCCGGGACACGGGGCAGTAGCTCGCCCATGCGATCCCGGGATACAGGTCCAGCGGATGGCCGGACACGGGAAACCCGAACAGCTCGCTCTCCCATTCCAGCCGCTCGTGATGGGTGGGTTCACGCAACGTGACCTCCGGTAGCCGTTCCAGACCCGGCGGCGGCAGCAGCCAACCTTGGCCCGAGGTGCGTCCGCCGCCGAAGGTGCGGTGGAGCACCTGCGCGTCCCAGAACTGCGCGGTGCGCGGCTGCCCGAACCCGTCGAACGCCCCCGCCCGGATCATGGCCTCCAACTCCTCCGGCAAGGGAGTGACGCGGCGGGCGAAGTCGGCGAGGGACGCGAAGGGAGCCGTCCGGCGCTCGGCGAGCAGCGCCGTGGTGGTCCGGTCCGACAGCCCTTTGAGGCGCGTGACGGGCACGCGGATGGCCCCGCCCACGACCTCGAACTTCGGGCCGGGCTGGTTCACGGCGGGAGGCAGGAGGCGCACGCCGAGCCGGCGGGCTTCGAGCACATAGACGAGCGGCGCATAGAACCCTTTGCC
>JGI25920J50251_10000969_pt1 | contig 10244 bp, 5 predicted proteins | sample LauGreBMM110DCMD_2_FD_50251 | JGI IMG/M metagenome (IMG submission 50251) | reverse complement strand
GCCATCGCCGCGACCGAGGTCTGCCGCCGCTGGTGGTCGCACATGCGCGAGCTGATGCCCGTGAACGCAGACGATAGTCCGGTCTCGCGCGAGCTGCCCGAGGTGTTCCACATTGGCCGCGCGTAACCGCACATGACCGTCACCCTGTTCATCCCGTGCTTCGTCGATTCGCTCTATCCGGGCGTCGGCATCAGCATGGTCCAGATCCTCGAACGCCTCGGCCACCGGGTCGTGTGCCCCGAAGAGATCGCCTGCTGCGGCCAGCCCGCTTTCAACTCCGGTTACTGGCCCGAGGCGCGCGAGGTCGCCGGGCCCGTCCTGCGCCGGTTGCAGGATGCCGAGGTGGTGGTGATCGCGTCGGGCTCCTGCGGCGCGATGCTGAAGGTGTTCTATCCGCAGCTCTTCGCTGGGACACCGCAAGCCGAGGCGGCCAAGGCGCTCTCGCCGAAGGTCTGGGAGTTCTCGAGCTTTCTCGCCGACAAACTCGGCGTGACCGATCTCAGCGCGCGGTTCCCGGCGAAGGTGACCTTCCACGACGGCTGCCACGGGTTGCGCGAACTGGGCATCAAGACCGCGCCGCGGCGGCTGCTGGAGAAGGTGCAGGGCCTCGAACTCGTCGAGATGGCCGACGCCGAGACCTGCTGCGGCTTCGGAGGGACGTTCTCCGCGAAGTTCCCGATGATCTCCACCGCGATGGGCGAAGTGAAGTGCGCCGGCGCGGCCGAGACCGGCGCGGACTACATCGTGTCGAACGACTCGAGCTGCCTCATGCACGTGCAAGGCCTGCTCAGCCGCCAAGGCAGCCCGATCAAGACCCTCCATCTGGCCGAGATCCTCGCGCAGCGATGACCACGCACGTCCAAGATTTCCTCGCCCAGGCCCGGGTCGTCACCCGCGACCTGCGCCATCGCGGGCTGATCCAGACCGCGCTGCGCAAATACGAGACCGCGCGCGACCGGAAGAAGGCCGCCTTCAACGATTGGCAATCGGCCCGCCAAGCGGCCGCGGAGACGAAGTGGGACGCCATCAACCACCTCGACACCTACCTCGCCGAATTCGCCGACAAGATGGAGGCGCGCGGCACCCAGATCCATTGGGCGGGCAACGCCGCCGAGGCCCGCGAGATCATCCTCGGCATCATCCGGTCGAAGGGCGCCCGCTCCATCATCAAGTCCAAGGCGATGACCGCCGAGGAGATCCATCTCAACGACGCGATGGAGAAGGCCGGCTACGAGGTGGTCGAATCGGATCTCGGCGAGTTCATCGTCCAGCTCCGACACGAACCGCCCTACCACATCGTCTTCCCGGCGATGCACCTCACGCGCGACGACATCAACGAGCTGTTCCAGAAAGAGCTCGGCAGCGCGTCCACCCGGGAGCCGGAAGAGCTGACGATGATCGCCCGCCGCGCGCTTCGCCGGAAATACATCACGGCCGATGTGGGCATCACCGGCGCGAACTTCGCCATCGCCGAGACGGGCATGATCTCCATCACGGAGAACGAGGGCAACGCCCGCCTCACCGCCGCGCTGCCGAAGACCCTGATCACGCTGGTCGGCATCGAGAAGGTGCTGCCGAAGCTGGAGGACCTGGCGCTCTTCCTGCCGATGCTCGCGACCGCCGGTGCCGGCCAGACCCTCACCGGCTACAACACGATGTACGGCGGTCCTCGCCAGCCGGGCGAATGCGATGGCCCGGAGGAATACCACGTCGTGCTGCTCGACAACCGCCGCACCGAGCTGCTCGCTGATCCGGAACAGCGCGACGCCCTCCACTGCATCCGCTGCGGCGCGTGCCTCAACGTCTGCCCCATCTTCAAGAACGTCGGCGGCCACACCTACGGCACGACCTACAGCGGCCCGGTCGGCAGCGTGATCACGCCGCACCTGCGCGGTCTGCAGGATTGGAAACATCTCTCCGGCTCGTCGTCGCTCTGCGGCGCNTGCACCGAGGCGTGNCCGGTGAAGATCGACCTGCACCACCATCTCCTGCAAAACCGCCGCAACGCCGCGGTCGGCGAACCGTCGTTCTTCGAGCGCCTGGCCTACCGGTTGTTCGCCTTCGTGATCAACCGGCCGGCGCTGTACCGCTTCGCCAAGGAAGCCGGCCGCCTGACCGAGCCTTTGCAGAAACTCATCCGCGACACGCCGCTCGACCCGGCCCGCGCATGGACCGGGACGCGCGACCTGCCGCCGATGCCGGAGCAGAGCTTCAAAGAATGGTGGGAGGAACGCCGATGACCGGACGCGAGAAAATAATGGGCCGCATCCGCGAGGCGTTGACCGTTCCGGCGCCGCATCCCGGCGCGCACGACGCCCACGGAAGCCAGGCCCCGCACACCTCGTTCAAAGGCCGACCGGTCCACGTCGCGCGCAGCTGGATGCCACCCGGCGGCGACACCTTCGAGGAACAGGTCGTGCGCTTCCGTGCCGCGTCCACCGAGCTGAAGACGGATTTCCGGTTCGTCGGCAGCCGCGACGAAGCGTTCGCCGAGCTGGCGCGGATCCGCGACACGGAAGGCTGGAAGTCGGTCGCGACGCATCGGGCCGAGCTACCGTCCGCCGCCGCCGCCTCGCTCGGTTTGCCGGTCATCCATACCGACGAAGGCTACGACGTGGACGCGCTCGAATCGTGCGACGTGGGCGTCTCCGGCTGCGACGTCCTGGTGGCGCAGACGGGCACGGTGGTCGTCACCAACCGCAGCGCCGGCGGACGCGCCCTGAGCGTGCTGCCGCCGCACCATGTCGTGGTCGCCACCCGCGACCAGCTCGTGCGTGACCTGACCGCAGCGTTCGCACGGGTGCAAGAGACCTACGGCGCCCGCTATCCGAGCATGGTCTCCTTCATCACCGGACCGAGCCGGACCGGCGACATCGAGCGCATCCTCGTCCTCGGCGCGCACGGGCCGAAGAAGCTGACCGTGCTCTGCTGGTGACGACGTCGTCCGGAGTCCTCGACCAGGAAGGCCGCGGTACCAAGGCAGTCGGCGGTGGGCCGATGCGACGATAGGCGACGACGAGCGCGCTCTTGTCGGCGGGCAGCATCTCGGCGAGACGCACCTGGTGGTTGAGGAACCGGAGGGCGCCACCGGATGTGTCCTTGGTCCCGGACAAGCGTGCCGTTCACCTCGATGAACGCGACCCGCTTCTCGGCGACGGCTTGCTTCCGCTCCGTGAGCGTGTTGACCCAGAAATCCCTGGCGAGCGCGGTGCCGGGACGGGCCGGACCCTTCATATCTTCGGGCGAAGCCAGGCACCTTGGCGGGGCGTCGATCCGTCCTGACGGCTCATGGGGTTGCCAAATATGTTTAGAGCCAGCGGAGCACTGATGGCACGATCCGGACGTGAGCCCGGAAACCCCGCCGACCGCCGCCGCGCCCTTGGAGCGCCGCCTCACGCTGTTCCCGGCGACCGCGCTGAACATGGCCAACATGATCGGCGTGGGGCCGTTCATCACCATCCCGCTGCTCATGTCCGCGCTCGGCGGACCGCAGTCGTTGCTCGGTTGGCTCGTGGCGCTGGCCATCACCTTGCCCGATGCGCTCGTCTGGAGCGAACTGGGCGCCGCGCTTCCGGGATCCGGCGGCACGTACCGGTGGCTGCGCGAAGGGTTCGGTCCGCGGACATGGGGGCGTCTGATGGCCTTCCTCTTCATCTGGCAGTTCATCATCAGCGGTCCGATGGAGATCGCCTCGGGCTACATCGGCGTCGCGCGGTATCTCGACTATCTTTGGCCGGGGATGACCGCCGACGGCGGTCTGACCTGGAAGGGCGGCGCGGTCGTCGTGGGTATCGGGTTGCTCAACATCGGCCTGCTCTGGCGGCCGATCGGCAGCCTCGGGAAACTCATGGTCGTGCTGTGGGCCGGCATCATGCTCACCGTGGCCGTGGTGCTCGTGGGCGGCGCCATGAACTTCGACCCGCACAAGGCCTTCGACTTCCCGGCCAACCCGTGGGCCTTCTCTTCCGGCTTCTTGCTCGGCCTCGGCGCGGCGGCACGGGTGGGTCTCTATGATTTCCTCGGCTACTACGATATCTGCTACCTGGGCGACGAGGTGAAGGATCCCGGCCGGACCATCCCGCGCTCGGTCATCACCAGCCTCGTCGTGGTCGCGGTCATCTACATCGGCATCAACCTCGGCATCAACGGCGTGGTGTCGTGGCGCGAGTTCGTTCCGGCCGACCAGCATCCCGAGATCGCCAACTTCATCGCATCGGTCTTCGTCGAGCGGCTGTACGGCAGGACGGCTGCGGGCGTCTTCACCCTGATGGTGGTGTGGACCGCGCTCGGGTCGGTGTTCGCGCTGTTGCTCGGCTATTCCCGCATCCCCTACGCAGCGGCGCAGGACGGCACGTTCTTCCGCGTCTTCGGCCGGCTGCATCCCACGAAGCACTTCCCGCACGTCTCGCTGCTCGTGCTCGGCGGGCTCTCCATCGCGGCGAGCTTCGTGTCGCTCGGCGTGGTGATCGACACGCTCATCGCGGCGCGGATCCTGATCCAGTTCGTCGGGCAGATCGTCGCGCTCGTGCTGTTGCGGCGGATCGCTCCTTCCCTGCCTCGGCCGTACAAGGTCTGGCTCTATCCGTTGCCCTTGTTGGTCGCCGGCGCGGGCTGGCTGCTGGTGTTCGCGACCACGCCGCCGAAGGTGATCGGCTTCGCGCTCGGCTCGATGGTGCTGGGGGTCGTCGGCTATCTCGGTTGGGCCAAGGCGACGGCGAAATGGCCGTTCGACCCTGAAGCCGCGCTCTGAACGCACCGGCATCGTCCCGGCTCCCGGGCGGCTCCTTGTTTCCGGCACGGCTCTGGCTAGTGTTGCCGCGTGAAACGCCTGCTCGGATCGGTTGTCGTGGCCGTTTTGTCCTTGGGCATCTTGCTAGGGCAAGACACGCGGTCCATCCGGCTCCGCAACGGCGTCATCAACACCCCGGCGCCCGCCGCGATCCACGCCGCCAAGGCCGTCGCCCCGGACCTATCGGTGCCGCCGGTCACCGGGCTCTTCCTCCTCCAGTTCACCAACCATCTCCAGGCCGCTTGGCGCGACGAGCTCCGCGAACGCGGCGTGGAGCTGCTGAGCTTCGTGCCGGATGACGCGTTCGTCGCGAGGCTGGACGGCGTGCGGCTCCAAGCGTTGCGCGGGTCCGGATACATCCGCTGGATCGGGCCGTACGAACCTCGGCACAAACTGCATCCATCGCTGACCGCGGCGCTGGCCGGAGATCTCGGCAAAGAGATCCCGGTGAAGCTGCTCCTGCGTCCAGGGGCGACGCCGGTCGAGATAATGTCCGTGACCCGGTCGCTCCGGAGCGCGGTGACGCCCCGGTCGCTGAGCGTCGGGACCTTCGTGGACGGGATCGCGGGCGCTCGTCAGATCGCATGGCTGGCGCGGTCCGATGCCGTGGTCTGGATCGAGCGGGCCCCGCGGATGAAGCTCGTGGACCAGGTCGCGACCCAGATCATCGCCGGTGAGACCACCGATCCCGGAGCGCTCGCGCATGTCCATCAGCTGGGCTTCGACGGTCGCGGCGTGACGGTCGCGGTCGCCGATTCCGGCCTCGATTCCGGCGACGCGACCGACCTCCACCCCGACCTCGCCGGCCGGGTCGATGCTCTCTTCGCCTATGACGGTCTTCCCGACGCCAGCGACGAGCACAGCCACGGCACGCACGTCGCGGGCATCGTCGCCGGCAACGGTGCCAGCGGAGAGAAGGACGACGAAGGTNACCTCTGGGGTCTCGGTGTCGCGCCCGGTGCGCATATCNTCGCCCAACGGATCTTTGACGGCGCGGGCGATTATCATCCGCCGGCGAGCCACGCGAAGCTGACGCAGGACGCCGTCCGCAGCGGCGCCTACGTCGGGTCGAACTCGTGGGGCGACGACACCGCGGGCCAGTACGACCTGAGCGCCGCGGAGTTCGACGCGCTCGTCCGCGACGCCGATCCGGACGTCCCCGGCGAACAGCCGTACGTGCTCGAGTTCAGCAACGGCAACGCCGGCCCCGGAGGACAGACCGTCGGCAGCCCGGCGGTGGCCAAGAACGTCATCGCCACCGGCGCGACCGACAACAACCGCTTCGGCTTCGGCATCTACGATTCAGGCCAAGAGGTGATCGCCGACTTCTCCAGCCGAGGCCCGTGCGAAGACGGCCGGATCAAGCCCGACATCGTCGCGCCCGGCACGTGGATCTCTTCGCTCCGGTCCGTCTTCGCCAACGACAACAACGCCTGGGGCCCGATCAGCGACCTCTACATGTACCAAGGCGGCACCTCGCAGGCCGGACCCCACGCGAGCGGCGCCTGTGCCATCGCCATCCAGTGGTACCGCTCGACCCACAACGGGGCGACGCCTTCGCCCGCGCTGGTGAAGGCGCTGCTCATCAATTCGGCCGACGACATGGGCACCGGCGTCGTCCCCGATCCGGAGAGCGACACGGCCGACGACACCGGGATGGTCGTCGGCGACACCGGACCGGTCCCCAACAACGACGAAGGCTGGGGCCGGATCAACCTGGTGAACCTGATCGACTCGGCACGGCGCCACCGCTTCACCGACCAAGGCGCAGGGCTCGCGACCGGGCAGGTCGCCGAGCAGCGCGTGGTGGTCGGACCGGACGAACCACTCAAGGTGACGCTCGTGTACACCGATGTGCCCGGCTTCCCGGCGGCGATCCCGGCGCTCGTCAACGATCTCGACCTCGAGGTCGTCGGCCCCGATGGCCGGGTCTTCCGCGGCAACGCCTTCGCCGATGGCGAGACCGCGGCGGGCACACCGGTCGGCGACCGGATCAACAACGTCGAGGCCGTCCACATCGGCGTCCCCGCGGCCGGCGAGTACATCATCCGGGTCCGTGCGCAGAACGTGGTGCAAGACGTCCACCACAAGACCGTCGGCGCGCCGGAGCAGGATTTCGCGTTGGCGATCTCCGGTGCGTTGCCGCTGCCGGGCGAAGGTGTCGTGTCATGGGACCGCGAGGCCTATCGGTCGCCAGCGACCGCATCGGTCCGGTTGGTCGATTCGCAGCTCGCCGGTCAAGCGACCGCGACGGTGAAGGTGAGCAGCACGACCGAAACGGCCGGCTTCACGCTCACGCTCGCGCGTTCTGGCAATGGAGTGACCTTCACCAACAGCGTCGCCCTCGTCACCGGCGCCGCGGATGCGTCCGACGGCAAGCTCTCGGCCGACGACGGCGACGAGATCACCGTCGTGTACGTCGANGCGCAGCCGGCCGGCGAACGNCGNGCCGTGGCCAAGGTGGATGCGCGACCTCCGTTGGTCTCGGACGTCTCCGTGGAAAGCGGGTTCGGCCGGACCTCGGTGCGCTGGACCACCGGGGAGCCCGCGGATTCGCGGGTCTACTTCGGCACGACCAACGCGGTCACCAACCTCGTCAGCGACGTTTCTTTCCGCGCGCAGCATGCGCTCGCGTTGCCGCAGCTCGTCGGCGGCGAGACGTACTTCTGCCGGATCGTCAGCGCCGATCCGGCGGGCAACAGCAGCACCAACGACAACGGCGGCCGGTTCTTCCGCTTCGTCGGACCCAAGCCGGCGAACGCCCTGCTGGTCTACTCTCCCGAGACGCTCTTCGCTCCGGGCGGGTTGCTCGGTGACACGCCGTATCCGGGGATCGACACCTGGACCGCACCGCTCGACGCGCTCGGCCTGGACTACGAGGTCTGGGACACCGGGGTCGTCGGCAGGCCCCCGGGTCTCGCGGATCTGCGGGCGTTCCGGTTGGTTCTCTGGCGTCCCGAGGAGCTTTCCGCGCCGGCTCCGGGTCTCACGACGGCGATCACCAGCTATCTGCAGGAAGGCGGCGCGTTGTTCGTCAGCTCCGGCGACCTGCTCACGCGGCTGAAGGAGAAGGGCGCGACCAACTTCATCTCCGGCGTGCTGCATGTCGCGAGCTTCCAGGAAGACCAGGGAGCCAACTCGATCAAGGCCGTTCCCGGCGATCCCGTGGGCGGGGCCATCAAGTTGGACCTCGACTACGGGGCGTTCCCGAGCGGGTTCGTGATCGAACTGCTCGGACTCGATTGGACCACGGTCGCGGACCATCTCTCGGTGGCATCCGATGCGGCACCGGTGTTCCTGCAAGAGCGCGACCGCGTCGTCGGATCCCGCTTCCCGAAGACCGGCCAGGATGCCAAGGGCCGCGTCGTGTTCAACGCCTTCGCGCTGGAGGCCGTCCCGGGCGACGGCCCCGCGCCGGACAACCGCACCACGCTGATCGCCGATGCCGTCCGTTTCCTCGCGCCGGACCTCGCGGGCGGATCGACCATCGCCTTCGATGCACCGGCCTACACGTTGCCGTCGTCGGTCGTCGTGGAGGCCACGGACAGCGCCCGTGCCGGGACCGGCGAGGTGAAGGCGAGGCTCACCTCCACCAGCCTGCCCGGCTCGATCGACATCGCGCTCGCCGAGACCGCCCGGCGCGGCGTGTTCCGCGGGCAATTCGTCCTGACCGATGTCCAGGGCACCGGCACCCTGCCCCGCTACCTGGCGAAGAACGGCGACACCATCCGCATCGCCTACGTCGACGCGGCGAAGGTGGAATCGGCCGTGACCGCGCGGGTGGACACCGTGAAACCCGTCATCACCGACGTCGCGGTCGACCCGGCCTACAACGAGGCGGTGATCACTTGGACGACCGACAAACCCGCCGACGCGCTGGTGCGTTTCGGCGAATCCGGCGGCGATGATTCCTTCCTCACCCGCAGCGCCTACGTCGCGGAATCGGCGACCGACCACGAGGTCCAGGTCACCGGCCTGTTGCCGGACAAGCCGTACTTCTTCCAGGTCGTGAGCCGCGACGTCGCCGGCAACATCACGACCGACAACGCCGGCGGGAAGTTCCACACCTTCCGCACGCTCAAGCCGATCACGCCGCCGTGGACCGACGACCTGGAGAAAGGCCGGGCCGGCTGGGTGGTCCTCGACGACAGCGGCGGGACCGGCGCGGCGTTCCCGGGCGACGACGAAGGCGGCGATCTCGTCGCCAGCGGATGGGATCTCGGCGTGCCGGTGAACGGCCGCGGCGCGGCCGCCCACAGCGGCACCCGCGTCTGGGCGACGAACCTCAAAGGCGACGCGGTCGACTTCGCCATCAGCGACCTCATCTCGCCGTCCGTCAGCCTCGTCGGCGGCAACAAAGCGACGCTGACCTTCTGGCAGAACTACGACTTCAGCTCCGCCGCCGGTGGCGCCGGCGACGAGGACGATCCGTTCGGCGACTACGTGATCGAAGCCGCCCAGGTCGCGCTGACGACCGATAATGGCGGCACCTGGAAGGACCTCTACACCGCCGACGCCGAGACCTCGGACGGATGGGAGCAGGTCGAGGTCGACCTCACGCGCTTCGTCGGCAAGGTCGTCCGCTTCCGCTTCAACTACCAGTTGTTCAGCTTCAGCGCGTCCGACCGCCTCGGCTGGATGCTCGACGACGTGCACGTCGACATGGACACCGTCGCCAGCACCGAGGTGGTGGTGACCAACAACCTCGCGCAGGCCGCGTTCACGCTGACCGGTCCCACCAACGGCGTCATCGAGGGCGTCGGCACCGGCTTCCGCACCAACGTCCCGCCCGGGATCTACGTGGTCGCCTGGAGACCGGTCCCGTTCTACGCGACGCCCGCGACCCGGACCAACGTGCTGGGCGACTCGACCAACGCCCTGACCTTCACCGGCACCTACACGTTCGCAGACGTGAACAAGAACGGCATCAGCGACGCCTGGGAACAGCGGTTCTTCGGCGCGGTGGACGCCGGCTACACCGGGCTCGTCGACAGCGACGGCGACGGAGCGACCGACATCGAGGAATGGCATGCCGGGACATCGCCGAAGGACGTCGCGAGCCGCCTCCGCGTCTCCCTGCCGAAGACGCTGCCGAACGGCACGGTGCGGTTCGATTGGGACGCCGCGACCGGCCGGCTCCACGCGCTGGAGACGAGCAACGACCTGCTCGCGTGGGTCCGGGTCAGCGACCTCACCCGCGCGACCGGCGGGCCGTTGTCGGTGACGTTGCCAGCGCTCGATCCGCGGCTGTCCTACTTCTTCCGCGTGGTGGTGACACCGTGAGCCGCCGGTTCACGGGTTCGACGAAAGCCACACCCGGATCGCCGACGCCTGCGGATGCCGGGGATCCAGCGCGAGCACGCGTTCGTAGTGGCTCCGGGCCGACCCTGGATCACCGAGCGGGCCGGCCTTGAGGCCGGCCAAGGAAAGGTGTGCCGCCACATCGGACGGATCC
>JGI25920J50251_10000968_pt1 | contig 10246 bp, 9 predicted proteins | sample LauGreBMM110DCMD_2_FD_50251 | JGI IMG/M metagenome (IMG submission 50251) | reverse complement strand
ATGGCCGTCTATCGCAAGAGCAAGTCGAAGATCGCAATGAACTACTTAAGCACCATAATCCTATTTGGATTGATGTCATCGACCCAGAAGAAGAAGAACTTCTGTGGATCAAAGAGGCTTTTGCAGTTCAACTGCCAGAACTAGATGATTTAGGTGACTTAGAAGCGTCTGCTCGTTATTTTGAGGCAGATGATGGGCATCTGCATATTCGTACCGATTTTTTGTTAGACGAAGAAGATAAATCACGCAACGTGAGGGTGGCTTTCGTCTTAACCAACCAAGTTCTTTTCTCCATTCATGATGAAGACTTACCAGTATTTAGGCTCGTTCGTCTTCGTGCGCGGTTGCGGCCAGGCTCTGTTAGTAATGCCAAAGATGTTCTCCTGGATTTGTACTCAACCGATGCTGAATATTCGGCAGACGCGCTCGAGGAGGTTTATGAAAATCTTGAGCAAGCGGGTAAGCGCGTTTTGTCAGAGACCATTACCGATGCCGATGCCGCAGGTGTTCTAGAAACGATTGCGACCGAGGAAGATACCAATGGCCGTATTCGTCGCAATGTGATGGATACGCGTCGTGCACTGTCCTTTCTAATGCGGAGCAAATTACTCTCGGATGAGCAACAAGAAGAAGCACGCCAGATTCTGCGTGATATTGATTCTTTAGAGAATCACACGGCATTTTTATTTGACAAGATTAACTTCCTGATGGATGCAACCGTGGGCTTTATTAGTTTGAACCAGAGCAAAATTATTAAGATCTTCTCTGTGGTCTCGGTTGCTTTGATGCCACCAACTTTACTAGCGAGTATTTGGGGGATGAATTTTGAGTTTATGCCCGAGGTAAAAGAGACTTGGGGTTATCCGGCCGCCATCATCACCATGATTATTTCTGCAATGATCCCATTAGGGTACTTCCGCCATAAAGGTTGGCTGAAGTCTAATTAAGCTTTACTCACACAGCGTTATTTTCTAAGTATTTGTATTAATTCATTTAGAGCATATGCACAGGCATGCTCACGAATTGCTTGACGACCGCCATCGAAGATTTGAGTACTTGCAATCANGAGGGCGGGACTTCCTGGAAATTGAACCGCCCATGCAAAGCAAACCATACCAACTGGTTTATTTTCCGTAGAGCCACCTGGTCCGGCAATGCCAGTGATGGCGATACTGGTTTTTGCCGCACTATGGTTCAACGCCCCTTGAGCCATGGCTTTGGCAACCTCTTCACTGACTGCACCATATTGCTCGATGATGGAGGACGATACTCCAATACTTTCTGTCTTAGATGCATTGCTGTAGGTTACAAAGCCGCGATCAAACCACAGGCTTGATCCTGCTTGGGCAGTGAGGTGTGCTGCAAGTAGGCCACCTGTACAGGATTCTGCTAAGGCAATCTTGATGGATGATTTCTCCAAAAGCCCGGAGAGAGTTTGTACAAGTGAAGCAATAGATTGATTCATCAGAAGAGTCGCATCCCCAACAGAATAAGAGCGATTGTAAAAAAAGCTGCCAAGAGATCGTCTGCGATGATCCCAAAACCCTGCCAAATGATTTCTCGCAGTGTATTTACATGAGCATTTCTTTTGAAATACCGGTCAACGCGATTGATGGGCCAGGGCTTGATGGCATCCAAGAAACGAAATAATGCAAAAGCAAGAGCTTGAATTACAAATGACTCAGACCCAATACAAAAAAGAACCAGCCAAAAGGCAATAATCTCATCCCACACAATACTGCCATGATCAGGATAGCCAAGATCTTTGCTGCAAATACCGCAAGCCCAGCAACCATAGACTAAGCCAAAAATAATTACGACCACTATCACTGACTCTGAAAAAAATACTTGCATCACTAAATAAAGAATCCAAGCAAGGAGAGTCCCAGCGGTGCCAGGAGCAAAGCGACTCAGCCCACTTCCCAAGCCGAGCGCGATGGTGCGATTGATGGATCCCAGCATCCAGGCAAATGTGATGGGGGAAGGAGCGGTCATGATTACTAAAAATAGTTACTTAAAATGATCAAAGGATTGCAAAAGAGCATTTGTTAGCCCTGCCCCTAAAAGCTTGCCGTCATGATCAAGTAGAGTAATACTTTGTATATCCTCCTTACTCTCGACCAGTTGGCCAATGCGGGTAAGTGGAATATCGAGATCTTGAGAAATTTCTTGAATCTGAGAGCGATGGCACTGAGGAGCTGTAAAGCAGAGCTCATAGTCATCACCACCTGCCGCTGCACATTGCCGACGAATCTGCGCTTCTTGTTCGTGTAAAACATTCGATATTGGTAAGGAATCAATCCAAACCTCAGCATGAAGGTGAGATGCTTTCAGAATATGCTTGAGATCGCCTAGCAAGCCATCAGAGATATCAATCCCTGCACTTGCAATACCTCGCAATGCAATACCAAGCTCAATGCGTGGTATTGGTTCATGTAGTCGTTGATTAATCGACCTTAGCTGGTCGACATTTAAATGAAGGCCCCATTCATTGCGAGCATGAGAAAGCGCTAAGTGCGCATCGCCTACTGTACCCGATACCCAAATATCATCATGGTTCTGTGCGCCACTTCGTCGCATACCGTGATTGGAAGGAACGCTACCTAGTGCCGTAATGTTAATGGTCAGTGGNCCTGCACAAGTGTCGCCACCAATTAAGGGGCAATTAAATCGCTCTGCCTCTGCAAATAAGCCCCGTGCAAATGCTTTTATCCAAGCATCATCCATATTGGGTAATGCAAGGGAGAGTGTGAATCCAAGTGGGCTTGCACCCATGGCGGCTAAATCAGAAAGATTGACCACTAGGGATTTCTTTCCTAAGCGGAATGGGTCAGCATCTGCAAAGAAGTGTCTTCCCGATACCAGCATATCGCTAGTGATTGCAATGAGCTCCCCCTCTTTGGGTTTGAGTAAGGCGCAATCATCACCAATACCTAGTACAGGGGAATTTTTTGGATTTATTTGGGCCATCGCAATTGCCCCCGCCTTAAAAACCGACTCAATGAGGGCGAACTCCCCCATATGCTCTAAGGGGTTTTTTGTAGGGTTTGCTATTCGATCAGACATGGGAACATTTTAGGCGGGGTTTGGTAGATCTCGTTCCAAGCGTGCACGGCCTTAGCTGGGCTGCGCTCAATACCCCTTTCGGAGTAATCCTTTGGGAGGAATAGAATAGAAACTTGAGCAAATATTTAACAAAAATGATTATTGTTAATTGCAACATTTAGAGCCTCCTAGGCCTTAAAAGTAACTTCACACCCATAAAACCCCTCTACCTCTTGCCCGCGGATCACTATGAGTCAGTCTGGAAATAATCCTAATCAAAATAAAGAAGAGCAAATCAAGGCCTTGCGAGAGGCCGCTCTGCAGTATCACGAGTTTCCTGTCCCCGGAAAGATCGCGGTTACGCCAACCAAACAATTAACCAATCAGCGGGATTTGGCCTTAGCCTACACCCCAGGAGTTGCTGCTGCGTGTGAAGAGATTAAAAAAGATCCGGCTAACGCCTTTCGGTATACCGCCCGCGGCAATTTAGTGGGTGTAGTTACGAATGGAACCGCCGTGCTCGGTTTGGGTGANATTGGCCCGCTGGCTAGTAAGCCGGTGATGGAAGGCAAGGCTGTCTTATTTAAGAAGTTTGCCGGNATCGATGTGTTTGATATAGAGATCAATGAAAGTGATCCCGAGAAGTTAGTTGAGGTGATTGCTGCTCTAGAACCTACTTTTGGCGGCATTAATTTAGAGGACATCAAGGCGCCAGATTGTTTCTTGGTGGAGCGTAAATTACGTGAGCGCATGAAGATCCCTGTCTTTCATGACGATCAGCACGGCACGGCGATTGTGGTCGCTGCTGCCATTCTCAATGGGTTAAAGGTAGTTGATAAAGACATTAGTAAGATCAAGCTGGTGACCTCGGGCGCTGGTGCAGCAGCGCTAGCGTGTTTGGAGTTGTTGGTTGATTTGGGTTTGCCCAAAAGCCATATTTGGGTAACCGATATTGTGGGNGTGGTTTATGAGGGCCGAACGGAATTAATGGATCCGAAGAAAGCACCTTTTGCCCAAAAGACAGAAAAACGTACTTTAGGGGAAGCCATTGAAGATGCAGATGTTTTCTTGGGACTATCTGCTGGCGGGGTTCTAAAGCCAGAGATGGTAAAGCGGATGGCTGATCAGCCGCTCGTGTTTGCCTTAGCAAATCCCACCCCAGAGATTCTCCCTGAGGAAGTGAAAGTAGTTCGTCCAGATGCAGTTATGGCTACCGGGCGGACCGATTACCCCAATCAAGTGAACAATGTTTTGTGTTTCCCGTTTATATTCCGTGGCGCCTTGGATGTGGGTGCCACCACCATTACGCGTGAGATGGAAATCGCAGCCGTTAAAGCTATTGCTGAATTAGCACGCGCTGAGCAAAGCGATGTAGTCGCTGCAGTCTATAGCTCTGAGAACTTAGCGTTTGGGCCGGATTATTTAATTCCTAAGCCATTTGATCCCCGCCTGATTACCGTGATAGCTCCAGCAGTAGCTAAGGCGGCGATGGATTGTGGGGTAGCAACTCGACCGATTAAAGATTTTGCAGTTTACAAAGATCAATTACAGCAATTTGTATATCACTCAGGCACCATCATGAAACCTCTTTTTGGCATTGCTAAGAAGATTCTGGCGGAGCAAAAACGGATTGTCTTCTGCGAGGGTGAAAATGAGAGGGTGATGCGCGCGGTTCAAGTTATCTTGGATGAAAATATAGCAAATCCGATTTTGATCGGCCGTCCCTCAGTGATTGAACATCGGATTGAGAAATATGGCCTGCGTATGAAGGTAGGGGTTGATATTGAGATTGTTAACCCTGAAAGCGACGCTCGTTTTAGAGACTTTTGGCAAACCTACTTACAGTTGACAGAGCGTAAAGGTGTAACAGAGTCTTTTGCTAAATTAGAAATGCGTCGTCGTAATACCTTGATTGGCTCTATCTTGCTGAAGAAAGGTCAGGCTGATGGCATGATTTGCGGGACGCTTAGTAACGTCAGTGCTCATCTTAAATACATCGACGAGGTGATCGGACATGAACCTGGTGCGAGTGTTTATGGTGGAATGTCTGGGCTTATATTGCCTAATCGCCAAGTCTTTTTGGTGGATACACATGTCAATATTGATCCTACCGCTGAGCAATTAGCGGCGATTACTTTGTTAGCGGCTAGTGAGATGCGTAAACTGGGTATGACCCCCAAGGTTGCTCTTCTGTCTCACTCCAACTTTGGTTCAAGTGATGCCCCCTCAGCAGTCAAAATGCGTGAGGTTTTAGCCATCTTACAAAGTACTGCTCCCGATCTAGAGGTCGACGGTGAAATGCACGGTGATTGTGCCCTAGACCCTGAAATCCGCGCAGGGGCGATTACGCAGTCAAGCTTAAAAGGGGAGGCTAATTTATTAGTTTTACCTAATATTGATGCAGCCAATATCTCGTATAACCTCTTAAAAACAGCTGCCGGTAACGGCGTGGCGATTGGCCCACTCCTCCTTGGGGTGGCAAAACCGATTCATATTCTTACCCCTGCTGCAACGGTACGCCGGATTGTGAATGTGACCACTTTAGCCGTAGTGGAGGCTGCCAGCCAATCTAGAGGGTTATTCTAAAGAATACTAAGGTTTAGTAAGTGGTTACTTACTTTTAATTTTATGTTATAAATCAGTAACTTATAAAATAAGTACCTGAATTGGGCTTGATTTGAGGGCGGGATAAGGGTAATCTATTACCCATCATGAATATTCTTCCTGAAAACATATCTTCAGCAAGCGTCGAAGACCACAGTCGTGCAGAAAATTGGGACAGAAATGATCAAGCTGACCGGGAATCCTCGGCTGCTAGCATTTATGCCCAAGGTGGTTTGTCTCGTCTTCAGACCTATGCTGCCAATCAAGACCTAGGAAAAAAAGTGACAGCTTCTTGGCGCGCCGCTTTGGCAATGAGAGATGCTGGACCTCCAGCAATGTTGCGCAGTGTGCGCCCCAATATCGTGCAATCAATACGTGCGTTCAGAACAAGCGATTTGGCCGAAGCTGCTAATGAGCTCGGCCAGCATTTTGTCTACGCAGCGTGTACGAATGCCAATACGAAGGGTGAGGTCTTGGAGGCTATTGCCAATGCGTATATGTTCACGAAGCAACAGGCCAAAAATTTTGATCCCTTGTTGGATGCTTTGACTACTTTGGTCGATAAAGCAGGACCTCAGCCCGGCTTTGTGGTGGTCTTGGAAGGACTTCCATGCACACAAAAATTTGATAAGGAAGCCCGCGAGACCTTGCTCGATGTGTTTCGTGATGCAGTTGAGTTCTGGTCCGAACGGCGCGTGCCCTATCGCGTGTTCTATTCCTTCGCTTAAATTTTTCTAAGCTCTTTTTAGATTCCAAACAGTATGAACGGCTGTGATCGCCACGATCCCGGCCGTTTCTGTTCTTAGGGTTCGGGGTCCTAGAGAGAGTATTTGAAAGCCAGCCTGTTGGGCTAAGGCTTCTTCATTGGGAGAGTGTCCACCCTCTGGGCCAATCGCTATGCATATGTCCTCTGGCGCTTGTTGGTGCAAAAATCGCTCAAAGGAGTCATTGGTATTTGGGCTCAGGAGGACTTTGATCTTGGCATTTGTAGCGCCGATGGCATTTTTGTAGTCCTGTACCCCTCCAATTTGAGGAATGATCGTTCGATCGCATTGTTCACAGGCTGCTTCAGCAATAGCGCACCAGTGGGCCAAGCGTTTTTCTGAGCGCTTGTGGTCGCTGTGTAGTCGTAAGACAGAGCGCTCACATTCAACCGGAATGATTTTGGCAACACCGGTTTCAACCGCTTTTTCAATAATCCAATCCATTTTGTCGCCACCCGCCAAGCCTTGAATCAGCTCGATACGATAGGGTGACTCTCGGTGCAAATCCGTCTCAATATGAGTGATTTCAATTTTTCCAGATTGCTTGGAAAGACTTAGTAAGCGTGCTTTTGCGGTATGGCCTTTACCATCAAAGATAGAAAATGAGTCAGAGTCGTTGATCCGCCGCACACGAAGATGATGCGCAAGATAAGTATTAATGTCGCAAATCAATGGTGCTTGATCGGATTGGGCCCAATCACCAGCAAGATAGAACTGTGGCATCCGAAATTAACCCAATCTCTTTTGGTCTACTTCTTCTTGCTACGGCAATTTTTTTTCTGACAATGCCCATACATCGCTAAAGAATGCTCTTGTAATTTAAAGCCAAGAGATTTGGCGATCTCATTTTGACGCTTTTCAATAGCGGGATCGACAAACTCCTCCACATGCCCGCAATCGAGGCAAACCAGGTGGTCATGGTGTTTTCCTTCATTGAGCTCATAGATGGCTCGGCTATCCCCTTTACTGGACTCAAAATGACTTCGTAAGAGGATGCCGGCTTGCTCAAATTGAGTAAGAACCCGGTAGACAGTGGCAATACCAATATCAGAGTCATCCTTAGAGAGCGCCATATAGACTTCCTCGGCACTGTAATGGGAGCTCGGGTTTTGCTGAAAAAACTCTAGAACCTTAATACGGGGTGCAGTCACTTTTAGGCCGATTTCTCGAAGTTCGGCGGGTGAGGAGTTTTGGCTCATAAGGTTTTACGGTCTCACTTGGGCATTGGGCGCTAAAATCAAGTACTTAATGATACGTTGAAGCTTTAGTCCATGCAGATTAGCATCTTTACCCGCCCTGTTAACCATTGTTTGGCTAGAAGCCAAAGGACCCTCTTGGCATGCTTCTTTTGCCTTGTTTTGGGTGCCTGCTCATCGGCTATCGATAATACCCAACGGGCGTGGATGAATAGTATTTTCAAGCCTTATGTGCCTGATGTCGTTCAGGGTAATTTTATTTCTAGTGAGCAATATGCCAGCTTAAAGCTTGGTATGACCCGCGAGCAGGTTCGTCAAATTATGGGAACCCCTCTCATGGCTAGTTACTTTCACGCCAATCGTTGGGATTATGTCTTTGAGTTTAAGCGCGAGGGCGAGACCATTGGAAAGGAGCGCCGCGTCACTTTATTTTTTCAGGGGGATCAGCTAATTAAGTTTGGCGGTGATACCTTGCCTACAGAAGTCGAGTTGGTTGCAGAAATTGATAATTATGCGCGGGAGAGGCGCAGTTTTTGGGATGTTCTGACCGGTAAAAATAAACCTCCGAAGAGGGTGAAAAAAGCAACCCCCGAAACGATGTTCATTAATCAGCCAAGTAACTTACCTCTTCCATCCCCACAGCCAGATGCAATCGTTACACCCGTTAAAAACTAGTGGATAGAGACTAAACTATGCCAATGAAATTTGCGGTTGCCGGTGCTACTGGAAAGATGGGCAAGATGCTCATTGAAACCATTCTGAATGATCCAAATGCGGAGCTAACTGGCGCGCTCGAGCATAGCGCATGCCCACAATTAGGGAGCGATGCCGGAGCATTTCTAGGTAGAGAAACAAAGGTTCAAATTACTGCTGATCTCGTGAAAGGCTTAGCCGGTGCTGAATACTTAATTGATTTCACGAGACCTGATGGCACATTACTTCATGCTGCTGCTGCCCAAAAGGTGGGGGTCAAAATGATTATCGGTACTACAGGTTTTACACCAGAGCAATTAAAGCAGTTACAGAGTACCGCACAATCAATTGCAATAGTCTTTGCCCCGAATATGAGTGTTGGCGTGAATGCGACCTTTAAGATTGTCCAAGTCGCTGCACAGCTGCTTAATCAGGGCTATGACATTGAGATCGTAGAAGCCCATCATCGCCATAAAGTCGATGCGCCCTCTGGTACTGCTCTAAAAATCGGTGAGGTGATTGCGGCGGCTCAAGGCAAAGGCTTGAATGAGGTAGCTGTGTATGCCCGTGAGGGCCATACAGGCCCAAGAAAGAGCGGCAGCATCGGCTTTGCCACCATTCGTGGTGGCGATATTGTTGGCGATCACTCCGTGATTTTTGCGGGTGAAGGTGAGCGGATTGAAATTAGTCACAAATCAAGCAGTCGTCAGTCTTATGCCCAAGGTGCTTTGCGGGCAGCCGCCTTTTTACAAAATCAAACTAAGGGCTGGTTTGATATGCAGGATGTTCTTGGCCTCAAAAAATAACTACATCATTTATAAAACAAATAAAAATTTAGAGTAAGACGCGATGGCAATGAATTATGATTTTCGTAGTATTGAGGCCAGTGCGTATAACGACTGGATCAAGGACGATGTATACCGCGTAACGGAGAATACAAAAAGTTCGAATGGTCACGTAAAGCCCAAGTTTTATGCATGTTCAATGCTACCTTACCCNTCGGGTAAGTTGCATATGGGCCATGTCCGCAACTACACCATCAATGATGTGATGGCGCGTCAGTTGCGCATGCAGGGCTATAACGTTTTAATGCCAATGGGTTGGGATGCCTTTGGTATGCCAGCAGAGAATGCTGCTATCCAAAATAATGTCCCTCCTGCGCAATGGACTTATCAAAATATTGATTACATGCGCAAGCAAATGGCAGCGATGGGCTTAGCAATTGATTGGTCGCGCGAGATTGCAACCTGCAAGCCGGATTACTATCGCTGGAACCAATGGTTATTTCTAAAGATGTTAGAGAAGGGTATTGCCTACCGCAAGACCCAAACCGTGAACTGGGATCCTATTGATCAAACGGTGCTGGCAAATGAGCAGGTGATTGATGGACGTGGATGGCGTTCTGGCGCTTTAGTTGAAAAGCGTGAGATCCCTGGTTATTACCTCAACATTACTGCCTACGCAGAAGAACTGCTGACTGGTTTAGATAAGCTAGATTGGCCTGAACGCGTCAAGATCATGCAGCAAAACTGGATTGGCAAAAGTCAGGGGGTCCGTTTTGCCTTTACCCACCAAATTAAAAATGATGCTGGTGATTTGATTGGGGACGGCAAAATGCATGTCTTCACCACGCGCGCTGACACCATTATGGGTGTTACATTTTGTGCGGTTGCGGCAGAGCACCCCTTGGCCAGTCAAGCAGCTAAGGCGAATCCGGTTTTAGCGGGTTTTATTGAGAAGTGTAAAACCGGGAGTGTGATCGAGGCAGATATTGCCACCCAAGATAAGGAGGGCATGCCTACGGGTTTCTATGTAACCCATCCGATTACGCAAGAGCCAATTCCGCTCTGGGTTGGTAATTATGTGTTGATGTCCTACGGCGATGGTGCGGTAATGGGCGTGCCAGCTCACGATGAACGTGACTTTGCATTCGCCAATAAATAC
>JGI25920J50251_10000965_pt1 | contig 10251 bp, 10 predicted proteins | sample LauGreBMM110DCMD_2_FD_50251 | JGI IMG/M metagenome (IMG submission 50251) | reverse complement strand
AGATGTTGTAATTGTTGAAACTTTGGCAGATGCACAAGAAGCAGTAAGATTGCAACCAAGACTAACTGCTGTTACCAGAGATGGTGACAAAGTAACTTCTTATTATGTAATCGGTGGAACGGTCAATACACGTTCACGTATTGAAGCTATAGCAAATGTTGAAAAAGCAGAAACTGACCGAGATCAAGCAAGTGCTTTAGCTGACCAACTTCGCTTTGAATTACAAAATGCAAAAGATGTACAAAGAAAAGCTTCTGAAAAAGTTGAAGCTGCTCTTGCTCTACTTTATGAATCAGATGCTGAACTTGCAGCCATTGCTGAAAAACTGGCAGCATTAGGTGAACAAAACAGATCTTCACAAGCTGAGGCAGAAAGATTAGATAGTTTACTTCGCGCCTCGCACACAGCACGTGCTGATGATGAACGAGTTTTACGTGAAATCGAAAACCGTTTAGCAGAATCGGGAACTGAACCTGAAGAAATAGTTGAAATTGATTCCAATGAATTAGAAAGATTAAGTAATTTACTGGTTACAACAAGAGCAACAGAAGTTGAAGCACGCCTAACAATGAGAACTGCTGAAGAAAGATTGGCAGCAGTTGTACAANGAGCAGATCAACTTGANAGCACTGCCAACAGTGAAAGAGTTGCCCGTTCCAAAGCAATGCAACGACGTGAACAAAGAAGACGAGAAGCCCACATTGCAAATGCTGTTTTCCAAGGTGTGGAAACAGCCATGTCTTATTTGGAAAATTCGCTAATTACGGCTGAACATGAAAGAGACGAATCAACTAAGCAGCAACAAGCAATGGAACAAGAAGTTCAAAAAGTAAGACATGCCATTAGAGATTTAGGATCTGAATTAGAGAGACTGGTTGACACTGTTCATCGCGATGAAGTTGCTCGGATGGAACAAAGATTAAGAATTGAACAAATAGAACTTAAAGGCTTAGAAGATTACGGTATCGAAGCAGATTCATTGTTGAAGGAATATGGACCTGATCAACTTGTGCCCCAAATAGTTCATATCGATGAAGATGCTGATCCTGATATGCCACTTCCAGCTGCTAAAGAACCAGAAGCATATTCACGTGAGAAACAAGAAAAACGGGCCCTTGATGCTGAAAAGAAATTAGCGTTGCTGGGAAGAGTTAATCCACTGGCATTAGAAGAATTCAGCGCTTTGGAAGAAAGAAACCAATTCTTAACCGAACAACTAGAAGATGTTAAAAAGACTCGTAAAGACTTGTTAGAAGTTATTGCTGAAGTAGAACAAAGAGTGCAACAAGTATTTAACGAAGCATATAAAGATGTTTGTCGAGAATTCGAAACAGTGTTGCCAAGACTTTTTCCCGGGGGAGAGGGTCGCCTAGTTTTAACTGATCCTGAAAATATGCTCACCACCGGTATTGACATCGAAGTAAAACCCCAAGGTAAAAGATATTTGCGTTTGTCACTTCTTTCTGGTGGGGAACAATCTTTAACCGCGGTGGCTTTCTTGGTGGCTTTGTTTAAAGCCAGACCATCACCGTTCTACATCTTGGATGAGGTTGAAGCAGCACTTGATGATACTAACTTGAGTCGCTTATTGGAACTTTATGAAGAACTAAGAGTCAATTCCCAGTTAATTGTGGTGACGCATCAAAAGAAAACCATGGAAATTTGTGATTCTTTATATGGGGTTTCAATGCGTGGGGATGGCATCTCAACAGTGGTAAGTCAAAGAATTCGTGAAGTTCGAGAAAATCAACCAGCTTAAATCTGGTCATGGGTATTTTTAGCAGAAAAAATAAAGGTGAAATACCTTTAAAAACTAGTTCAACTTTTGGTTCCCAACTGCTAAATATCTTCACTCGTTCCACACTTGATGAACAAGCGTGGCAGGAAATTGAAGATACCTTAATTATGGCTGATATTGGAATTAAAACCACTCAGCAAATAATAGAAGAGTTAAAAAATAATCCCACTTTAAAATCAGCTCATAGTGCTGAACAAGGTAAAGCAGTTTTGAGAAATCAATTACTTAGTTCACTTAGTGTTAGTGATCGAAGTTTAAATATTTCAGCCACACCCTCAGTAATAATTATGGTGGGAATTAATGGCACCGGGAAAACCACCACAATAGGTAAACTAGCCCACAAGTTAACCCAAGCAGGCAACAAATGTGTTCTAGGTGCTGCTGACACTTTTAGAGCAGCAGCAAGTCAGCAATTACAAACTTGGGGCCAAAGAAGTAACGTTCCAGTTGTTACAGGACCAGAAAACTCTGAACCTTCAACGGTGGCTTTCAATGCGGTCCAAGAAGGATTAGCAGTAGGTGCAAAAGTTGTGTTAATTGATACCGCAGGCAAGATTGCACACTAAATCAGGTTTGATGGATGAACTGGGCAAAATAAAAAGAGTAATTGAAAAGCATGCCACGGTCACTGAAACCCTGTTAGTAATTGATGCCACCACCGGTCAAAATGGTTTGATTCAAGCCCGGGTTTTCACCCAAGCAGTTGAGGTAACAGGAATTGTTTTAACTAAATTAGATGGTTCAGCAAAAGGTGGAATAGTAATCGCGGTGCAAAGAGAATTGGATGTGCCTGTGAAATTTGTTGGGGTAGGCGAATCAATTGATGATCTGATTGAATTTAATGCGGAGGATTTTGTGGATGGATTACTAAATTGAGACCAACCACCAAGCAAGTCATTGAGCATTTTCAAATGACAACTTTGCCTGTGGAAAGCACATATTTTGTTAAGACTTACAGATCAAAAACAAGCAGAGCAGATGGAACAGCTGACGGTAGCGCCATCATCGCACTTTATGCAGATGAACCTAGAAGTTGTTCGTTATTTCATCGATTGAAATATGAGGAAGTGTGGCATTTCTATGCCGGAGATCCCATCAGATTAGTTTTACTTTACCCAGATAAAACCAGTAAAGAAGTAATCCTTGGTTCAAATTTCACCAACGGTGAATTGATTCAATTCACCGTTCCGGCAGATGTTTGGCAAGCAGGAGAAATTGTTAAAGGTGGGGAGTGGGGATTATTTGGTTGCACTATGTCTCCTGGTTTTAGCGGTGACATATTTGAAGGTGGCTACTACTCTGATTTAATAAAAGATTTTCCAGATCGGAAAGAAGATATTTTCAAACTTTCAGTTCCTGCAGAGCATGATAAAAATATGCCTCAAGGATATGAAAACTAAATCTTTCCCAAAATTAGTAGCACTCCAGTTACGAAAATAAATACATAAACCATATTTCGAATCAAATCTATGGTCATTTTCTTCACCAAATCAGTTGCCAGAGAAACCCCAAAAAGTGCTGAGGCAGTAGAAATTATTACTGGTAACCAGAAATTTTGGGTTGAGATAATTGAGGTAGTAAATAATGTTGATCCATAAACACTTAATCTGGTGATATCAACTAGTACCGCTATACCAACACCTGTTGCAATAAAACTGGTCTTATTCAATCCACTTTTCAGTAAAAATGCCGATCTGAATAATCCTTGATGTCCACTTAGTCCACCAAAAAATCCTGAGATAACCCCTCCCACTGGAGCCCACTTAAGGTCAATTGTTAGTTTCTTCACGAATGGCAGCATTTCTAAGAAGGCTATAGAAATTATTAGTATTCCCAGCAGGATTTCTAAACTTCTTTCATCACTGGATAACTTATTTAATAAAAGCGCTCCTCCAACGGCAGCCAATAAAGCTGGAACACCAAACCTAATCAAAACCTTGATGTCTATTTTTTTAAAATAAATAGATAGTTTATAGAAATTATTCAAAAAATGTACTATCGCAGTGGAGGGCACTGCGATAGTAGCTGGGAGAAAGATCATGAAAACTGGAAGCAAAATGGTGCTCAAACCAAAACCGGTGAAAAGAGTCAGTCCACCTGCGACAAATGAAAGCAAGGCCAGAATTATGTATTCGGTGACCATGGAATCCACAATTTAAGCTGACTTGGCAACAGTTGCGCTGGTGGAGATTTCCTGCCAATCATTTTTTCTAGCAATTCTTAATAATTCTTTATTCGGATTGACCACAATTGGAGTTCCCACAGCACTTAAGAGTGGAAGATCATTTAAAGAATCACTGTAGGCATAGGCGTGGTCAAGATTGATGCCCATCGAATCAGAAAGCTTTATTACCGCTTTTGATTTGTTTTTTCCGTGAAGCACTCCACTTAGTAATTTTCCGGTATATTTACCGTTCTCAATTTCAGAAATTGTGCCCAGTGCACCTGTCATGTTGAGTAGAGTGGCAATGCCACTGGCAATCTCTATTGGGCTAGCGGTGACTATCCATGTTTGTTGTCCACGCTCCTGGTGCCATCTCAGGGAAGCCAAGACCTCTGGGTAGAGGGCCTCATTGAGGGAGTCAGCCAGGGAAGAATCACACAATTGAATCAATTCAGATTGTTCTCTACCAGCAACTAATTTGAGTGCTTTTTCTGTGATGATCTCTTGGATTCGCTTGTCTTCGGTTCTGGTGCGAATAAATCTTGCTTGAGCTGTGGCAAATTTGGCTAATTCTCGTTTAGTGAAAAACCCTTGTTTTACTAAGTGTTTGGCAAAATAAAACATTGATGACCCTTTGACCAGGGTGTTATCTAAATCGAAGAATGCAACGCTCATAGGACAATCTTTTCAACTTGTTGGCAAAAGGGAATAGACTAACCCGCTTAAATCTTGATATTAAAGATTAGTTAATGAACACTTAACCTAAATATCGACAAAATTTGACCTCAGGACGACTTAATTATGGTGTGATAATTGGAATAGTGGCGGAGTCATTTTTGCCCAGAGTCAATGGGGTAACAAACTCTGTCCTACGAAGTGCCAAATATTTAAAATCTTTAGGCCACGAAGTAATCATAATTGCGGCAGGTCAAAATAAAGGTGAAGAACCACTAGACATTGAAGTCATTCGAATCTGTGGAGTCTCCGTTCCTTCCATTCATGAATATGACCTGGCTATCACCACTAAACGTCGGTTGGAAAAAATATTTAGCAGTAAACAATTTGATGTATTGCATATTGCCTCACCGTTTGTTTTAGGCGAGATTGCCTTAAGAGCAGCCAAAGAAATCAATATCCCAACAGTTGCTGTTTACCAGACTGATGTAACAGGTTTTGCCAAATACTATGGATATTCATCTGTAAGTAAGTTCACTGATTTCTGGTTAGCTCACATTCATAACTTGGCATCAATTAACTTGGTTCCCTCCAAATGGGCTATGGAAAAACTTAATGATCTGAATGTAAGAAATTTACAAATCTGGGGTAGAGGAGTAGATACAGAAAGCTTTAATCCTAAACACCGAGATTTAAGTTTGCGCTTAAAATGGAATGAAAGAGCAGATATTTTTGTGGGCTACGTGGGGCGATTAGCACCTGAAAAAAATATTGAAGATCTTAAATTTATTCCAGATTCCCCTCGTATTCAAGTTGTGGTTATTGGTGATGGACCAAGTAAATACAAATTGCAAGAAGATATGCCTAATGCGATTTTTACCGGCAGATTAACGGGTGCACAACTAAGTCAGGCTTATGCCTCACTAGATGTGTTGATTGCACCAGGTCGAAATGAAACTTTCTGTCAAGTCGCGCAAGAAGGATTAGCCGCAGGATTGTGTGTTTTGGCCCCTCATCAAGGTGCAACTCAAGAATTAATAACCAACAAAGAAACTGGTTTTATTTATGAAAATGCTAATGATTTAGCTTTCAAGGATATTTTCAAAGAATTATTAAGTGATCCACAATTAATTCAAGACATTTCAATGAAAGCTAGAGCATCTGTTGAAAATAATACTTGGGATTATGTGTGCCAACAATTAGTTGAAAATTATCAAAAAGCTTTGGGTAGAAAATTGGCTGAGGTAGCCTGATGACAAAAATTGCTCAGATTGCAAATTTTTATGGTCCTCGTTCTGGTGGCTTGAAAACCAGCATGATTGAACTAGCTAAGCAATACAGTTTGCGAGATATTGAATGTTTACAAATAATTCCAGGAATTGAATTTTCTAGATCTCGTACCAGTTATGCAGAAGTTGTAACTATTCCTAGTTGGAAGATTCCCTTTAGTGGTGGCTATCGAATAATTCTTAGAACAGGCAAAATCAAAGAAGTATTGTCAGAATTTTCACCAAACGTGGTGGAAATCAATGATCGTTTGACTTTGTTGAGTGTCGCAACCTGGTCAAATCAACGCGGCATCAAATCAGTTTTATTTGCTCACGAAATTCTCACAAATGTGTTGAAGGCTTTCTTCCCGTTTATCCCAAATCTAGATCAAATTGTGAAGAAACATAATGATAAAACATTCAGAAAATTTGATCATGTTATTGCAACAACCAATTTTGCCGCTCAAGAATTCAGGAACGTAGGAGCAAATAATTTGTCAGTAATACCTTTAGGGGTTGACTCAGATATTTTTAATGAAAATAGATTTAATTTGGATCTCAGAACTCATACTAGTTTTCCTAAGTTAGTTCTGTGCAGCAGGTTATCTAAGGAAAAAAATCCTGAAGTGGCTTTTGAGGTTGTCAAAGAATTAATTGCCCATGGTTTAAATCCACAACTTTATGTCATTGGTGCTGGACCGCTTAAGAAAAAATTGATGAATAAATATAAGAATTTACCAATCGAATTTGTGGGCTACCTAAAAAATCGTCAAGAAGTAGCCACCTACCTTGCTTCNGTGGATGCAGTACTTGCTCCTGGACCAAACGAAACATTTTGTTTAGCAGCATTAGAAGCATTAGCTTGCGGAACTCCAGTTATTGCTTCAGATAAAAGTGCTCTTAAAGAAATATTGGTTAATGGCGGTGGGGCATATGTGGATGATCAAATTGAAAATTGGGTTGAAGCAATTTGCACTATCACCACCAGAACCGATATCAGACAACTTGCTTTTGAAAACTCTCAGAACTATTCATGGACGAAAACTGCAANAGCACTGCTATCGCTATACCAAGTAATCCAACTAGAAAAGGAGTTAGTCGCATGAACACAGCACAAAGCGAACTTGAACTAAATTCTGTTGGTCAAAGAATTTTGCAACTGAGATTGAAGCAAAANTTAAGAGTGGTGGCCTTGGGCGATAGCTCAGTTTATGGAATTGGCGATATTGGTGGAAAAGAATCTCANGTTGGTTATGGTTGGACAGGTCGTTTGGCTCATGATTTACAAGCCACAAAATATTTGAATCTAAGTAAAAATGGTGCACGTGCCGCTGATGTATTAGTTGAACAATTACCAAGTGCTTTAGCGGTAAGAGCTGATATTGCGGTGATTTGTGTAGGCGGAAATGACGCTTTAAGAAATAATTTTGATCCAGTGAAAGTTGCTCACAGCGTTTACAAAGTCATCAGCGAATTAGAAGCCAACGGCACAGTGGTTGTGCTGTTAGCAATTCATGATCCTTCTCGAATTGCACCTGCCCCTAAATCAATTAAATGTGTGCTGTTAGACCGAGCATTACAAGTAAATGTGGCCTTGAAATGGGCGGTATCTAAAACTAATGCGTTTCTAATCGAAACTATTGATCGTGAAGAAATCTATGATAGAAAAAATTGGCATATTGACCGCATGCACCCAGGTCCAAGAGGTCACCAAATATTAGCTGATTTGGTGAGAAGAGAACTATCTTTACCTAGAAGATCAAAAGAAAAATTACCAACCACTACAAATCACGAACGAAAAGCAAAAACAATATGGTTACTCACCAACGGGCTTAAGTGGTTCGCCCGTCGCAGCATCGATTTGTTACCAGCTTTGATCTATTTATTAGTTAAAGATGCACTTCGTCTGGGATCAATTTCTTCAGGATATGCCATTAGATTAAAACTATATTTGGAAATTATTTTACTGAACCTTTTTGAAGACGGATTTAAGGCTTTAAGGCACAGTACTGTTGACACAGATGATGTATTCAACATCTCATTTGCTTGGAGAAGTCCTATCAAACAAGAGATCTTAACTTCAAATTAATGCTCTAGTTTGACCCCATCAAAACGAGCAGTTGTCCTATTACCAGTGTTAGCAATTTCGCAAAACTGAATAAACCATTATTGGCCAAATTGTAATTGGTCCAAAATATAGCGGGAATTCTGTTACTAAAATTAACAGTCCTGTAACACAAATCAACTACCCTTGAAACTTAAACAGGGCAATCTTTGATTCATACCTGGTCGCAATGGCGCGCATGGGTTTAAAAATCAATCAAATTCTTTAAAAGGATGTGAACTAAATTTATGCCTGAAATCAGTGCGGGAGACACCGCCTGGGTCTTGGTCTGTACGGCGCTTGTTTTAGTTATGACAGCACCAGCTCTTGCTTTGTTCTACGGTGGCATGGTTCGTGCTAAATCGACATTGAACATGATGATGATGTCATTTGGTGCCTTATTTGTGGTGGGCATCATCTGGGTTATCTTTGGATACTCGGTTGCCTTTGGTCCCGCATTAGATGCTGGAAGTTTCATTGGAGATCCAACAGCATTTCTGGGGCTTAAAGGACTTCTTAATTCTTCAGCACTTGCAGTTAATGGTGCCTATTATCCAATTCCAGCTTCAGCTTTTGTTGCGTTTCAAGCAATGTTTGCTGTGATCACGGTGGCATTAATTTCTGGTGCCATTGCAGATCGTGCCCAATTTGGAACATGGTTAGTGTTTTCTGCAATTTGGGTAACAATTGTTTATCTCCCTGTTGCTAGAGCTGTGTTTTATTTTGGTGATGCAGAAGCAAATGGTGGTGGATTTATTGCCACCAAAATTAAAGCTCTTGATTTTGCAGGCGGAACTGCGGTGCACATCAATGCTGGTGCTGCAGGTTTAGCACTTGCACTCGTGTTAGGTAAACGAATTGGTTTTGGAAAAATGTTACTTCGTCCTTCTAATTTGCCTTTAGTCATGATTGGGGCAGGTTTACTTTGGTTTGGATGGTTTGGTTTCAACGCCGGTTCAGCACTTGGTGCAAATGGGTTAGCCGGAGTTGCTTTCATAAACACATTTAGTGCAACTTGTGCGGCTGTTGCAGGATGGTTATTGATTGAAAGATTTAGATACGGTCATGCCACATCACTTGGTGCTGCTTCCGGAATTGTTGCAGGACTAGTTGCAATCACTCCAGCATGTGCCTATGTCGATACTTGGGGAGCACTAGCAATTGGTGTTATCTCCGGTGGTGTTTCAGCACTAGTTGTTGATTTGAAACACAAATTTGGTTACGACGATTCACTAGATGTGGTTGGAGTTCACCTAGTTTGTGGAATTATCGGTACCGTATTAATTGGTGTTTTTGCAACAACTTCGGTTAACGAATTTGGCGCAAATGGTCTTTTATATGGCGGTGGAACAACCCAACTAGTCAGACAAATTCAAGCCGCAACAATTGTGATGGTCTTTTCATTTGTTGTGACCTATATTCTGGGAACTATTTTGGATAAAACAATTGGGTTTCGAGTTACCAACGATCAAGAGTTAGAAGGAGTTGACCTTGCTTTGCAAGCAGAGTCTGCCTATGACTTAGTTGGAAGCTCAAAAGGTTCAAGCAAAGGAAGAAATGCATGAAACTAGTTACCGCAATTATCAAACCTTTCAAGGTGGAAGATGTAAAGGATGCTCTTCAGAAACAAGGCGTTAATGGTATGACTGTTTCTGATGTTTCAGGTTATGGGCGACAAGGCGGACACGTTGAGGTTTATCGAGGTGCCGAATACACAGTTGAGCTTGTGCCCAAGGTAAGAATTGAAGCGCTAATTAATGACTCAGAAGTTAAAAAAGTCGTTGATGCAATTCTTATTGCTGCTAAAACTGGAAAAATTGGTGATGGAAAAATTTGGGTGACACCTGTTGAAGAAGTTATTAGAGTTCGCACAGGAGACCGAGGATCTGACGCAATTTAGCTAATGCGTTGTTAGCTGAAATCAGCGCCACAATAAAAATGTGGCGCTGATTTCATTTGNATNAAGTACTTGGCTACGCTTGCAATCATGTTCCAACAGCTCTCGGATCGCCTAAATAACACCTTTAAAGCACTTAAAAGTAAAGGTCGTTTGTCTGAAACAGACATAAATGAGACCGTAAAAGAGATAAGAACAGCCTTACTTGACGCTGACGTTGCCTTAGCTGTGGCAAATAGTTTCAGTGAAAAAATTCGCGAAAAAGCATTAGGTGCTGAAGTCTCTCAGTCTTTAAATCCTGCTCAGCAAGTGATCAAGATTGTCCACCAAGAATTAATAAATATT
>JGI25920J50251_10000962_pt1 | contig 10258 bp, 9 predicted proteins | sample LauGreBMM110DCMD_2_FD_50251 | JGI IMG/M metagenome (IMG submission 50251) | reverse complement strand
CCCAGGTAACGTTGCTTTATATCGCTTGAACTGATGTTCACAGGGAAGGCCGCAGCAGGGTATGGGTCTATCCCCAGTGCTTGAAGCGCTGTAAGCTTTTCTCTTCTGATGATCTCTTGCTCTGAAAGGTGCTGTTGTGACATTTTCTTTTTGCTTGAAGCCGCAAAGATAAATAAATGAAAGGAGTTGATGATGGGAAACGCGTTGAACTTGTCTGCCGAAGGCAGAGCGGTTTCTTCAACCCCCCAGCCTTCGGCTGGTTTACCAACCTATGGTTGGCAAGTTCAACCTCTCCAGCCTTCGGCTGGCAAGCTCAACCTCCCCAGCCTTCGGCTGGCAAGTTCAACTCAACTCCCAACACCTCCTCAATAATGCTCCTGTCATTGCTCAACCTGGGCACTTTGTGCTGTCCGCCCAGCTTGTTTTTCTTTTTCAGCCACTTGTTGAAATGCCCACGGGGAAGGGATTTGACAAGGGGAGGCCTGAGTGCAATGTTCTTGTATCGTTTGGATTCGTAGTCGCTGTTCAGTTTTTTCAATTCCTCATCCAGNATGGTGGAGAAAAGGTTGAGGTCNTTTGGTTCTTTTTCAAACTCAATCAACCATTCATGGCCCCCATTCCCTTCTTCACTAAAATAAACCGGGCCTGCCGTATAATCAGTGATAACGGCCTGGGTGATCTTGCAGGATTCGGCGATGGCCCGCTCTGCATTATCGATGATCAGTTCCTCGCCAAATGCATTGATGAAAAGCTTCAGTCGGCCAACGACTTTTATCCGGAAGGGAGCTACACTGGTGAACTCGACCGTGTCTCCGATCAGGTAACGCCAGAGTCCTCCATTGGTGNTGATNACNGGGGCATAGTGCTGTCCTATCTCAACATCTTTGAGCCCAATCGTTCTGGGCTCATCCTTGCCATATTCTTCTATCGGCATGAACTCATAGAAAATGCCATGGTCAAGGAAAAGCATCATGCCTTCCGACCCGGGGATGTCCTGGGCGGCAAAGAATCCTTCGCTGGCATTGTACATTTCCAGGTAATGGATATCACCGCCAATCAATTTTTTGAATTGTTCCCTGTANGGATGAAAGGAAACACCGCCATGAAAATAAAGCTCCAAGGATGGCCATACCTCTTTCATGTTTTTCTTGCCTGTCAATTCCAGAATCCTTTGGAACAGGACGATGGTCCAGGTGGGCACGCCAGAAACCGAGGTGACATTTTCGTGCATGGTGGTTTCTGCCAACTTTTCAATTTTCCCTTCCCATTCGTCCATCAAGGCGATCCTCAGCTCAGGTGTTCTGATCCAGTTGCCATAGAAGGGAGTGTTCTGCATCAGTACGGCACTCAGGTCTCCAAAATNGGTGTCTTCCTGCAGGTTGTTGATGGTATGGCTCCCTCCAATCATCAGCCCTTTTCCGGTNAGCAGATCAGATTCNGGNTTCTGCATGTAATAAAGGGNAAGCACGTCCTTTGCTGCCTTGAAATGGCCGTCTTCCAGGCTTTCCTGGCTTACAGGGATGAATTTGCTTTTGTCTGAGGTTGTTCCGCTGCTTTTGGCAAACCAATTGATGGGCGTATTCCAAAGCAGGTTTTGTTCNCCGGCCATGATCCTTTCCACATAGGGTTTGATGTCCTCGTATTCGTGTATGGGAACAGCCTGTTTGAAGGCTTTTGTGGTGAACAGTTTTGAAAATTCATATTGCCTACCAATTTCAGTGAACTGTGCTGCCGTTACCAGGTCTTGCAACACCTCTCTTTGTGCAGAGATGGGATGTTGGATCCAGGCTTCAATGCGCCAGGAGCGCAATCTGGCCAAAGACGATATGGCAGGACTTAGCAATTTCATGGTTGGGGTTGAATGGGTCAGCGATCGCCGAAAAGGGAGTCTTGACGGGCTTCNTCATGAAGATAATCCTTTCTTTTGAGTTCAAAGTTTCTGCCCAGGTAGAGTCTTCGCACTTGCTGATCTTCCGCAAGTTCTTCTGCGGTTCCGTGTTTGAATATTTTTCCCTCGATCAATAAATAGGCCCTGTCGCAGATGGAAAGGGTTTCGTTCACATTATGATCGGTAATAAGGATGCCAATGTTTTTGTGTTTGAGGCGGGCAACAATGGTTTGGATGTCTTCCACAGCAATGGGGTCTACACCCGCAAAAGGTTCATCCAGGAGGATAAATTTGGGGTCCACGGCCAATGCCCTTGCAATTTCCGTTCTTCTTCTTTCTCCACCGCTCAGCGAATCACCATTGTTCTTTCTTACATGCGTCAGACGGAATTCTGAAAGCAATTCCTCGAGTTTGATTTTTTGCTCTTTTTTGGTCAGCCTGGTCATTTCCAGCACTGCTGCAATATTGTCTTCAACAGAAAGCTTGCGAAAGATGGAAGCCTCCTGGGGCAGGTACCCAATGCCCATTTGGGCCCTTTTGTACATGGGCATCCTGGTGATGTTGAGGTCGTTCAGGTACACCTCTCCTTCATCAGGTTTGATGAGGCCTACTACCATGTAGAATGATGTTGTTTTTCCTGCGCCATTGGGCCCCAACAGGCCCACGATTTCTCCCTGCTTTACTTCAATAGAAACATCGTTCACGACAGTCCTGTTGCTGTAGCGTTTGATCAGGTTCTTGGTATGGATGGTTAGGCTCATGTCTACTACAAATGTATCAAATTTCGTGAGGATATAATTTGTACTTTTGCCCTGCAAATAAAAACTGTCTCTGCAATATGAAAGTGATCGACTACATCAACCAGGCCAAGGATACCATTTTGTCTTACGAGGTTTTACCTCCTTTNAAGGGNAANAACATNAANTCCCTGTTCCAGCACCTTGACCCATTGATGGAATTCAAGCCCTCATTCATCAATGTTACCTATCACAGGAGCGAGCATGTGTCCAAGCCGCAGCAGGATGGTTCGGTTGAGCGGGTGGAAGTGCGGAAACGCCCCGGCACAGTGGGGATTTGTGCAGCCATCATGAACCATTATCAGGTGGATGCAGTTCCGCACCTGATCTGTGGGGGATTTACAAAAAGAGAAACAGAAGATGCATTGATCGACCTCAATTTTCTGGGCATTGATAATGTATTGGTCTTGCGCGGGGATGCAGCCAAGGGAGACAGTGGATTTGTTCCTATGCCCAATGGAAACAGCTATGCCATTGACCTGTTGCGCCAGGCGGATCGCCTTAACAAGGGGCTTTATCTTGAAGAAGATATCCTTGATGGATTCAAAACCAATTTCTGCCTGGGTGTTGCAGGATATCCCGAAAAGCATTTTGAAGCCACCAGCTTAGCGGAAGACCTAGGGCACCTGAAAGCCAAGGTGGACGCGGGTGCAGAGTATATTGTTACCCAGATGTTTTTTGACAACGCAAAATATTTTGATTTTGTGGACAGGTGCAGGGCTGCCGGAATCATGGTTCCCATCGTACCGGGGTTAAAGCCATTGACCAACAAGAAACAGCTCTCTGCGATACCAAGAATTTTCAATGTGGAGCTTCCCGAAGACCTGGTCAATGCGATGAACAACAGCACAACAGATGAAGGCTGCGAAAAGGTGGGTGAGGAGTGGCTCACATACCAGTCCAAAGAATTGAAAAAAGCAGGCGTTCCCGTTTTGCATTATTATACTTTGGGCAAACCCAAGATCGTTTACAACGCAGTGAGCCAGGTTTTTTAGTGCATGCCTGCTGCCAAATTTTTCCAGGTTTGGGTGTTCAACACCACTGGGTATTTTTTCTTGAGTGATGCCATCCAACCGTCTTCCAGGTATTGCTGGTAGTCATTGATGACTGTTCCTCTCGCTTCTTCAAAAGTCTTGGTGCTGGGGTCTTTGAACACATTCACCACGATGATGAAGCTGGCAGATTCATCTGAATTGTTGGTATAAATGGGTGTGACGAATCCCGCTTTTGCATTTTCGGCACCAACACCCAACAGTTCTCCTGCTTCATACCTGCCACTGTCTACAAAAGATACCTCACTGTACATTTTCTTGATCTGCTCAACCGACCGTTCCTTCTCAAATGCTTCTCGAATGGCNANGGCNGNCTGTTTGTTTTGTGCAGTNANGGTCACTGCNAAAACGGATNGCTTCCATGTGTACTGGGCAGACCTGCCTGCATGAAATTTCTTCAATCCNTCCANGTCNNTGGAGGCCTTNCCCCATACTTTTTTGTCCATGATTTCGAACAATAAATTCCCATCTTTGAAATCTTTGATCTGTGTTGCGTAGTCAGGATTGAACTGTTCCAGCCTTTTGGCAATATAATCCTCCTTGTTGGCCATGGTGGCTGTCAATCCATGTTGCCCAATGTTTTTTTTGATAAAAGCATCGGCTGCAATTGATTTTCTGTCATCCTGCAGGATCAGTTCTTTCAATGCCGGTGCTGCGTTGGAAAGGGACTCTTCTATGGGTTGGTTTGATATTCTTTTGATGATGTGAAAACCAAGATCGGTCAACAAGACGGGTGCAATTTCTCCATCTTTCTTTAACCGCATCACCTGCTCTTCAAACAAAGGATCAAATTTTCCTACCTGAATATCTTCGATGATGCCGCCTTTTTGGGCACTGCTCATGTCGTTAGAAAATGCAAGGACAAGTGAATCGAAAGAGACTCCTGCTGTTGCAAGTGCATGAACGGAATCAGCGAGCAACTTTCTCTCTCTCATTTCCTCATTCGTTGCGTCTTCGGGTTTGGCAATCAAGACCTGGGCAATGGTTGTCTTGCCATGGGCGGCCCTTGTGTTCATCCTTTGAAAAAAATGAATACCATTGGCAGTTTCAATAGGATCTGAAACAGCCCAATCTTTCAGTGCATAAATGGCATTTTCAAATGCATGGGGCAGGCTGAAGGCCGTGGTGTATCCGAGATATCCCCTTGTTCTGGATACTTGCGGATCATCGGAGTTGGCAATGATCAGTTTTTCAAAATCCTCACCGGTCAACAGTGAAGCCTTTATTGAAGCCGCTTTTTTTCGGGCAAGCGCTTTTTCAGTAATGGTATAATTTTTATCCTCAGTGCTGCTCAACTTGAGGTTGTTGAATGCAATGAAAAGGTGTTTGACCGAGAGCTCTTTTAGGGAACGTTCATGGGCGGTTGTCACCAGTGAATCAAGGGTTGACTGGTCGAGCATATAGACTGAACGAATCTGCTCTTCAAATCCTTTGAGGTCTGCTTTTTGGTTCGGCAAGGTGTCCATCTTCAGGTCATGGGCGGCCTGTACCTTCAGGCGGAAACGGATGTAGAGATCGCGGTAGTTTTCCAGGGCCTTCAACCTGTTGCTGGTATCCGTGTTGTTCTTGTTGAAGGATGCCATGAATTCCTGTTGGCTGACGGGTTTGCCACCATAGGTGAATAGCACCTGTGCCTTCAACTGAAAGCAAGATGCTGTGATGACCGCAAGCGACAAAAGTATTTTTTTCATGTACAGCTAGGGTGTCTTTGCTGATTTTTTCTTGAAATCCATGAAGTCGTCTACCTGCAGGTAAGTAAGTTTTTTGGCAGCAATGTTCTTGTCCTTGTCCAGCAGGTAAATCATTGGTGTCTGGTATACATCATAGAGTTGCCTGTAACCGGGCTGACCTGCTTTGTAGATTTTGTCTTTGGTCTCTTCGGTCTGGTACACATGGATCCAGCCATTCANTTTGTGTTCCTTGATATAGTTGAGCCAGTTCTGTTTTCCGCCATCTGTCATGACCCCAACTAACTTCACACCCTCTTTTCTCCATTTGGCCTGAAAGATGGAATCTACTTTTGGCACTTCTTCTTTGCAATGTCCGCAGGTGGGGTCCCAGAAACANATTACGGTGAAGGGCCCCTGCAAGGCATACAAGGAGAAATTTTTTCCGAGGGTATCTACCATGGGCAGTTCAGCCGCTTTTTTGCCAATCACATTGGACATCATTGAATAGCCCCTGTCGAAGATGAACTTCTTGTATTTTTCATTCATCCAGCTGTCTGCTTGGCCAGACAGGTAATATTTTTCAAACAGGTGCACAAATACAGCGTCCTGGCCCATGAATTTTGGGTTCACGTATTTGTCTGTAAGGCTGGACAATACATATTTGAACATCTCTTCACTGGGCTTTGCTGCACTGAGCATTTTGTCTGCATACCTTGTCAGTGAATCGGGTGCCTGTGGCAGGATCTCATCATAATATTTATCAAATCTGCCCTGCAAAACAGGGGTTCTTACCAGGCGATCATCTGAAAGGCTGATGCCGTCCCAATAGTGATCCTTGTAGTAATTATAGGCAAAAAGACTATCATATTTTCCTCCGGGATGCTGGGCTGCAGGTGGAACCTCAGGATCTTTCAGCAGGTTGAAAATGGAACCCAAGAGGTGCTTGGGATTATTTTTCTGCAATCCATCGCGGTATTGTTGCATGTCGAGGCTCAGTTGCTTGATCTGTGCCTGTGCTTCTTTTGTGGCAGGATCCTCAGCTGGTCCACCAGCCTTGGNCCTGAACGCAGCTACCTGGGTACCGATCTCAAAGGATTTTTTCTGGTAATCGGCAAATAGGGTATTGTCTGCAGAGCCTTCAAAGCGCAATCCTTTTACAATATTGGCGGTGTCGCCGAACACACTGAATTTCTGTTGCTGGTCGAGCATGCACTCAATCCATCCATTTTTTTCAGGGAATACAATCATGTAAACGCCGCCCTGCAATTTCTTTGTTCCAGAGAAGATCGCCTGACCGTTGGCGTCAAGTTTTGCGGAATCAATCAGGTATTGCTTGCTGCCAAAATGGTAGGCAAGGAANAGGTATCCCTTGTTGAAAGGCTTGATATTGGCCTTGATTTCATAGGCATTTTGCGCCTGGGAAAATTGATTGAACAATAAGGCGAACAGCAGGATCGGAAGAATGCGCATCTGTGAAAGTTTCGGTAAAAATATTCAATAACCGGGAAATACAATGTTAAAAGGAGATCTAAGTAGAGCCGGCTTGGGGAGGCATATTAAATTGTAGATTTGCAGTTCAAGCCGGAAAATGAGAAAGAAGAAATTGGTATTGGAGCATTTGCAGGTCAGTGGTTATGCCGCTGGCGGAAAGTCCATTGCTAAACTGGAGGGGAAAGTGGTTTTCATTGAAGGGGCTGTTCCGGGTGATGTGGTGGATGTTCGGCTCAGCAAGAACAAGAAAGATTGGGCAGAGGGGAAGGCCATCAGGTTTCGATCCTATTCTTCAGAGCGAACAACCCCATTTTGCAAGCATTTTGGCGTCTGTGGGGGATGCAAGTGGCAGATGCTGCCCTATGAAAAGCAACTGGAGTATAAGTTTCAGGAAGTGGAGCAACAGATGAAGCGGATTGGCAAGATCAAGATCCCGGAAATGCAGCCCATAGCCGGGGCGAGTGAAACACAGTACTATAGAAACAAACTTGAATTCACTTTCAGCTCCAAGAAATATTTTACGGAAGAGGAGATTGCCTCCCTGGAAATGCCTGAGGAAGGGCCACGTGGTCTTCCATCCATCCCGGCCCTGGGTTTTCATGTGCCAGGCTCGTTTGACAAGGTGATTGATATTGATGAATGTTTTCTGCAGGCAGCCCCAAGCAATGCCATCCGCAATGGCATCAGGGCCCATGCCTTGGAAAAAGGATACAGCTTTTATGATATCCGCAACCATACAGGATTGCTCAGGAACCTGTTGGTCAGGCTTTGTACCACCGGAGACCTGATGGTCAATCTTGTGTTTGGTGAGGATGACGAAAAGGCAAGGGAAGACATGATGGAATACATCAAAAAGGAATTTCCTGCCATTACATCCTTGTATTATACCATAAACCGCAAATTCAATGATAGCCTGGGAGACCAGCATCCCGTTCTATACCATGGCAATGCATTTGCCATCGAGCAATTGGGTGGATTGAAGTTCAAGGTGGGCCCAAAATCATTTTTCCAAACCAATTCAACGCAGGCTGAGCAGCTGTACCAGATCACCAAGGATTTTGCGGAATTGAAAGGAACAGAAATTGTGTATGATCTTTATTGTGGCACAGGAAGCATTGGTATTTTTGTCAGCGACAAGGCTGCCAAAGTGATAGGGGTGGAAGTTATTAATGAAGCGATCGATGATGCGCATGAAAATGCAACCATGAACGGCATTGACAATACCCTTTTTTATGCGGGTGATGTGGCAGACATCTGCAACACTGCCTTCTTTGAAACACATGGCAGGCCTGATGTAATCATCACTGATCCTCCAAGGGTGGGCATGCATGAAAAGCTTGTACAGCAGATCCTGGCCATGGAAGCCCCATTGGTGGTGTATGTGAGTTGTAATCCTGCCACACAGGCAAGAGATTTACAATTGCTTTCCGAGAAGTATGATGTGACGGCGATCAGGCCTGTTGATATGTTCCCCCATACCCATCATATTGAGAATGTTGTGCAGTTGAAGTTGAGGCAAGATGCCCCAGGTTCGTTAAATTTGTAATATAAAGCAACGTATGGAATCAGAAATCAGACCGGGCAGGTTTCAGGTGCTTCCCGTAGTCATCAAAAACCTCATCATCATCAATGCCTTGGTTTGGCTCGCACAAATCACTGTTGGCAGAGACCTTTTATCCATTGAAGACCTTTTTGCACTGCACCATTTCAGTTCTGTGCACTATCATTTCTGGCAGTTCATTACCTATATGTTTCTGCATTCCTCAGATTCATTCTTTCACATCCTGTTCAACATGTTTGCCTTGTGGATGTTTGGTTCTACCCTGGAAAACCTCTGGGGGCCAGCAAAGTTTCTGTCATTTTACCTGGTTTGCGGTCTTGGCGCAGGACTCACCCAGGCCATTGCATTGACCTATGACATCTCCCAATACAATGCCATGTTTGAAGCAGGTCAGCTTGGCGCCGCCGAACTTTTTGCATTGATAAATGTTTCTACCTTGGGTGCCTCTGGTGCGGTGATGGGTATTTTTGCAGCCTTTGCCTATACCTTTCCCAACAGCCAAATGATTATTCTTCCGATTCCTTTTCCCATCAAAGCCAAATGGGCGCTGCTCGGCCTGGGTATCTTGGATGTATTGGGTGGCATATCAAGCGAGTCTACAGGAATAGCGCATTTTGCACACCTGGGAGGGGCAGCAGTGGGGATTATCATTGTGATGATCTGGAACAAGCGGAACAGGAGCGATTTTTATTGACCAAAAAACAAGAGGAATGGGATACAGGGACAATGCGGGATCAGGCCGTTCAAATCTGCTCAANACAGCAAACCCTTTGGTGATGCTGGTTGTACTGCAAATCACATTTTTCATCTTGATGAATTTCCTGAAAAGCATCTATGTNTTTTCAAGGATTCCGGAAGAGCAATTTTACCGCAATATTTATTATTGGTTTGTGATGCCCGCAGACCCCATGCAATTTATTACAAGGCCCTGGACCCTGATTACCATGCAGTTCACTGAAGTCAAGGTTATCTTGGTCATCAGCAACCTGATTTGGTTATGGACATTTGGATACCTTATCCAAGACCTTGTAGGCAACGACAAGATTATTCCCATTTACATCTTCAGTGCCACCATCTCTGGCATTGCATTTTTGGGTGCTGCCAATATTTTTTATCCTGGTGCAACACAATCCATATTTTTCAGTGGGGCTGTGTCGGGAATTCTTGGATTGGCAGTGGCGGCAACAACCGTTTCACCGCAATACCGGTTCTTTCCCATGATTGGCGGCGGCATTCCCTTGTGGATCATTGCATTGATTTATTTNCTCTTGAACCTCTCCGCTGCATTTTCCAATCCCGTTTTGTTGTTGCCTGTTGCTGCAGGAGGATTGACCGGATATGTATACATCCGTATGCTGCAGAAAGGAAATGATCCTGGTGAATGGATGAATGCATTCTTCTCCTGGATTGGNGCATGGTTTACCCCAGCAAAANACAAAGGATATTCCGCAAAGCAATCGTCCTTCTATAACCTGGGAAGCAAGGCTCCATTTGTCAAAAAACCCAACATCACACAAGAAAGGGTTGATACTATTCTTGACAAGATCAACCAGAAAGGCTACGATAAACTGACCGAAGAAGAAAAAAAGATTTTGAAAGAGGCCAGCAACAAAGACCTATAAAATAGCTATGGGTAATTTTTTCAAATCCNTTTCTNTTGGTGCAATGATGCTGCTNAATATCATTGTTGCTGCATTGTACNTGGCATGCAGCTTTGCACCGTTTTTGCATCCAAAGACCTGGTGGTTTACTGGTTTTTTGGGCCTGTTCTTTCCCTATATTTTTCTGCTGCTGTTGCT
>JGI25920J50251_10000960_pt1 | contig 10272 bp, 9 predicted proteins | sample LauGreBMM110DCMD_2_FD_50251 | JGI IMG/M metagenome (IMG submission 50251) | reverse complement strand
GCCTAGTCGCCCGAGCGCCGGCGAAGGACGACCACAAGCTCTCGGGACCGGGCGGTCCGGTCCGCTCAGGCCTGTTCTTGGATCAGCTCGCGCCGGGCGCCGGTCAACAGGCGTTCGACGAAGGCCGTGGTGTAGGTGCCGCGGCGGAAATCCGGGTCCTGGAGGATGGCCTGCGAGAAGGGGATGGTGGTCTTGACCCCGGTGATCATGTACTCGCCGAGCGCGCGGCTCATCTTGTCCATGGCATCGGCGCGGTCCTTGCCGTAGGTGATCAGCTTGCCGATCATCGAATCGTAGTAGGGCGGGATGGTGTAGCCGGCGTAGGCGTGGGAATCCACGCGGACGCCGCGGCCGCCGGGAGCGTAGTACATCTCGATGCGGCCGGGGCTGGGGCGGAAATCGTCGAACGGGTTCTCCGCGTTGATGCGCGCCTCGATGGAGTGGCCCTTGAACTGCACGTCGCCTTGGCTGATGGAGAGCTTCTCGCCGGACGCGATGAGGATCTGCTGCTTCACCAGGTCCAGGCCGGTCACCTCCTCGGTGATGGGATGCTCGACCTGGATGCGTTTGTTGACCTCGAGGAAGTAGAAGTTTCCGGCGTCGTCGACGATGAACTCGACCGTCCCGGCGTTGGTGTAGCCGGCGACCTCGGCGATGCGGAGGGCGGCCTTGCCCATCTTCTTGCGGTGGTCCTTGAATTCTTTCCGCTCGAACAGCGGCGAAGGTGTCTCCTCGATCAGCTTCTGGTTGCGCCGCTGGATGGAGCAGTCGCGCTCGCCGAGGTGGATGATGTTGCCCTTGGTGTCGCCGAGGATCTGGAACTCGATGTGGTGCGGATTCTCGATGAGCTTCTCGACGTAGACGCCGCTGTTGCCGAACGCCTTCTCCGCCTCGGTCCGGGCCGCGTGGTAGCCTTTGACGAGCGAGATGTCGTTGTGGGCGGCCCGCATCCCGCGGCCGCCGCCGCCGGCGACCGCCTTGATCATGATCGGGTAGCCGATGCGTTTGGCGACCGACAAGGCCTCCTGCTCGGTCTCGACCAGGCCTTCGGATCCCGGAGGCGTCGGCACGCCGGCCTTCTTGGCGAGGTTACGGCTGCTCGATTTGTCATGCAGCGCGTTCATCGCGGCGGACCGGGGCCCGATGAAGCGGATGTTGCAGCTCTCGCAGACGTCGGCGAAGTGCGCGTTCTCGCTCAAGAACCCGTAGCCGGGGTGGATGGCGTCCACGTCGGCGATCTCCGCCGCGGAGATGATCCGGTCGATGCGGAGGTAGCTGTCCGTGCTCGGGCCTTCGCCGATGCAGATCGCCTCGTCGGCGACCTGGACGTGCATGGAGTTGGCGTCGGCCTTGGAGTAGACGGCCACCGTCTTGATATTGAGTTCGCGACAGGCGCGGATGACGCGCATCGCGATCTCACCGCGGTTGGCGACCAGGATTTTCTCGAACATTGGGAAAGATTGGGGACTGCCGGGCGGGAGGTCCACGCCGGACGTGGGCGCGACCGGCGCGGACTTTTCCACGCCGGCGGCAGGATCGGTTCAGAGCGGGCGGATCTTGAAGAGCGGTTGGCCGAACTCGACCGGCTTGCCGTCCTCGACGAGCACCTGGGTGACCACGCCGCGCGCCTCGGCCTTGATCTCGTTCATGACCTTCATCGCCTCGATGATGCAGACGACGGTCTCAGGGCCCACCTCGGTGCCGACCTCGGCGTACGGAGCGGCGTCCGGTGACGGGGTGCGGTAGAAGGTCCCGATCATCGGCGACTTGATCTCGGGATCGTTGGCGGTGCTCGAGACGGCGGCGGGGGCGGGGGAGCCGGACTGGCGGGACAACGGAGCGTAGGCGGTCAACTCAGGGTCGTCGACCGGGGTCACCGCAGGACCGCTGGAGCCGCCGATGGGCCTCTTCAGCTTGATCTTGAAATCCTTCTCCTCCAGCTCGAACTCCGAGAGGGAGTTCTTCCGCATCAGATCGATGATTGATTTGATCTCTTTCAGGTCCACGTCGAATCTAGGTTGGGCCGCGTCAGGGGTTCACGGCGGTTAAAAATGCGGTCGGAAAATGAAAAACGAGCAGATCCGCTGTGTTGGTCCTGCTCATCTCCCAGTCATACGCGGGGCGCACAGTAGAAATCGGTCCGAGAGCGGTCAAGCGCCTACTCAGCCCGCAGATTGGTGTCAACCGACGGAAAATCCGAGGTTTACAGAGGTTCGTTAATGCTAACGGCGGCCTCCAGGCCCAAGAGGTAGGATCGGGCTCCGAACCCTGAGATCTGGCCCCGGCAGACCGGCGCGATGAACGAACGGTGCCGGAACTCCTCCCGGGCGTGGATGTTCGAGAGGTGGATCTCGATGGTCGGCACCTCGGACGCGGTGATCGCGTCCCGGAGGGCGACACTGGTGTGCGTGTACGCGGCGGCATTCAACACGATGGCGTCGGCTTTGCCACGGGATTGTTGCAGCCATGTGACGAGTTCACCTTCGTGGTTGGTCTGGCGGAACTCGATCACGACCCCGAGGGTTTCCGCGCGCTGCCGGACCATCGCCTCGATGTCGGACAGGGTGGTGCGGCCGTAGATCTCAGGCTGGCGGGTGCCCAAAAGATTCAGGTTCGGGCCGTTGAGGAACAGCACAGTCATCGCTGGAAGGTTTATAGCGTCAACCGGCCGTGCGCGTCGACCGGGAATCCCCGGGGCCGGACGCGGGCGAGCCGGGCGCCGCCGAGCCGATCGCCCGGCGGCACGCCCGATCAATCCTCGCTGAAGAGGTACTCCAGGTCGTCCTTGGAGAGATTGCTGGCGAAGCCTTCTTCGCCGAGCACGTCCGAGATGGTCTGGGATTTCCGTTGCTGGAGCTCCCAGATCTTCTCCTCGACGGTGCCCGGGGCGATCAAGCGGTAGGCGTTGACCGTCCGGGTCTGGCCGATGCGGTGCGAGCGGTCGATGGCCTGGGCCTCGACGGCGGGGTTCCACCACGGGTCGTAGAGCACGACGTAACTGGCGTTCGTGAGGTTGAGCCCGGTGCCGGCGGCGCGGAGGGAGAGCAGGAAGACGCAGGGATCGGGATCCGCTTGGAAGGCGTTGACGACCTCTTGGCGCCCTTTGGTCTCGCCGGTGAGGATGTGCGTCTTGATGCCGCGTTCTTTGCAGGCGGCCTCGAGCAGGCGGAGCATCTCCACGAACTGCGAGAAGAGCAGCACCTTGTTGCCCGATTGGAGGACGGGCTCCAGGAGCTCGAACAACGTCTCGGTCTTGCCGCTCGCGCTGTCGTTGCCGACCAGCTTCGGGTGGCAACAGATCTGCCGCAGGCGGGTGAGCGCGGCGAGCACGTGCATCTTGGACTTCGCGACGCCCTTCTCGTGGAGCGTCTTCATGACCTGCTCCCGGCTGCGACGGAGCTCGGCGAGGTAAAGCTTCCGCTGGTCCTCGTCGAGGTCGCAGTCGCGGCGCTCCTCGATGCGGTCGGGCAGGTCCTTGGCGACCTGTTTCTTGAGACGACGGAGCATCAGCGGACGCAGACGGGCGCTGAGGCGGCGGCGGGCGGTGTTGCCTTCCCATTCGGGGCCGTCGCCCTTGGGCTCGTAGTTCTCGTGGAAGGTGGCCTGGCTGCCCAAGTAGTTGGGCTGGATGAAATCGACGATGCTCCACAGGTCGAGCAGGCGGTTCTCCAGCGGCGTACCGGTCAGCGCGAGCCGTTGGTCGGACCCGACCTCCTTGACGGCCTGTGTCACCTGCGCGTTGGGGTTCTTGATGAACTGGGCCTCGTCGAGGATCAGCGCGCGGAAGTCGAACTTGTTCAGCTCCTCCAGGTCGCGGCGGAGGATGGCGTAGTTCGTCACGACGATGTCGTGCTCGGGGATCTGCTTCCGCAGGTTGTGCCGGGCCTGGCCGGATTGGAGCACGAGCACCTTGAAGTGCGGCGTGAACTTCTCCGCCTCGCGCCGCCAGTTGTGGAGCACGGACGCCGGACAGAGCACCAGCGAGGGCTTGCGGTCCTTCTTGTGCTGATCGTGCAGCCAGGTGAGCCAGGTGAGCGTCTGCAGCGTCTTCCCGAGGCCCATGTCGTCGGCCAGGATGCCGCCGACGTGCAGACGGGACAGGTTGCAGAGGAANTCGAACCCGTCCTTCTGGTAGGGGCGGAGCTCCGCCTTGATGTTGTCGGGGAGCTTGGTGTCCGGGACNCCCTTGAAGTCCTTGAGCTTCTCCTTGAGGATCGCGACGGCCTTCAGGCTGCCGAGGTCCGCGAGCGTCTGCTCGTCGAGGTGCGTGGCATGGAGGAGCGACGCCTTCTGGGGGTCGCCGCTGAGCCCTTCGAGCCCGAGCGACGCAGCGGTCTCGTGGGCCTTGCGGTTGGCGTCGGTGTCGAGCTCGACCCACCCGCCGTCGGGCAGCTTGACGAACCGGGTCGTCGCCGCGGCGAGCCGTTGGACGTCGGCCGCGGACAGTTTCATGCCCTCGACCTCCCATTCGGCGCTGACGCTGAGCCAGTCGATACCGGAGCCCTTGAGCACGAGCTTCGGCTTCACGAGCTTGCGGTTGAGGAAGAGTCGCTGGAAGGCGGGGTTGCCGAGGAACTCGGCGTCCTTCGGACGGTCGGCCCAGGCGTTGGCGAGCTGGCTGAGGAAGTTCTCGTTCGCGTCGCCGACCCACAGCCCGGGCTCGGGCGTGAACCAATCCTGGTGCTGCAGCCAATGGATCGCGGCGTGGAGGCGGGGATCGTCGAGCAGCTCGGGCCGGTCGGCGTCCTGCTTGAGCGCCCGGGTGCGGGACCACTCATGCCCGTTCCACTGCCATTCAGATCCGTCGCGGTCGCTCGAAGCCAGCAGGCGCAGCCGGACCACCTCGTCGGCGAGCTCGAAGATGAACTGCGGTTTCGCGGTGTGGGTGATGCACAGCTGGCTCCAATCGGCTTCGGTGGTCGTCTTCGATCCGTCGGTGGGTGTCGGAGCGTGCCCGGCGGCGCCGTTGCCGGAGCGCGGCTTGGTGGTCTGGGACTTCCGCAGCTCGTTGAGCAGGCGGTGCGACAGCTTCTTGACCGGGAGCACCGGGCGCTGCGCCCAAGGGCCCAGCAAGCGGGCCGGAGGTGCGTTGCGCAGGATGTAGAACTCGTTCTCGACCAGCACGAGCTGCGGCGATCCGACCATGAACATGCACTCCGCGAGCGGCCTCGACTGGCCGTCGGGCAGCGCGAGCAGATGCGTGAAGCTGAGGTCGCCCTCCACGGTGTCGAGATGGGGCTTGAGCTCGGCGAGCTGCCCGTGGAACTGGAGGTTGGTCGCCTGGCCGATGAGCTCGAGGCGCGTGCCGTGCGCCCACATGGCGAGCCAGGTGAGCAGGTCGGCGCCCTCGAGGACGAGCAGTTCGCCTTCCTTGACCTTGTCGGCCCAGTTCGCGTGGAGCCAATCGATCACCGCCCAGTCGTCGGCCGGGAACAGCTCGGCCTCGTGGGCAGCACGGGTCCGCAGGTCGGCGAGGTCCGCGAGGAACTTCTCCTTCTCGCCGGAGCGAGAACGGAAGAGCAGGAACTTGACGACCAACCTCCACTGGTTGACCGCGTCGCCGCTGCTCCGGGTCTCGCAGACGATGCGCAGGGCGGCCTTGGGCGCGTCGAGATGCGTGTGGGTCGCGGGCAGGAGCCAGTTCTCCAGCTCCTGGACGAACTGCGTCTCCTTCTCGGATTGCTCGACCTCCTGGAACCGGTCGAAGTTCGCGTGGGGCAACAGCTCGGTGGGCAGGTTGCGGTTCGCCCGCAAGAAGAGCATCGCCACCTCTTCGAGCCGCGCCTTGCCCTGCGCGGTCTGGATCCGCGGCCACCATTCGGCACCGCCGAAATCGTTGCGACGGAGGTTGAGCTTCTCGAGATAATCGTCGAACAGAAGATAGGCCCGTTGAGGGTCGGCACAACCACCGAGCAGCTTCAGCACGGCCTCCCGCTCGGCGACCTTCTCCTTGGAGTCGGCCAGCTCCCGGCGCAGGTCGGCGAACGACCCGTAGGTCGTGTTCAGCACCTTGTGGTGCGCGTCGTATTTCGTGGCGGCGGCGGACGGACGCATGGTGGGCGTCGTTTTTCTGGAGATTCTCGGCATNGCGACTAACGCATCAACGTAGTCCGCTATTCTCTCTCCAAAGGTGCCCGGGACGGTCAACAGGAATTGTTTCGCACCGTCCGGTGGGGATCCCACGACCGCGCCGTTGGTTCGCCCGAGGGGCCCCAGCCGCTGCGCAGATCGCGCCGCTCCGCCATTTCACCCGTTTCCTTTGCCCGAAGCCTCAGACGACGCGCGGGTCGCGCTGCGCCAGCACCTTGGCGGTCTGCGCCTCGCGGAAGCGGGCATAGGCGGCACGGAACTCCGGATGCCGGACCCCAAGGATGGCCACCGCGAGCAAGGCCGCGTTGACCGCGCCCGCCTTGCCGATCGCGAGCGTCCCGACCGGCACGCCGGCAGGCATCTGGACGATGCTCAGGAGGGAATCGAGACCGTTGAGCGTCTTCGATTGCACCGGGACGCCGAGCACCGGCAGCACGGTCTTGCTCGCGCACATCCCGGGCAGGTGCGCCGCGCCGCCGGCCCCGGCGATGAGGACCTGGAGACCTCGCCNTTCGGCGGCCCCGGAATACTCGAAAAGAAGCTCCGGCGTACGGTGCGCGGAGACCACGCCGACCTCGTACGGCACCCCGAGGGCATCCAACTGGTCGGCCGCGTGCTGCATCGTGTCCCAATCCGATTGGCTGCCCATGATGATGCCGACGAGGGGTGCGTTCATTGATGATGGCGATGAAGAGGACCGCGACGACGGATGCGCGGGGTGCTCTGGGGTCGGATCAAAACAGGTCGGATCACCGGCTGCAACGGCGCCATGCGGCAAAACCGACCGTCAACAACCTGGCCGCCATCGCCATCTCCCGGGGGCCCAGGCACCGGCACGAACGGGAGGTCGTCCGCCACCCCGTTGTCCAAGGACGCGGCCGGGGTGTGGGGGTCGATCCGGTACCCGGCGATGACCGAGAGCCCGATGAACGAGCGGGTGTCCACGAAGCTCGACGGCGCCGGCCGCCCGGCGTCCGATCCGGGCGCCGACCACGACGACCCGGCTGTCCCCGACCTTGCCGGGATAGAAGGGTCCGCCACCCGCCTCAGCGGCGTATCGGAGGCCGGTCGCCCCGTCCAGCGCGGGCGAGGACGAGGTGTCCTCGAAACCCGCGGTGAGCGCGGAGAACGGGACCGCCGCCAAGGCCAAGGCGGCCCGATGCGGCAGGATGGATTTCATGGCATGAAAACCCGGAGGGTCCGTTGCGCGCAGAGCTGGCCCCGGCTCCGTGGCAAGCTCCCCGACTTCGGGCCGAGCCGGATCCGTCGATCCACCGCCAGAGTGGTCACTTCCACTTCACCTCGACCGTCTTGAACCCCGCCACCTGGCCGATGGCCAGGAGCTGGAGCTTCGTGCGGTCCTCGGCATCCTTGAGGATCCCGGAGGCCCGCGCGGCCTTGCGGATCTCTTCGACGGCCTGACGCCGGGCGTCCTGCTCCATCTGCTGGTCGAACTCCCGCAACATCCCGGTCGAACGCTCGATCACCTCGGTCTTGTTCTCGTCGAGATACACGTCGAGCAGCTGCGGACGGGACAGGACGAGCACGAGCGTGTCGCCGCTGGCATGGACGTCCTCGGGCCGGAGCTTCTGCAGGTCGACGCCGGCCTTGGCGATGCCGTGGGCGACCATGAGCAGCCGGTTCTGGCCGTACCACTTCACGTCGTCGAGGCGGACGACCTTCTCGAAGACGTACCGGACCGTGACCAACTGCGACAGCGACTGGATCTGGGTGACCACCGTCGCGGTCTCGGCGATCCGCGGACGTCCGCCCGGCGCGGACCAACGTCCCAGCAACACGCCGCCTCCGAGCCCGAGAGCCAGGATGGCGGCGCAGACGACCGCCAAGGCGATCGCGGTGATGCCAGGTTTCATCTCGATCTCCTTCCGGTCCCATCCCATGCCACGGCGGAAGGGGAAAAGCGGGTCACCAACGCACCTTCGCCGGGAAATACTCCGCGATGAGGTCCTCGTAGTAGGGCCGGAGCGCGATCGCATCCGGCTTGGCGTGGCTCTTGGTGTAGAGGTCGTAGGGATTGAACGCGTGGACCGCCTTCAGATGGGTGCGGTCCTGGTCGTTGAGCAGGTGGCCGTACTCGCCCTCGCGGTGCCACGGATAGAAGCTGTGGTAGCGGAGCATGTAGAGCCCCTCGATCGGCAGGTGGTCCTTGCAGACGTTGTAGATGTACTCGTCGTGGCCCCACGAAAGATTGACCGCGTCGAGACCGCAGCCTTCCTCGTAGACGCCGTTCTTCGTGATGAAGCGCGGATCACGGCTGTCGGGGTTGGCCTCGAAGAACTTGGGGAAGACGATCTTCGGCGAATAGGCGCAACCGGTCGGGAAGGTGTCGCCCACGACGGCCCATTGCGGCTCGCCCCAGAGGCAGAGGATCTTGCCGAGGTCGTGGACGAAGCCGGTGAGGACCATCCAGCGCGGTTGACCGTCGGCGCGGAGATGCTCGGCGGTCTGGAGCAGGTGCTGGAGCTGGGAAAGATCGGTGTCGGGATCAGAGTCGTCGACGAGTTGGTTGAGGTATTCGGCGGCCTCCCAGATGCCCATCTGGCGGCGGTCGAGACCCAGGTACTCCTTCCGCTTGGCGAGGGCGAAGTCGTAGGTCTGGTGGGTGTGGTTGAGCCGGTAGAACTCGCGGACCGTCGGCCGGGCGTCGGCCTCGTAGTTGCGGAACTCGTCCACCTTTTTGTCCGCATCGGTGCCGACCGACGGCTTCTTCTGCGCCTCGGTCATCGGTTCCGGATAGCGCTCCTTGTAGAAATCTTCGACCTCGTCGAGGGACTGGAGCGGTTGGTTTTCGGCAGTGGCGGTGATGCTCATGGCGTGGTGCGGTTCGGTCCAGGAAAACGGGTTCAGCGGGCGCGGCGCAGGAGCGCGGCGACGTCGATGGAGACATCGGGGAAGGCCTCAGGGCTGGCGGCATCCCCGACCCGGAGAAGGGTCCGCTTCTCGTAGCCCAAGAAATGCGGTCCGCGGTGGATCTCGACGACCTTCTCCTGGGGGTCCACGATCCACACCTCGGGCACGCCCGCTTTGCCGTAGGCCGGCAGCTTCTTGGCGCGATCGTGGTCGAGCGAGCTCTCCGCCACCTCGACGAGCAGGAAGACATCCGCTGGCGTCGGATGCCGGCCCGTGTAGTCGTCCGGATCCGGACGGAGGAGCATGATGTCGGGTTGCGGCTCGGAATAGCGGTCGAGACGCAACGGGTCCTGGACCGACACGACCCAACGTCCTCGCGAAGCCGTCGCGAACAAACCGTTGAGGCGCTTGGTGGCCCCGCCGTGGAACGGGCCGATGGGTTCCATGTCGATGATCTCCCCTTCCAGCAGCTCGACGCGCGCGTCGGGCGCCAGCACGCCGGTCTCCGCCATCCGGTGGAAGTCCTCGACAGTGAAACGATGGGGCGACAGGAGCGCCATGCCTTTAGGTTGTCTGCCGACCTACCCGCGCGCAAGCCGTCCCTGCCGCCACTTGTCCAGGCCCACGGCCAGCACGATCACGCCCCCGATGATGATCTCCTGCGAGTAGGTCTGCCAACCCAGCTGGTTGGTGCCGTTCCGCAACAACGCCATGATCAGCGCGCCGATCATCGAACCGAGGATGCTCCCCGCCCCGCCGCTCAGGCTCGCGCCGCCGATGACGACCGCGGCGATGATGTCGAGCTCCAGCCCGACCGCGACGGTGGGGTCGCCCTGGGTGAGGCGCGACATCTGGAGGAGCCCGGCGAAACCGAAGAGCAGCCCCGCGATGCCGTAGGTCGCGGCTTTCACCCAGCCGACCCGCACGCCGCTGTACCGCGACGCCGTCTCGTTCGCGCCGACGGCGAAGACATGACGGCCGAAGACGGTCCGGCGCAACAGCAGCGCCATCACCACCGCCAATCCGAGGAGCATCCACACCCCCGGCGGCAGCGGCCAGAACCCGGCCGGCTCCACGCGGGCCATGATGCGGGCGACCGGGGAATCGGACGGCGCGTTGACGGTCTGGTTGCCTCCCAGCCATTTCGCCGATCCGCGCACGATGCCCATCATGCCCAGCGTGACGATGAACGGCATCATGCGGAACCCCGCGACGATCGCGCCGTTGAAGAGCCCGATCGCGCCGCCCGTGGCCACCAGCGCGGCGGTCGTCGCCAGCGGCGACCATCCTGCGACCAGGAGCTTCGCGCCG
>JGI25920J50251_10000957_pt1 | contig 10293 bp, 9 predicted proteins | sample LauGreBMM110DCMD_2_FD_50251 | JGI IMG/M metagenome (IMG submission 50251) | reverse complement strand
TTCATGTTGGTTCATACCTTCATTGTCGAATCAGCGACCGAGGCAGTTGGCCTCATCCGGAACAAATTAGGCCCCGACGCGGTCGTGCTCAATGTTCGGAAACTTCCCGCCGAAGGGGTGTCGAAGTTGTGGAAGAAACCCAAGCTGGAGGTCTTGGCTGCGGTGATGCCCAAGCCGGGGCAGGAGACCATCGAGTCGGCTTTAAATTTTGCCGACATTGCGGTTCCGGTCGAGAAGATTGCCCCGCCGCCAGCCGCCGTGGATCCGTTGGCGGATTTGCGCCGGGAAATGTCCGAGATACGGGCCGAAGTGCTCAGACACCGCGAATCGGGCCAGGGCCGTGAACCGGCGGTGGCCGATCTGGGTGGTTTCACAGAACTGGCGGCAGAATCCGTTCTCATCGAACCGTTTGCCACCAAGGCTGTTTCCTATCCCGGCGACTGGCAGATCGGCCCCATTCTGGAGGCCACAGGACTTCAGCCACGCCATGTCCTCCGAGTGGTGGAGCGGTTGTGCCAAGACTACGGCGAGGCCGCTCCAGAGGCCCTGGGCGAAGAGTTGGCCCTCGCCTCGAAGGTGCTCAAAGGGGAGTGGTTGGTTGCGCCCTCCCTGTCACCCAGCGGCACCTCTGAAACCCATGTCCTCATCGGTCCGGCAGGTTCCGGAAAGACAACGGCCCTGTGCAAGTGGTTGGCTCAGTTGGTTTTGGTGGAAGGGCGTTCCGTGGCGGTTTTCCGGCTCGATGGCGAGACGGCCAACACCGGCGAATTCCTCAGTGTGCATGCGGAGGTGTTGGGAGTGCCGGTCCAGCGATGCCTGACCCCGGATTGGCGGTCCGCCGCTGAGATTGTCTTCATCGATCTTCCAGGCATTTCCCACACCGATGGCTCCTCGATGAATAAGCTTCGAGACCAGTTGAAGGGAGTGCGTCCCGCCCAGGTTCACCTAGTGCTCAATGCGGCCTACGAATCTCCTTTGCTCATGGCTCAGATCCGAGGCTTTGCACCGCTCCAACCGAACGACTGGATGGCCACACACCTCGACGAGGAACCTCGCTGGGGCAAACTCTGGAATGGGATCATGGGCACAAATTGCCCCCTGAGTTGGATGGGGATTGGGCAGAATATTCCCGGCCTGTTTCAAAAAGCCGATCCAGCACGAATTTTTGATCGTCAATTCAAACGGTAATCCGCTGGTTAAGAAACAAACCAAGTACCCGGATGCTTATGGCACTCGGTTTGCTTGAAGGGGTGCAGCAGCGTTGCTTTATGCGAAAGTTCATGATCACAGGTGCCTTGATTGGGTTTGTCATTGGCGGGTTTTCAGGTCTGGCCCAGGGCGCTGGAGGATCTGAGGTTTTTTGGCGTGCGGCGGTTTCGGCCGGCGTCCTTGGCATGTTGATGCGTTGGTGGTGGGGCGTCTGGAGGAAATCTCTTCATGAAGCCCAGATGGCACAAATCAACAAGGTCGCAGAAGCCATGAGCAAGCTCCCGGGGGAAGTCGATCGAGTATCCAATTAAGAACTAGCCGAATCCTATGCCTGCATCCTCTCCCACCACAAAAGACGCCTTGCCCTTGCGCAAGACCCCGTCTCAGTTCTCCCAGTACAAGAAGATCCGGCCGGGGACACCCAAGGAAGCGGAGCTCATCGAACAATACCTTCCATTCGTGAAGAATGTCGTGGGTCGATTGGCGTTGAGTCTGCCATCCCATGTCGATCTGGACGACCTTTATAGCGCCGGATTGGTGGGTCTTCTGAATGCGGTCCGCAACTACGATCCCTTGGCCGGATCCAGCTTCGAGTCCTACGCACGAGTCCGCATTCGTGGATCCATCTTTGACGAATTGCGCCGCCTCGATTGGGTGCCCAGATCCGTTCATGACAAGGCGCGGAAGGTTCAGGCCGTCATCCAACAAATCGAGCAGTCCAAGGGGCAGCCTCCGACCGATGTAGAAATCGCGGCGGCCTTGGGCCTGTCCATGAACGATTACGACGATCTGATGAATCAGATCCGGCCGGCCACCTTTGTGTGTCTGGATGCCGTCAGCGGCAATGAAGACGGCGGCGAAACCGCTCAGCATGAGATCATCTCCGACGAGACGATGCTCGATCCAGTGGATTCGACGGTCCGCAATGAAATGGCACGTCTGATCGAGACGCGGCTATCCACTCTGCCCGAGATGCAGCGGAAGGTGCTGGCGCTCTACTATTTTGAAGACCTTCGTTTGCGCGAGATTGCCGAGGTCTTTGGGCTCACCGAGTCCAGAATTTGCCAGATCCACTCCCAGGCCATTCTTGCGCTCCGGGGTTATCTGCAGCGGATGGTTGCCGATGATCGCTAACCAACGCCTCTTCATTATCGCCCTCTCACCTCGGACTCACTCCTTTCACGTATGCTAGTCATTATTGGTTCGATCATTGTCATGGTCTCTGTCTTGGGAGGCTTCATGATGGCTGGTGGCCATCCGGCGGTCCTCCTCCAGTGGTCTGAGTTCGTCGTCATCCTGGGTTCAGCCTTTGGATCAATGGTCACCATGGCGCCGATGAAGGTTCACAAGGACCTGATCGCCCAGATCATCGGCTGCCTCAAAGGTTCCCCGTACAACAAGGCGGCCTATGAAGACATGTTCAAGGCGCTCTACGAAATGTTCATGCTGGGCCGCCGCAACGGCATGGTGGCCTTAGAACCCCACCTCGGAGAACCTTCGACCAGCAGTATTTTTACCAAGTATGTCGCATTCTCGAAAGACCACCATGCGATCGCTCTACTGACCGGGGCTTTGCGACCCCTCATTGATGGCAAGGTGAAGCCGGACCAGATCGGCATGCTGATGGAGACGGAGATCAATGCCATGGAGCAGGAGCATCATAAACCCATCGATGTGCTCGCCAAGACCTCAGACGCCATGCCGGGATTCGGGATCGTGGCTGCTGTGCTCGGAATCGTCGTCACTATGGGATCGATCGGTGGACCGGTTGCGGAAATTGGTCACCATGTGGCTGCAGCATTGGTGGGAACCTTTTTGGGGATTCTGGTTTCCTATGGTTTTCTTGGGCCGTTGGTTGCTGCCATGATCTTCAATGGCAATGCCGAGATCGGTTATTATCGGACTTTGACCAAGGCCGTTTCGAGCTTCGCTACTGGCTCTGCCCCCATGATGGCTCTGGAGATCGCGCGACGCGGCCTGCCGGGGGATGTGAAGCCCACCGCCGATGAGTTGGAAGCGATGCTCAAGGCTGCTAGCAAATAGCCTAAATACTAACACTTAACCTATATAAATCATGGCTGGAGGAGGAGGAGGAGCATGGAAGGTCGCCTACGCGGACTTCGTCACGGCAATGATGGCACTGTTTTTGGTGCTGTGGTTGGTGTCCCAAGATTCGAAGGTCAAAGACGCCGTGGCCCGGACCTTTCGAAACCCCTTTTCAGCCACAGAAAAACGGTCGACGGGTATTTTCAATGGGAACAAAGAAAACGACAAAAGCTATTCCAAGGGAAACTTCGAAGCCAATGCGCCGATCGAGCTAGGTATTCTCCGTCGTATCAGTCAAGACATGCTCAAGACCTTGGCGACCAACCCCGAAACGCCACAGGATCAGGCGTTGCGCATGGAACTGCTCTCCGACGGCATCCGCCTGACGATGTTCGACCGGCACCAAAGGCCCCTGTTCGACCCGGGTTCTCCCGAGCTTTCGGAATATGGCCGATGGATTTTCACAACGATGGCCTGGCAGATCACCCGATTTACCAACCATTTCACCCTGGAGATCGAAGGACACACCGAGGCCGACTATCAACCCAAGGCCGGAGAGCCAGACGCCTGGGACCTGTCTACTCAGCGTGCTCATACCACCCGCAAACTCCTAATGGAACACTCTGTGCGGTCCTCGCAGTTCCGGAGGGTCTCCGGGTATGCCGACACCGTACCTATCGAAGGCGTTCCTTCTAACGACGAACGCAATCGTCGTGTGGCGCTAATTCTCCGGGCTAACGATACGGTGTATAAGTTCTGAGGTTTTCTCTCCGCCTTCCATGCCTTCCATGTCTTCCAATTTCAAACCACTGACTACTGGAGCCAACGCTTCGGCAACCAACTCATCGGGGAGAGCGACGGGCCAACGGGACCTCAAGGGCCAGTTTCATCCGGTCGGTGTGTCTGGCGACAACCTCCGGCCGACGACGAACGTTGGGGCCCATGCCTCCCACCTAACCCATGGGCCCGCGGGCGGTTCGACCCACGCGGTGGCGATGGAGCCCGCCCCGAGGATCTCTACTGCCATCACGCGGTTGATCCGGGACGGTGATCGGATTACTCACATTGAGGTTCAATGTGGGTGCGGTGAGATTATTACTCTCGAATGCGGCTATACGGCGGCCGGTGAGTGATGGACCCTGGCTGGGAGAGTCATCGCACCGTTTAGCCTATCAGCGGGCGCACTTCGGCCCCGCCCAAGGTAGGACCCTGGATTGTCAAAAATTCTAAGCACAGTGCATCGGCTGCGGTTGCCGACTCCACGGGCTCTCGATCACTCCCACTCAATCGTGCCGGGCGGTTTGCTAGTGATGTCGAGCACCACTCGATTGACCCCTTGGACTTCGTTGGTGATGCGGGTGCTAATCCGTTCGAGGAGCTCGTAGGGAACCTTCACCCAATCGGCGGTCATGCCGTCCTGCGATTCTACAATGCGCAGGGCGATGGTGTAGGCGTAGGTTCGTTCGTCGCCTTGGACACCGACGCTGCGCACCGGCAGCAGCACGGCGAAGGATTGCCAGGTCTTGTAGTACCAATCGGCCGCCTTCATTTCTTCGACGACGATCCGGTCTGCATTGCGGGTGATTTCCAACTTGTCCGGGGTCAACTCCCCAAGGCAGCGCACGGCCAAGCCCGGGCCGGGAAAGGGCTGTCGATGCACGATCTCTTTGGGTAGACCCAATTCGAGGCCCAATTGGCGGACCTCATCCTTGAAGAGATTGCGAAGCGGTTCGAGCAATTGGAACTTCATGCCCTCGGGGAGGCCACCCACGTTGTGGTGGCTCTTAATCATGTGGGCAGGGTTTCCGTCGATGGGGACCGACTCAATGACGTCCGGATAGAGGGTTCCTTGGGCGAGGAACTTGGCCTTGCCGGCTCGACGGGTGGCCGTCTGGAAGACATCGATGAACGTCTTGCCGATGACCTTTCGCTTTTGCTCCGGATCCGTGACGCCCTTGAGCTTGCGCAGGAACAACGCGGTGGCGTTCTCGTACTGGAGCTTGAGTTTGAAATGGCGTCCGAAGACCTCCTGAACCACCTCGGCCTCCCGGTGGCGGAGCAGGCCGTTGTTGACGAAGATGCAGGTGAGTTGGTCGCCGATGGCTTTGTGGATCAACGCGGCTGCGACGCTGGAATCCACACCACCACTGAGCCCGAGAATCACCTTCTCCTTGCCGACCCTCGCCCGGATTTCTTCGCAGGCCTGTTCCACATAATTCTGCATGGTCCAGTTGGGGCGGCAGCCGCAAACGCCGCGCACGTAGTTGGACAAGATTTCTTTGCCCCGGGGCGAATGCACAACCTCGGGGTGGAACTGGATGCCGAAATAAGATTTCGCCGTGTTCTCGATGGCGGCGTATTCAGAATTGTCAGTAGTGGCCACCGACGTGAAACCCTTCGGAAGGCGGGTCAGCTTGTCGCCATGGGAATTCCAAACTTGAAGGCTCTTGGGCAGTTTCCGAAAGAGGGGGCATTCCTTCCGCGTAACGGTGAGGGTTCCTTTGCCGTATTCCCGCTTCGTACCTTTCTCCACTTTTCCGCCCAAGAAATGCCCCATTAACTGGACGCCATAGCAAATTCCCAGCACCGGCACGCCCAAGTCGAAGATCGCCGGATCGGGCAGGGGTGCCTTCGGCGCGTAGACCGAAGAGGGGCCGCCGGAGAGGATGATGCCTTTGACACCGAGTTTCTGGATCTCCGAGGCTGGGGTGTCAAAACGCAGAATGGTCGAGTAAACGTTCAGTTCACGGACCCGGCGCGCGATGACTTGGGTGTACTGGGATCCGAAATCAAGGATGACGATCTGCTCCATGAGCAACGGTGACGGCTGAAGCGCAGGAGCTTCAAGCCGGATTTGNTCATCCNAATNANCGGTGGTTCCCGTGAGCTGAAATGTTTTATGCGTAAAACAACGTGTTTGACTCAACACTTTTTCCGGCGGAGTTTAAGAATTATGAATTCGAGGAAACGTTTTGGAGGTCTGCTCCGTTGGTTGAGGCCGCACGTTGCCCTCCTGATCGTGGTCGGCACAGGCCTCTGTGGGCTGCGGGCACATGGGGCACCTCTCGCGGTCTGTGCCACCGTGGGAATGGTGGCGGATTTGGCCCGAGGGGTGGGCGGACCGGAAGTGGTGGTGGAGGGATTGATGGGCCCCGGGGTGGACCCCCATCTTTACAAGGCGACCTCTTCGGACCTCATCCGCCTGCAACGTGCGGAGGTGATCTTGTATGGCGGACTGCATTTGGAGGGGAAGATGCAAGAGACCTTTCAACGGTTGTCCCGGTCGGGACGGCGGGTGAGGGCTGTCACCGATGGGCTTCCTCCGGAGCGGTTGATCCGTGTGGGGCAGGACGGGATTGTCGATCCCCATGTCTGGTTCGATGTGGAACTCTGGTCGCGATGTACCGAGGTAGTGGCCGAGGAATTCGCCGCCGCACGCCCCGACTCAGCCGTGGGTTTCCGACAGCGCGCCGCGACCGTGAGGCAGGAATTGAAGGACCTCCACCAGTGGGTGTTGACGCGCGTCGCCACGGTACCGAAACCCCGGCGCATCTTAGTGACCAGTCACGATGCCTTTGGATATTTTGGCAAAGCCTACGGATTTCAGGTGGTTGCCTTGCAGGGGATCTCGACCGTGACCGAAGCGGGCTTGGCGGACATGACCCAGCTGACGGATTTTATTCGATCCAAAGGTGTTCCCGCCGTCTTCGTCGAGAGCAGTGTGTCTCATGCCAGCCTGGAGCGCATTCGGCAGGATGCCGGCGTAAAGTTGGGTGGTGAACTTTTCTCAGACGCCATGGGGACGCCGGGACAGCGCCATGGTGGGTATGACCTGGGCACCTACCAGGGGATGATTCGCCGGAATGTCGATCGGATCGTGGAAGGGTTGAAATGAGCTCGGTGACTGGGAATCCGGCGAACGTTCCGCCATTGGAAATTCACGACCTGACGGTGGCCTACCGCAACAAGCCGGTGCTTTGGGGCATCGATCTTGTGGCCCCGGCGGGAAAACTCATCGGCATAGTGGGTCCTAACGGAGCGGGCAAATCCACGTTGATCAAGGCCTGCATGGGGCTTTTGCCGTGTTCGTCAGGTTGGGTGACTGCGTTTGGCCGGCCGGTGACCCAATCCTTGAACCGTGTCGGATATGTGCCGCAGCGGGAGTCAGTGGATTGGGATTTTCCGGTGAGCGTCATGGATGTGGTTCTTATGGGGCGCTACGGACGGATTGGGCTCTTCAAAAGACCCAGCTCAGAAGATCGCCGGATTGCCCGGGAATGCTTGGAACAGGTTCAAATGCTACCCTTCTCCGACCGGCAGATTTCAAATCTTTCCGGCGGGCAACAGCAGCGGGTTTTCCTGGCACGGGCATTGGCTCAGGAGAGTGACATGTACTTCATGGATGAACCCTTTGCCGGTGTGGACGCCGCCACCGAATCGGCAATCATTTCCTTGCTGCAGGGGTTGCGTTCACGGGGCAAGACCATCTTCGTGGTACACCATGATTTGCCCACGGCTCGCACCTATTTCGATTGGTTGCTCCTCCTCAACATGCGGGTGGTGGCTTTCGGGCCGACCGAGGAGGTGTTCACTCCGGAGTTGCTCCAGAAAACCTACGGTGGCCGCCTGACGATCTTGAGCGAAGTCGCCGAGGCGGTTCGGGGTCAAGGCTCACTGACATGAGCGCTGCCTCCCTGGGAGATTCGACTCAGCCTTTTGGGCGACGGTCCGGGTCCGGCCATCGGCTCATGGGCATGGGGCTGGGCTGGGCTTTGCTGCTCGCGTCGGCGTTCTCCGCGCAGGCTGCCAAGATCGGAGATCTGACCCAGACCCGATGGACCGAGCAGGCTTGGCGTTTTGTCACGTTGTCCGATCCAGCGGTGCGGTATGCCTGCCTAGGAACCCTTCTGCTGGGAATCTCCTGTGGCCTCTTAGGAAGTTTCCTGGTGGTGCGGCGCATGGCACTGCTCGGGGATGCCCTTTCCCATGCGGTACTGCCCGGAGTGGCCTTGGGATTCTTGTGGAATCTCGAGAAGGACCCGTTGGCTATTTTTATCGGCGCGCTGCTGGCCGGGTTGGCCGGTTCTGCAACCGTTTCGATTCTCACCCGAACTACACGCCTCAAAGAGGACACGGCGCTGGGCATGGTGCTGGCTTCCTTCTTTGGTTTGGGACTGTGCCTGATGTCGATGTTCCAACGCCTGCCAACCGGCAACAAGAGTGGCATCGAGACCTTCCTGTTCGGTCAGGCCGCGGCTCTGGGTCCTGGAGATATTCAAGTGATGGGAGCGGTGACTCTGGTGGTGGTGGTCCTTCTGGGATTGGGCTACAAGGAGTTCCTGCTGGTGAGCTTTGATCCGGGGTTTGCCCGTGTCCTGGCACTCCCCACGGTTTGGTTTGAACGTCTGCTGGTGATGCTTTTGGCTTTTGCTGTGGTGTCCGCGCTCCAGGCGGTGGGTGTGGTCCTCGTTTCAGCCATGCTCATCATCCCCGCGGCGACTGCCTCGCTCCTGACAGATCGGTTTCATCGGATGCTGGTCTGGAGTTCTTGCCTCGGGATGATTTCTGGACTGAGTGGAGCCTTCCTTTCTTTCTTAGGCACTCGGCTGCCCACCGGGCCGTTCATGGTGCTGTCGGCAAGCCTGCTCTTTGCTGTGGCTCTGCTGTTTTCGCCACGCCAGGGCATTGTGCCCCGTTGGTATCGGCAGCGCTCTCAACGGGTGCGTATCGAGCGGGAAAATACCCTCAAGGCGATTTATCAAGTGCTCGAGTCCGATGGATTTGCGTCGGAGACAATCACTGTGGCTGCCTTGACGGCGCGGCGTCGGTTGGCCCCCGCCGCAGTCGAGGCCGAGATCCGGTCGTTGGTCGCGGTGGAGTTTGCGACCGCCTCCGGAGATCGGGTTGCGCTGACCCCGTCCGGATGGCTACGGGCCTGCGCCATCGTGCGGAACCACCGACTGTGGGAACTCTACCTGACTCATGCAGCCCAGATCGCGCCGGACCACGTGCACGACGACGCAGAGAAGATCGAGCACGTGCTGGGTGAGGCCATGGTTCGTGAATTGGAACGTCGGTTGCCCCGGATCGACACCGACCCGCACGGGCGACCCATCCCGTCGCTCCCGGCCTTGATGGCGGGCGTCCACCCCGGTGCCCGTGGTACCGGAGATCGTCCGGTGGGCTATGGAGGACGCTCATGACGCTGATCCCGGAGTTTCAAGCCCACCGCGTCTTCGTCGAACCTTGGACCACAGAGTTAGGAAGCCATGGGCTCATGGCTTTGGTGACATTTCTCGTGGGTGCGACGTGTGGGCTGATCGGTAACTTCCTCATCTTGCGTCGGATGGCCTTGTTGGGCGATGCCATCAGTCACAGCGTGCTGCCGGGCATTGCCCTGGCATTCCTGATCACGGGTTCCCGCGGCATCGGAGCGATGGTTCTGGGGGCGATGGTCGCTGCTTGGTTGACGCACGGGTTGATCGAGCTCATTTCCCGCCATTCGAGACTCAAGCAGGATGCGGCTATCGGTATCGCTTTTTCCACGCTCTTTGCCATCGGGGTGGTGCTGATCGCCGTCTTTGCCGACAAGGTGGATCTGGATCAGGACTGCGTTCTCAATGGGGAATTGCCGATGATCCCCCTCGAGCCTCCGGTCCGGCTCGGTGGCTGGGTGCTGGGCCCACCTCCATTGCTGAGGTTGGCTGTGGTCTTGATGGTGTCCCTGGTGCTTCTGGTGACCTTCTACAAGGAATTGCTAATTACTTCTTTCGATCCCGGGTTGGCTGCCTGCCTCGGGATTCGGGTCGGGGCCATTCACCATGGATTGATGCTTTGGTTGGCCATGGTCGTGGTCGCCTCCTTCGAGGCGGTGGGTGCGATCCTTGTCATCGCGCTGCTAATCTTGCCCGGTGCCACGGCTTCACTATTGACCGACCGAATGATTCCCCGCCTAGCCTGGACCACTGTCCACGCGGCCTTAAGCGCGATTAGCGGCATGCACCTTTCGGTGGCGCTGGATTGCTCGCCGGCCGGAGC
>JGI25920J50251_10000946_pt1 | contig 10341 bp, 10 predicted proteins | sample LauGreBMM110DCMD_2_FD_50251 | JGI IMG/M metagenome (IMG submission 50251) | reverse complement strand
TTATGGCGCTGCTTAAGCCGGCGAGATTTTGCACGAATCTCCATTAGAGAAAGATTTGGTGAATCATCAATAAACATTGGAGCTTGTGAGATCTCACCCATTCGCCGTGCCATTCTTGACCACTCCTCCTCAGTTAAATTACCTGAGCGAATATTATTAAGTGGCACCCGCGCCTCTGCTGAGAGCATTCTCATTGTGATCTCAGAGCGGCTCATTTCCAGTGAGAAAATAACTGAGGTTTCACCTTTGTGAATTGATGCATACCTGGCAATATCTAAACCAAGTGTTGATTTACCAACCGCAGGACGGGCAGCAAGTACAATCATATTTCCAGGATGAAATCCATTTGTTAACGCATCTAAATCNTTAAATCCAGTTTTAACACCTTGACCAATTACACCTGCAGCTATTTTTTCTATCTCATCAAGTGCTGCTGGTAATAACTGAGATAATTGAATGTAATCATCTGCCTCTCTTCTTTCAGTTACTGCAAAGACCTCAGCTTGTGCTTGATCAACTGCATCATCAACCTCACCCTCATCGGTGTAACCAAGTTGCACAATCTTTGTTCCGGCCTCAACAAGGCGGCGCATAATGGCGCGCTCTCTAATTATCTTTGCGTAGTAGCCAGCATTAGCAGCGGTTGGTACAGATGAGATTAAAGTATGTAGGTATGGCGCACCACCTGCTCTTACTAAATCACCACGCTTTGTAAGCTCTGCTGAAACAGTTACTGGATCAGCTGGCTCACCTCTGCCATATAAATCAACAATTGCATCATAAATTAATTCATGTGCTGGGCGATAAAAATCTCGCTCCCGTAAAATTTCAACTACATCACTAATTGCATCTTTTGATAAGAGCATTCCACCTAAAACAGATTGTTCAGCAATTACATCTTGTGGAGGTGTGCGTTCAAACTCAGCAGTGCTATTACGGGCACGGCCTGCGTTATTTGGGAACTCTGCGATACTCATATAACAACTCTCCCATCTGCCACTGACAATCTAATAAAAGTATTTAAAATCAATCACTTAAGGCCTAGGAGCCAAAGATAATCTGGTAATTACTATTGAGTTAACCTATATAAGAAGCCTGTGGTTGAGCCTGTGTAGTACCTAACAAGATAGGTGGATAAGGGTGTGGGTAAATAGTTGATATTGGTGGATAAGTATTTTAATTAAACCAAATCAAGCGTAAAAATGGCGCTGCTGCTGTGGAGAAAGATTTATTTCTTTATCTCACTATTTGGTAAGCCAATAAAAAAGCCCCCCAATCTTTTGGAGGGCCTTTAAATAGTTAAATTACTTATCTGCCACCACACTGATTGGCACATTAGCTACTACTTGTGACTCAAGTGCAATCTTTACGGTGTACTTACCAGCCTTTTTAATGTGCTTATCCATCTTGATCTTATGGCGATCAACAGTCTCACTAGTCGCACTTTTAATCGCTGCCACAATAGCCTTATCTGTGACGGAGCCAAACATTGTGCCGGTTGAGCCAATCTTGACCTTAACAATTACATTGGCTTTCTCTAGCTTTGTTTTAATCTCTTTGGCATGATCTAGGTCGCGGATTTCACGGGTTGTGCGAGCGCGCTTAATTCCTTCAATCTGGCCCTCACCACCTTTGGTCCACAAAATAGCATTGCCTCTAGATAGTAAAAAGTTACGGCCATAGCCATCTTTAACATTTACAACATCTCCTGCTCCACCTAAGCCAGGAACTTCACGGGTAAGGATTAATTTCATTTTTATTTATCTCCTTATCGCGCAGTTGAGGTGTAAGGCAGAAGCGCCATCTCACGGCTATTTTTAACCGCAGCGGCAACTGCTCGTTGGTGTTGGGTGCAGGCACCAGTAATTCGGCGAGAGCGAATCTTGCCTCGATCGGTGATGTATTTGCGCAGGGTAGCTATATCTTTGTAATCAATATAGGCCACCTTGTCGCGACAAAAAGAGCATGGCTTCTTTTTAAACTTCTTCATCGCTGCAGCTGCTGCTGCAGATTTTGATTGCTTAGCTTTTTCTCTAAGCGTCTTATTACTTCTTGCTCCCACTGTGGTGCTCCTTAGGTTAGGGCCCTGTTATTTAAACAGGAATGGTTGGTTAGTTTTGGTTAAAAGGGTGGTGCATCATCACTTGGTGTCGTAGACCAGCCGCCGCCAACAGGGGCTGCTGACCATGGATCATCAGTTGATGCAGTTGCTCCAGCAGTTGCTGGCGCGCTGTAGCCAGTTCCAGTTTGGCGGGCAGTTTTAGTAACTTTTGCTGTTGCATTGCGAAGTGAAGGTCCGACCTCATCAACTTCAACCTCAAATACTGTGCGCTTCTCACCCTCTTTAGTTTCATAAGAGCGTTGTTTCAATCTGCCAGAAACAATTACGCGCATGCCTTTAGTTAATGACTCAGCAACATTCTCAGCTGCTTGGCGCCATATTTGGCATTGTAGAAAGAGGCTATCGCCATCTTTCCACTCATTTGTGGTCTTATCTAGGTAACGTGGAGTTGATGCCACTGTGAACTTTGCTACCGCTGCCCCACTTGGGGTAAAGCGTAGCTCTGGATCACTAACTAGGTTACCGATCATGGTTAGGTTGGTATCACCTGCTGCCATTTTATTTTCTCCCTTATCTACTTTGGATGCTTGTTATTTATTTTTATTGGGGATTTACTCTGGCCGAACAACTTTAGTACGTAGAACCGACTCATTTAAATTTAGCTGACGATCCAACTCTTTAACTGGTGCTGGCTCTGAGTGCATATCGATAACTGCGTAAATACCTTCGCCCTTTTTATTTATTTCAAAGGACATCCGGCGCTTACCCCAGATATCTAATTTATCGACCTTGCCACCGCCATCTTTGATTATCTTTAGATAAGTCTCAAGACTTGGTGCAACTGTCTTCTCTTCTAAATCAGGATCTAAAATGACCATGAGTTCATAACGACGCATTTATTCAAACCACCTCTGGACTAAAGCGGCTACGGAATTTCCGAAGCAGGTGTTGGGGTAAGGGTAGCCGCAGCCGCCGTCAGCGCGAAATTACGCTCATCTGTGCTGTGGATTTAGCCGATAAATCCCGCATCAATAGATAAGTAAATCCAGTTATCGCCACTATCCGCAGCAATGTAGCGATGGCGTAGCCGCCCGCTGGTAGACCAAAGCTTGCCCCTGAGTACTGGGCTAGGTACTGCCAAATAGCTAGGTGGTAAATAATCTCACTCACCTGCCAAATCCAAAAATATATTTGTTGCACGCTTTTTGTTAATGCAATTACTGCAAGTGGGGTTAGCCATAAAACATACTGAGGTGAGTAGACCTTACTAAAGGTGGTAAATATAACTACTGCAAATAGAGCACATTGGGCTAAATTTGGTATTTGTTTTAGGTTAAGTAAATAGATTGCAAGTGCAATAAAAGAGGTAATTGTGATAATTAGATAAATTAAATTTAGGAAGGGTATATCTACACCAAGTAAACTCAAGCCCATACCAGAGTGAGCCAAAATCTGCACTCCGCTCTAGATTTAATTTAAAAAANCGCCACCAGCCAGCAAAATGAGTTGCCATAATTGGTAGGTTAATTACTAACCAAAATAATAAAGTNGTNGNNAGATATTTTCGCAGCNGATCNATTGCAGNTGATCGATAAAGTATTATNGTAATTGGTAGNAGTAAAACTAGCGGGAAGAATTTGGTGGCAATTGAGACTCCAAGTGCAATCGCGCTTATCTCATACTTTTTCTTATCAAAGTAGTAGATCGCAAGCATCGCACTTACCACCGCCCATAAATCCCAATTAATAAATAAGCTAGCGATCACTGCCGGGGCGAGGGGGAAGAGATACCCATACTCTGGTCTTATCTTTCTAACTATTAGAGCTGAGATTAAAAATAGGGCAATTAGAATTACCGCATTAATATCAAAAAACCAGCGGTATGAGTTGGTATCTGGTGTGATAAAACTTATTAACCAATTACCTAGGCCAATTACTGGTGGATACTCAATTGAGTTGCTCGCAGATAGGTATGGAAAGGTATTGGTATCTAACCCACGCTCGGTAAATAAGGCTGGAATATCGCTATAACAGGCGTGAATGTAATTATCAGGGGATTGCCAATCATTTAATCGGCAGTGGTTAAATTTAAAAAGTGAGAGAAGTGCGCAAATGAGCACTACCGCTGCAAAGGATCTACTTACCGATTTGGTAAGCAAGAGTTACTTCTTTTTCTTAGGTGTTGGCGTAGGAGATGGTGGAATTAATGCTGGGTCCATCTCAGGAACTGCATTAATAAAACTTGTTGGCTCAACGCCGCCAATAAAGGCAGGTGGTGGAAACTCTTGAATTGGCGCTTTATCTAAATAGGCTTTAGCAAACTCCACCCAAATCCGAGCCGGGAAGGAGCCACCAGTTACTGAGGTTAAGCCACCGATTCCATTTAATGATTGAGTTGCATCATCACGATAAAAAGCAACTGAGGCGGCAACCTCTGGGGTGTAACCATTAAACCAAGCAGAGGCGTTGTCATTTGAGGTTCCAGTCTTACCAGCAGCTGGTCTACTCATTCTTGCGCCAACAACTGCGCCAGTTCCAGAGGTAGTTACTTTATTTAATGCAAATGTTAAATCAGCCATTACATCTTTTCTAAATACCTCTTGAGCTTGAATGCGCCCTTGATACAAAATTCCTTTATTTGGTCCTTGAACCTCATTAATAATAAATGGTTTGGCATAAACACCTTGGGCTGCAAATGTGGCGTAAGCATTAGCTAAATCAATTACATGTGGGCTAGATGAACCAAGAGTTACTGAAGGAGAGGCAACCATTTGAACTGACTCTGGAATTCCAGCACGTCGGGCAACATCTACTACCTTCTCAACCCCTGCTTTAATTCCAAGTGGTACAAAGATGGTATTTACCGAGTGCTCCATTGCGCTAAGTAGTGAAACATTTCCCCAAGTCTCACCACCATAATTATTTACCACATAGGCCCGGCCAATTCCATCGTCATAAACCTTTGGTGAATCACCATTCCAAATTGAGCTAAGTGGAATTCCTGACTCTAAAGCGGCGGTGAGTGCAAATACTTTAAAGGATGAACCAGCGGAGGCAATTCCTTGGGTAGCGGCATTAAATTGATACTTTAAATAATCCTTACCACCATACATCGCCAAGATCTCACCAGTTCCCGGCTTAATCGCAACTAAACCAATATGTAGATTCTCTGGCGTTTTAGTAGGTGCCTCTTTATTTACCGCTGCAACCGCCGCTTCCTGGGCATCTTTAACTAAGGTGGTTTTAATAATGTAACCACCGATTAGTAACTGTTCATCGGTAAATCCCAGAGTATTTAACTCACGCTCTACCCAAGAGATCACATAGCCTTTTGGCCCAGCTAATGCCCCGGAGGTAACCCGAGGATTAATTACTGGAAATTTAATCTTTGCTGCTTTGTCCTTAGCCAACCACTTAGCCTCAACCATGCCATCGATTACATACTTAAATCTTTTTTCAAGCCGCGGTAGATTCTCTTTTTTATACCCTGGATCATAAAGCCCAGGGCTTCGCAAAATACTGGCAAGCACTGCAGATTGCGCAGTTGTTAATTGATCAACGGTGGTGCCAAAGTAAACCTGAGATGCGGTCTGCACACCATATGAGCCGCGGCCAAAGTAGATAGTATTTAAATAATTTTCAAATATCTCATCTTTAGTAAATTGATTTTCAAGTTTTATTGCAATTACTAACTCTTTAATCTTTCGCTGAATTGATCGCTCTGGTGTTAAAAAAGCGGTCTTTGAGTATTGCTGGGTGATAGTTGATCCACCTTGTAGTGAACCACCTCTTAAGTTATTCCAAATCGCTCTGATGATTCCAGTTGGGAGAATGCTCGGTTGTTGTAAAAACCGCGATCCTCCGCCGCCATAACTGCGTTGCGCAATTGGGTGGGAATTTGCGCTAGCGTCACAACAGTTCTATTTTCAGAGCCGATTCGGCCTATCTCACTGCCATCTGCATATTGAATAATTGTAGATTGACTATTTACATAAGCATTTGGATCTGGAATTGAAACTGTGAAGTAGGCAAAGCCAAAGAGAAATACCCCTGCAACAAAAGAAAAGCCAACTACTAATACCCCAAGCCTGGGTAGTTTTTGCAGAAAATTACTCACTGGCCAAGATTAGCGCTAATCCTTATCCGCCAAGGTTGCTACCTTTCGCGGTGGCTTTCTATATTTGCCATCCCCTAATAAAAAGGATTCCACTAGGTGGTTCCAGTGACAACTGATGCAGATCTCAACAACATAGACGCGAAACTCACCATACTCACTTTGCATTTGAATTAACTCTTCTCGATTCTTAATACGTCCTGAGTATTGGCCGAGTTGATCACCAAAGGCGTATCGCAGCTCAACAATCTTTAACTTCTTACAAACTGGGCAAGAACGGTTGGTTAACTCGCCATGGTACTTAGCCGCCCGGCGCAAATATGGATCAGCATCACAGGCATCCATCGCACTGACCGCTCCTTGAAAGAGCGCAATTAAAGTGCGGCGCTTACTAAGTGAGTAATCAATTGAAGCACGCATCGTGGCTAACATAAGATCCAAGGTTAATCCTAAATTAATAACTACGCTTACCTTATGGGGATTTGGCCAGTCGGTAAGGGTTCAAAGTTAAATCAGATTTTGGTAGTGCGCTGGAGTGGTCAGGTAACAGATGGTTTGTTTCAATCAGCTCTTGCTAGCTTTGTTTTATTCTCACCAGAGCGCTCACCAAATGCAGTATCAGCCGCCCTTGCTTTCGCAGTAGTACTGCTGCCTTACTCATTGATCGGCCCATATGTTGGCACTTTTTTAGATCGCTTCTCACGGCAGCGGATAATTAGAAATTGTAATTATCTGCGGGCAGCAGATCTTTTAATCATTGCCTGGTTAATTAATAATGGCTCAACTGGAGTGGTTTTAACCTTATTTGTCTTATTTGCATTTGGGATTAATCGATTAATTTTAGCTGGCCTCTCTGCCGGGTTACCGTTGTTGGTTAAAAAAGAGGAGTTAATTGCAGCCAACGCATTAGCGGTGACAGGTGGCACTATTTGGGTGGTAATTGGTGGTGGGGTAGGAATTGCTGCTAAGAATCTAGTAAGTAAAAATTATGGCGCAGATTTTGCTGATTCTGTTGTAATAATTCTTGCCTGTTGTGGTTTTCTACTCGCTGGCCTTAGTTGCTACCGGCTTAGTAAGTTTGAAATAGGTCCATCTGAAAATGAAGCTGCTGCTGAATCTGCCGGGTTTGCGCAGATTTTGGCAGGGTTAAATATTTTGCGAAATCATAAGGATGCTCTACTTGGTATTTTGGTAGTTGGTATCCAACGCGGTGGAATTACCGCACTTACATTAATGGCGCTTTTATTGGAGCGAAACTCATTTAATGACCCAGCTAATCCAGATGCTGGTTTGGCCGGCTTTGGGGTGGCATTAGCTATTGCAGGTATTGGTATTGGGTTAGGCGCAGTTATTGCTCCATATGGTGTTTTAAAATTTGGCCGCCACCGTTTTATGCGAGTAATGATCTTTTGTTGCGTGCCACCTTTATTAATTTATGCATTAAATATTAATGAGATAACCATGACAGCGAGCGCATTTTTTGTTGGTTTGTGTGGGCAGGGGATTAAGGTGACAAATGATGCGCTGGTGCAATCAAAGATAGTAGATGATTATCGGGGAAGAGTTTTTGCCTTTTATGATGTTGCAGTTAATGCTGGCATTATTACTGGCGCAGTTGGCGCAGCTTTATTGCTGCCAGATAGTGGGAAAACTTTTATGTTACCGGTGGTGATTACACTCGCTTATTTATTTGCTGGATTAGTTTTACTTCGTAAAACTATTTTTGCTCCTTCCACCAATTAAGTAACTCCTCCTTTGCTTTATCTTTACCAACTGGGCCATCTTCAAGACGTAATTCAAGTAGGTAGTCATACGCCCGCCCAACCATTGGTGAGGGTTTAATCCCTAGTATCTGCATAATCTCTTCACCCGTTAGATCTGGGCGAATTTTATCTAGCTCCTCTTGCTGCATTAACAGTTGTATCCGCTGCTCTAATTGATCATAGGTTTTAGCTAACCCTTCCGCCTTTTTTTGGTTGCGGGTTGTGCAATCTGCCCGAGTTAGTAGGTGCAGGTGAGTTAGTAATTGCCCAGCATCTCTGACATATCTGCGCACTGCAGAGTCGGTCCATTCACCTAAGCCGTAGCCATGAAAGCGAAGGTGAAGAAAGACTAGTTGGGCAACATCTTTTATTATCTGATTATCAAAGCGAAGTGCGCGCAGCCGCTCCTTTGTCATTCTCGCGCCAACAACCTCATGGTGGTGAAATGAAACCCCACCACCTGTGATTAACTCCTTAGTTTTTGGCTTACCAATATCATGCATTAAGGCAGCAAGGCGCAGTGTTAAATTAGCACCGCCCAGCCGATTCTCTAATGCAATTACCTGATCTAGCACGGTAAGGGTGTGCTCATAAACATCCTTGTGGTGATGGTGCTCATCGATCTCAAGCTTTAACTTTGGGATCTCTGGTAAAAATATCTCAGCTAATCCAGTTTCGGTAAGTAAGTAAATACCTGCCTTTGGTTGATCACTCATTAAAATTTTAGTTAGCTCATCCCTGATTCGCTCAGCTGAGATTATTGATAGCCGGCTAGCCATACTTTTAATCGCCGTGATAACTGTGGCATCGATTGTGAAATTTAGTTGCGAGCTAAAGCGCACCGCTCGCATCATACGAAGTGGGTCATCACTAAATGAGTCCTCGGCTTTGCCAGGAGTTTTAATTACTTTATTTTGTAGATCTGCTACCCCATTAAATAAATCGATAAAGGTTGGAGTTTGGGTAGTTAGCTCCACCGCCATTGCGTTAATTGTAAAATCTCTGCGCAACAGATCACCTTCAATACTCTCACCAAATACCACCTCTGGTTTGCGAGAGTCAACTTTATAATTTTCACTTCGATACGTTGTTATCTCAACTGTGATCTCATCTTTTTTGCCAGCAACTGTGCCAAATGCTGCGCCAATACTCCAAACTGCATCTGCCCATTTTTTAAGTATTTTTTCGCAATCTTTTGGATGTGCATCGGTTGTAAAATCTAAATCATTTCCTAACCGCGCCAATATGGCATCTCTTACTGGACCACCAACTAGAGCTAATTTAAATCCAGCCGCTTTAAAAGCAGCCGCTAACTCAAGTGCGGCTGGTGCGCGCTGGGTGAGCGTAGTGATCGCAAGTTGTGCGGCGGCATCATTTGGAGTTTTCACGGTGGTACTAGGTTAGAGCAGAGCGGGTTCAGCCTGAGTGGGTTAGGGGCGAGGGGTATCCTTAAGCCATGACCCCAGCAGATAATGCGGGTGGCAATCAGGATTTAACCGGTTCTCGCAAGAGTTCACAAAGTAATGGTTCTGGTCGGCCCGCTAAAAAACATAATTCCGGCAACCGTAAGAATCCTAAGGGTGGTTTGGATGGAAAAAATAACCCAAAAGCAAAGTATGCCAAGCGAGTAGATGAGATTAGTGCTGGTGGTTTAGTAGTTGATAAGAGCGGTACTAAGGGCTTATTAATTGGCAGATTAGATCCAAAGGATGCCTCCCATGAGCGTTTGCTCTGGTCACTACCAAAAGGACATATTGAAGAGGGTGAAACACCAGAACAAGCGGCGCTTCGTGAGGTGGCGGAGGAGACCGGTATTAAGGGTGAGATAACTAGATCATTGGGAGTAATTGATTTTTGGTTTATGGCAAGTGGTAAGCGAATTCACAAGACAGTGCACCACTTTTTATTTACTGAAGTTGGCGGCAAGTTAGCCCCGCAGGTAACTGAGGTTGATGATGTGGCTTGGTTTCCAATTGATGAAATAGTTAGCAAGTTGGCATACCCCGATGAGCGAAAGCTAATTGCTAAGAGCGGGCCGTTGGTCTCGTGAGAAAATTTCTCACCTTAATAATTTCTTTTGTATTAATTTCTCTTTTTGTATCGCCAGCGGCAAATAGTGCATCGGTGGTGGTAATAACTGAACCAACTCATCGCCTATCTAATGGTGTCTTCCTTGATGATGAATTGGCAACAAAACTTAATCCCGCTGGCGAGTTAGGTTCACTTATTTACGCACCTAGTAGAGGTGTTAGAAGTTGGCTGATTGATCCAGCAACATTGTCGGAGATTGTGGCGATGAGTAATGGATATGTGATTTCAGATGGCTGGGAAATCAAGGATGCCCAAGTAAGTGGGCAAGAGGTTGCAAAGGCATGGCTTGCTCAATTTAAAAAGGTTACAAGA
>JGI25920J50251_10000945_pt1 | contig 10344 bp, 7 predicted proteins | sample LauGreBMM110DCMD_2_FD_50251 | JGI IMG/M metagenome (IMG submission 50251) | reverse complement strand
CTGACGTTATCTAAAATTAATCCCCAGTCTGTGGTTACATTACTATTGGAAGGTTGGGCTTTAACATCACAGACGTTATTTCCAATTTGTTTTACAAGGTCAGTGCTCTGCAAACAATTTCTATTATTAGTGCATTTTTCAACACAGTAGCCCAGTGCAGGGTCAAAGCATGTTTCGCCGCTCTTATCACAGAGCATGCTATTGGACCCGTTGCTCCAGGTCTGTAGAGAAAGGGTATTATTGCTTGGCGTATTTATAGGTATTATATAGTAGGGTGTTTTAATTGAATTGTATTCACTATCGCTTACGATATCACTAAAAATAATTTGGTTTTTTTTGTAAAATACAAGACTATGAGCTAGGGCTGTGATGTTTGACCGGGTCCGGGTAAAAAAACTAATTCCTGGAATAAATGATTCGAAATCAATAGAGGGCACGGTGATAGTAACGGTTGGGTCATTATCGACATTGCTTTTAACTGAAAATATAATTGAAATATTANGCGGGGTTGAAAAATTTAACTGGTAATCGTTTTTTAGCAGCGGCTGATGGATAGGATTGGTGTTAAAAGTACTAGTAACCGAAAAAGTAAATTTAATATAGGGATTTAGGATATCGGTAAACGCAGAAAGAGCTTGGTCTGTGGGCTGTGGTAAGAGCAAAAGGTCCTTTTTTGTTGGGGTAAGAGGATCCGTACTAAAATCAAGTGCATTATCGGTTCTAAAAGCAATTAAATTATATGTGGGATCGTATTTTGAAAAAATAATCTGGGGAACCGTTAAATTAATATTATTAGTGAGGTTGTTTGTAATGCCCGTAATTCCGAGTACCGCGGAGGAGCACACTTCGGGGTCAAAGCCTGGATCTACAAGCGCAAAGCCGTAAGAAGTTTTAGTATACCAAGGAAATACTGGCGGTGGGGATATAGGTACCCAATTAACCTTATTCCCTGTAATAGTTGGTGGTCCGGAATACAAAGAATTTATAGAGTCTATAAAAACTGCTAAAATATGACTAATCGTAGGTTGAAGGTCAATGGGGTTCCATTTTTTATTGTCGCCCTGATCGCCCGAAACAAATAAGGAAATTTTATAAGGCGATTCGGGTAAAATATTAAATGTAATTATAGGATTATTATCACTAAGGCTATAATATTTACCGGCGTTGCCAATAGGCCCGGGTATTGGATTACTCGGATCCGAGACATCAACGTACTGGGCCGCGTAGAAAGTAGGAATTCTAAAGGGAAGTTTTGTAACATCCCTAGTGCCCTGTTCGGCGGATAAAAAAATAGGGTAGCCAATGGGCTTGGAGTAGGGGTTTTTTTGGTCAGTATAAGTATTTTTATTAGCTCCCACCGTTGCAATAATAGAAGAGGGTCCAAAATCAAGAGGAGGGAGCATACCGAAAGCGGTTGCAGATGTCCTAAAAATAACTGTGCTATAATTAGACACGGCTGTAAATTTTATGGTGGGATTTGTTTTAGGTGAGCTGGGGAGTAGCAAAGGTTTACTGAGCTTTCCGTGGGTTTCCTTTTCGAAGCCCTGGTAGTAGTAGGCGATTGCGTACGCGGTCTGGAAGTGCCACGGGGAATCCAGGGGTCCTGGGTCTGTGAATGAAACCAGTTCCGGAGCGTCCGGGACCACATTCATTGTAGGGGTAGGGGATTTAGAATTTGAAATTAAGTAAATTACCAAAAAAATAGCAGAAAATAAAATAATTACTAAAATTATTTTTAGGTTATTGGAAATAGTAATCATCTTTTTTTAATAACAAAAACTCAAAAAAAAACACAAAACTATTTGTTTACAAGAACTGCAGACGTTAAGGAATTGAGGTAAGGGGGAGATGTGAATTTAATATTTGATGGACCATCATACACTATAAAAAAATTATTTGGGTGAGTGAAATTATCGATAATAGTTCCAACTGGTACTATTCTAAATTTAACATCAAGTAACACAAAATTTTTTGTACAATCAAATCCTCGTTGCGAGCAATCAGCCAATTTTTTACTTCCACAAAAAACTCCCCCCAATGCCATTGTTGATGTACAGGACACATTATTACCTTGTGGATTACATGTATCATTATTTTGACAACCATCAAGCTCTGCATAGTATACTTCCAAGTGTTCTCCTAGTGGGCTGCTTCCTGGCAACCCACCATAACGATAAAAAGCCATCAAAATATTCCAAGTATTTTCATTTTTTTTCTGTAAAGCAAATTCATAGTATGTTGTTTTAAGGTAATAAAAACTTTGGTTTGAATTAAAATTTTTTAAGCCTAGTCTGTCATAATCAAATTGTGGGTCATCTAACTGTACAGGGAGCATTACTAGAGGTGGTGGGGGTGCTGGGGGTGCTGGGGGTTCTGGAGATGAGATTATTGAACAATCATCTCCCAAATAACCACTATTGCAGTTGCACATTTGAATATTATTATTATCAAAAATGCAACTTCCATTATTACAATTTTTGAAACATTTTGGGTCATTATTTTTAGAAAAAGATAAAACGATTAACACAGAAATACCTATAATAAAAATCAAAAATAAAATTAAAATTACAGCATAATTCATTTTATTTTTATTAATCCAAAAAAAAAAGGAAAAACAAATTAGTAACAATCGCCATCATCGTCAGTATTTAGTCCCATATCTTCACCATATCACTGATATCAAACAGTACATTCTATCCAAGAGTAGTAATTTTTTCACGTTGGATACCTCTTGCTTGGCAAAATATTTATTGTTTTTAAATTATTAATAGTTTTCTATATTAAAAACTGACCTGTTTAATTTTTTTTTACATAATTAATAAAACAAATTATGGCACTAGCAAAAATGCTGAAAGCTCTAGAAAAAAAGCCATCCGCAAAAAAAAAACCATCTCCAAAGAAGAAGCCATCGCCAAAGAAGAAGCCATCTCTAGGGGCTCTAGAGGCTCTAGTTAATAAAATATCGCCAAAGAAGAAGCCATCGCCAAAGAAGAAGCCATCGCCAAAGAAGAAGCCATCTCTAGGGGCTCTAGAGGCTCTAGTTAATAAAATATCGCCAAAGAAAAAGCCATCGGCAAAGAAGAAGCCTCCAGTTAAGAAAGCATCTCCATCTCTAGGGGCTCTAGAGGCTCTAGTTAAGAAAATATCGCCAAAGAAAAAGCCATCGGCAAAGAAGAAGCCTCCAGTTAAGAAAGCATCTCCATCTCTAGGGGCACTAGAGGCTCTAGTTAAGAAAATATCGCCCAAAAAGAAAAGTCCAGTTAAGAAAGTATCACCCAAGAAACCAATTGAAAATATTGCGCTTAATAATTGTATATTGGAGCTGGCGAAACTCAAGGCACAGAAATCGCCGCCGAAATACAAGACGCCGCCGAAATACAAGACGCCACCGAAATACAAGACGCCTTATATACCGAAATACAAGACGCCTTATATACCGAAGCAGAAGACACCCATGGAAATTTCCTGGAAGACGCCTAGTAATATTGATGCGACTCCGGCATACAATCCTCTATGGCAACCCATGGAAGAAGACTGAATATTAAACCATGGTCGCTGTCTTTTCATAAAAATTAGTGCCGGAGGTCAATGCTTCGGGCACGCAAAACGGCTTCTGGCCCACATTAGTAATCATTTTAACAAAGCCCGGGTTACATTGGCAATTTGATGCGCCAGGCGGGGTTGTGGTCTGGGTAGTCATGTCCCAGGAGAAGGTACCACTGGGGCAGATATTGGCGTTTATTTTACTGCAGTCGGCCGAGGCACCCGCGTAGTCAGGTACACTGCAGAGGCAACCGAACTCCATGGTGTTGAGGTCAGAGTAACCTTGCCAGGTCAAGACGCCTCCGTGCTGTTTGGAGCACTGGATGGGGGCAGCCGTCTTGGGGAGACATACGCTGCGGCCGTCATTAAGGTTCTGGCAGGTCATGAGTTGGCCCTCCCGGCTCTCCAGACAGGTATCGCAGTCCTTGTCTGCAGAGCAGGTCACGATGCCAGTGCTGCATCTCAAGAGGAAGGAGGACTGGCTGGGGACCAGAGGGGCGTAGCCCTGGGCGGTAGCGGATTTCGCGAAGAGTCCAAGGAGGCCCAGGACGAGGCAGAAGATAGTGAATACCGCGAGAAGAGGTAACAATATATTTGCCATTTTTTAAGAGAAAAAATAATAAATGGCTCTTGCAACGGAACACCTTGTGAGGCTTGGGATGCTAGTGCTTGGGGGGCTTGTGGGCTACGTGGTGTACGTGTATCTCTTTAGGCCCCGGGTGCTGGAGAACCTCTGCCTAGTAGACACAAACCTCTGTGTGAGTATAAAGTACTGGAGCTTTCAGAATTCGGCGCTCATTCATATGCAGCCGACGGATTACTGGATATTTTTTACGGGAATCACGGCCTTTTCGTACCGCAAGACGGCCATGAGCTCCAAGGAGTGCGGGAGCTACGAGGGACGGGAGTATGAGCCGGCGTATGAGGTGTCCCTGACGACGGGGCTGCCCACGGGCTACGACTGTGTGCTCTCGCTGGAAGAGGTCAAGAAGTTTTACACGTTGAATAGTGTGGAGCCCGGGTATCTCTATCTAAAAAGGGACACGCGCAGCTACGGGGTACGGGAAGCCCTGAACAGCCTCTCGGACGAAGGCATAATCAATCTATTTAAAATAACATAAATAAATGTTTAGCGGAATACTAGGAAAAATAATATTTGGATTAATTTTAATTTTTTTTTTAGTAGGGATGCTGCAGTGGTTGCGCAATCGGGAGAACCCCGTCTATCACAACCACTGTGGTTCCGATGGGGATTGTCCCCAGGGGCAGCAATGCATTGAGAGCGAGGACTACAATGGCAACATTTGTGCGCCGAAGAACATGGTGACCTGCAACCTCTCGCCCTTCACGGAGCTGCAGGAGTGTGACCCCAGTGACACCACAAGCAACTACTGCGGTACCCATTGCATCAACCAGCCGCCGTTCCTCTGCCGGGCCGTCTCCAATGGCATCCTGGCCGTCCAAGTACCCGGGACGGGGTACACGGCCGGTATGCTACTGAAGCCCTCCGGGGGCACAGGCAGTGGCATGGTGGTCGGTGTGGCAACGGTGGGGCCCAAAGGGGAGATGCTTTCGGCGACAGTAGCAGGTCCTGGGAACGGCTATGTAGCCGGGGATGTGCTGTCGCTGGGGTTGGCGAGCCTGCGGGTCACAGCGGCCCCGAACCCCTTTGTCTGGAGCCAGGGCAATGAGACGCTCACGCTGCCCAATTCGAAGCCCGGCAAGGGCTGGTGTCTGCCCGCCGTGAAGCCAACCCCCTGTAATAATTTTACATCGGACTCTATTCTGGTGGAGACGAGTCGGAGTGATGGGGAGAAATCCTACGAGTGGGAGTGTCTCTGCAGCAATGACGATATGTTTACCAAGGCAGGCTTCGGAGGGGACTGTATCCTGGAGAAGGCCTGTGGGGCACCGACCGGGGGCAAGCTGCTGGTGAGTGACTACAAAAAGACCTGCAATGCGGCAGACGGGTGTCCCGACGGGCAGCGGTGCTGTGCCCCCGGGAACGTAGAGGGCGAGTGCTGCACCGCTGGGGACACTGCCTGTGCCAATGTCAAGTATACGGGTCAGAAATATTGCTTTGAAGACTGGGAGAAAGAAAAAGCACTTAATCCGGCCGGGGGTCGGTGTGACTGTGCCGCGGGGCTCACCTACACGACAACGGGCTCCGGGAGCAGCGACTACCGGAAGCTCTGTGTCGCGGACCCCTGCTCGGCTCCGGGCTGTGACAGCTGTAGCAGCACGAGTGCCGGCAGTTGCCAATGTGGCCCCGGGTTCCTGGTCTGCCACTGGGACAGCAAGCAGTCCAAGAACCTGGGCAACACCCCGGACAGCTATGCGGAGACATACTGCAAGGACAATCCCCGGTGCCTGGTAGCGCCCTGTGGGGACCCCTCGCAGTGCACGGCGAGCATTGGGGCTCCGGGCACGCTGGGCACCTGTGTGGTGAAGGACCCGAGCGGTACCTGGGGACTGCTGCCGGCGGACAATGCACTGGGGGTGACGTGTGTGGACTACTGTAGCAATGGGGGCATTGGGTACTCCTGCAGTGGGCGGGGCGACTGTACTGTGGTGCGGGACGGCAGTGACTTCCCGCAGCAGCAGTGTAACCACTGTACCGGGGACACTGGGGACAAGGGTAATTGTATGAAGACAACGTACACCCAGAGCCCGGCGCCTGCGCCCCAGTACTGTCTGCAGGAGCTCATAAAGTTTGGGGACTATTGTGACCCGAATTCGGGCAACTCGAGCTGCTGCAGCGGGGTCTGTGGCTTCGAGGATAAGGAGTGCTATGATCAAGGGGGCCGGGTATGGGACCGGGTCTGTCACACGAGCTACACCTGCAAATAAAGAGGGGGACTAATAAAATCATAATGAGTTTTGAAGCAGGCTATGCAGCAATCAGGGAATTGGAGGGCCGTGGTGTCCGCGCCGAAGATTTGCTTGAATTTAAGCAGGAGCCTGGGAAACAGCACTACCGGCTGCTCTCCGAGATGGCCTCTCGCTTTACCGGACGCACCATCATCGACATTGGCACCCACAGGGGCTCCTCGGCCTATGCGCTAAGCATTACCCCAGAAAAGGGTCAGAACAAAATTTTTTCGTTTGATATTTGTAACAATGTCTCTGTTGAGATGCAGGCGTTGCTGCAGAGCCGCAATGTAGTGCTTTCGCTCGATAATCTAATGGTGGAAGAAACCAGGGCATCGACCCAGTGGAAATCCGTGATACTGGAGAGCGCCTTCATCTTCCTGGACATTGATCCCCACCATGGCACTCTGGAGTACGAGTTCTACCTGTTTCTACGAGACAACGACTACCGGGGCTTTGTGGTCTGTGATGACATCTGGTATTTCAAGGGAATGCGGGACAATTTCTGGTACAAGATTCCCCTCTCCGACAAGCAGGACATCACGGACCAGGGCCACTGGAGCGGCACCGGCATACTGTTTCCTAAAAATAGCGACCCATATTTAATATATAGCCCCCGATGGACCCTGGTAACGGCTTATTTCGANCTGACNAAGTGCCCCGATGCCAGTGCCAGTATCAAGAACCGGCCCCAGTCGTACTACCTGGAGGCCGCGGCATCGACCATGGCCGTTCCCGCGAATCTCGTTGTTTACTGCGACGCCGAGTCCCTTGACGCCTTGGTGGCGCTTCGACCCGCCTTTCTCGCCAGCCATACGAAGTGGGTGGTGCGCGACTTCGAGGACTTCAAGCTTACCAAGCACCGCTCAAAAATAGCGGACAACCGCATAAAATTCCCGTACCATTTCGATGACCGCAACACCCCGTCCTACTACCTATTTTGTATGGCTCGCTATGCTATGCTCCAGGAAACCATTGAAGATACTGGCAATCTATTTCCCGAGTCAACCCACTTTGCCTGGATTAATGTGGACATCGAGCGCATAGGCTACCAGAATGTGGCGGCCATCGAGCGCTTTCTAAGGGCAGAGCCCCGGGATCGCTTCTCCACGATTTACATTGACTATATTCCGGAGCAGTTGACCAAGCCCGAGTTGCTGGCCATTTACTTCCAATGGGGCCGCTGTAGCATGTGCTCTGGCTTCTTCACCGGCTCGGGGCACCACATGGCCAAGGTCTGTGCTCTAATTGAAGATAAATTCCTGGAATTCCTGGCCCTGGGCTACGGGCACGCCGACGAGCAGCTCTTTTCGCCCGTCTTTTTTGAAAACAGGGACCTCTTTGAATTCTACTATGGCGACTACCAAAGCATGGTCACAAACTATACCGGCGTCCGGGTTAGTGCCAGCTCTATTTTAAATTTTTTAGTTGCAAATTCTTTTAATAACGGCGACTATAAGATTGCGCGCCACGCTTGCCAGGCACTCGATGATTCTCCTGCCACCCCTTCCCAGCTCAATGCCGAGGAACGCGCAAGGCTAAGGTTTTTCTCTGGCCTACTTGATAATAATTATTAATTGAATTAATAAAAATAAATGTATGTACGAACCCTAGTCTCGGCATATCTAAACGTAAATAGTAAAAATAGAAGCGCGGCAGAATATCTTGAATTTGCCCAGAGTCTTTTAAAAGCGGACTGTCCGAAAATAATATTTATTGACGAGCAATTGGCTCATCAATTTGCCAGCAAATTTGCCAGCAAAAATTTAAAGCTAATAGTAATCAACAAAACACACTTTTATTTACTTGAAGAGTACAAAAATAACCCAGAGTGTTTTAATAACTTTTATAAGATAAACGGCAATGCAGAAAAAGATACGCTTGAATATATAAGCATCGTGTGCAATAAAACCGAATTTATGAAGCAGGCGATTGACATGAACCCATTTGAAACAGAGGGGTTTGTATGGGTAGACTTTGGAATGAAGCATGCGTGCCCCGAGATCTCCCCGGAACACTACCCGAGCCTACTGGAGAGTCTTGCAGCTAAGCCCATAACCCAAGAAGAACAAAGAGCAGTGCGTATTGGACATATCTGGGACCTGGGTATGCCGTCGCCCAGCAATGTGTTGCATGACATCCAGTGGTATTTTGCGGGCGGAGTATTTGGAGGAACGGCGACACCACTACTTGAATTTGCAAAGAAGACCCGGGAAAAATGCCTAGCGATAATAGATGAGCACCGGCTCCTACCATGGGAGGTAAATGTGTGGTATCTAGTGAGTTTGGAACAGCGGGAGCTATTTTCCGTGTACCCGTGTGTTCATAATTCACTAGTGATTACAAACTATTAACAGTTTATTATGCAGGGGTCCGTGTGGTTCACTTCCTTGGAGAAGGCGGTCTTGTCGTAGCGGTTGTGCCAGTCGGGGTTTCCACAGACCCCGAACTGGATATAGCCCCCGCAGCCCCAGCAGTACATGCGGTCATAGTCGAAGCCGCCCAAAGCGTCATTATTTGGCAAGAAGGAGTTTATCTTTCCGTTGCAGATGGTCTGGCCTGAGATTTCATTGTTGTTGCCATTGGTACCGTAGTCTACCTTGCCGGTCCAGGTGCCCATGCGGTCCCAGGAGAAGCCCTCGGCCAGGGTGTAGGGGTCCGTGAAGCCCGGGGTCTCTGGGTTTACCCCGAAGGCGGAGACCAGCTTGGCCTTCGGGGGCCACATCTCCACGGAGCAATTAGGGCCTGCCATCTCCATTTCGTAGAGCGAGTGGGTGGCGTCGCGCTTCATGATGCCCGTGCCCCCTACCGGAGAAGGGCAGCAAAAGTTCTGGCGGGTCTCGTCGTCCGAGGAAGGTGGGGCGGGATACTGGGCCAATAGGGCATTGCAGTCGTAGCTGGTGTTTGGGGTCTTGGGGCTCAGGGAAAACTGGCAGGCACTGTTGCCATCGATGTGGTTACAGAAGCCGCAGGCAGGCTGGCCATCGGGGTGCCTGAAGTTGGGGTCGTCGCACTCCAGGTAGCACTCGGCGCCCAGCTGGTTGAGGTCGCCCTCGAGACAGGGCTCCAGGCTCTGACTGGCCGGGGTGGTGTCGTTCGCGGTGCGGCACCGACGGGAGGCGGCGAATGGGGTGCCCCCGATGGTTGTGCAGGTGCACTGGTCCTGGACCGGGTCGTAGCGCCCCTGGGACTTGGCATCCCGGGCAGCGTTGGCGCTGTGGAGCCGACAGGCCAGGGCCGGGTTGATGCAGGTATTTGAATTGGGGCCCGGTTTCCCCGGGATGATGCCGTCGAGGTTTTCGCAGTGGCACTTGTGGGTCACGGGGTCCAGGATGGAGGCATTGCCCTTGTAGGGGTCCTGGGGACTGATGACCTTGAGGCAGCTGTCCACGTGGCAGCTGTAGGGGTCGTTGGGAAGCTGGATCAAGGGGATCCCACTACCCTGGTCCTCGTCGCACTGGCACACAAACAAGGGGTTGTTCTGGTCGTCGGTGCCCAATGGGTTTTCCTGCAGGATGCCCGTCTCATCGCTTGCTAGGGGGTCCCACACGGCGGGCTTGTCCTTGTTGTACCACTTCTTATTGAAGGGTGAGGCAACAAGCTTGTTTTTCAGGGTGGGTGCGACCGAAGAGACACAGGCCACCTGGGTGGAGCAGTCGGTGCCAGTGTAGAGGTCCGGGTAGCGGCACTCGCACTTCCAGCCCTGGCCCACGGCGCTGTCGGTCCAGACCCACTGGCCGGTGACCGGGTTGCAGGTGGACTGTGCGGTGTTCTGGGGCAGGCAATACTGGCCCTTGGGCACGGCGATGCCATTGAGCCGGACGGGGGTTTGCAGGGNGCTGGTGTCGGTGCACACGAAATCCGAGGTGCAGGATGAGCAGCCACCGGTGGCGTCGCACGGGGTCAGGCGATGGAGGCAATCGCCGCCCG
>JGI25920J50251_10000939_pt1 | contig 10371 bp, 9 predicted proteins | sample LauGreBMM110DCMD_2_FD_50251 | JGI IMG/M metagenome (IMG submission 50251) | reverse complement strand
CTTTTTATGGTTCTAATCAAACATTAACGGGTGAAATTGGCTTACTTGCAAAAGTCAATGAGAATCTGAAAATTGGTGTCAGTGTTTTTAATATTTCACGCAATAAGTTGTCGGAATTTAAAGAAGATAGATATACTACTTTACTTAGAATTGGCACAGGATATAAATTGTCTAAAAAACTATTACTTTTATGTGAAGCGGAAAAAAATGTGGATTTCCCCCTTCGTTTTAAATCAGGAATTGAATACCAGCCAATAGCTGATTTTTATATCCGTGGTGGTTTTGCAACAGAACCGATTGAATATTCTTTTGGTATGGGTTATTGCTATAAGAAGAACTATAAACTAGACATTGGTTCGGCTTATCATCAAATTCTTGGTTGGTCGCCACATTTTTCTTTTACTGTTCAAATGAACTAGTATGCGGATTCTTCTTTGCCTTCTTTTTTTATTTTCCTACTCGCAATTTTTTGGACAAGAACGCAGTGAAGTTATTCAGCAACGAATAGAATTTATATCTGAGCAATTGCAGTCAGAAGATTTAGACCTTACAAATTTCATTGAGCAACTTAATTATTATTATGATAATCCAATTAATATAAATGCTACAACAGGCGAGGATTTAGATGAATTAAATTTATTATCGTCCGTTCAAATTAATGATCTTTTATTACACCGTAAAGCCTTTGGTAAGTTTATGACTATTTATGAATTGCAAAGTTTAAAATATTGGGATTTAATTACAATCCAACTTGTTCTTCCATTTATTCGAGTCGATGAACGTTTGGATAATTTAAATATTACATGGAAAGAAGCTTTGAAAGAGGGGACTTATGAGCTTTACTTGCGTTATCAGCCAACGATAGAAGAAAAATCAGGTTATGCTTCAGTTTCAGATTCCATCAAACAAGTAAGTAACAACTACTATTTTGGAAATTCTGATCGTTACTATTCTAGATTTCGCTATACATACAAAACAAATATCAGTGTAGGATTTACAGCAGAGAAAGACGCTGGAGAATCTTTTTTTAGTGGAGCACAAAAAAATGGTTTTGATTTTTATTCTGCACATTTATTTTACAAAGGTGGAAAGTATTTAAAATCCTTTGTTATTGGGGATTATCAAATTCAAATTGGGCAGGGATTAAATCTTTGGTCGAGTTATGCTTTTGGCAAAACATCTGACATAGCAACGATGAAAAAAAATGCAATTCCGATTAGACCATACGCTTCTGTTGATGAGTCTAGATTTCTAAGAGGCGCAGCAGTTGACCTAGCCTATAAAAACATCTCTCTGCTCTTATTTGCCTCTGCAAAGAAAGTGGATGCTTCAAGTGTTGCTGATTCAAGTTTTGATGACCTTGAATTTATAAGTACAATTGATTTGTCTGGATTGCATCGAACAAATCGAGAGATTTCAAAAAGAAATGGTTTAACAGAATTTATTTCTGGCGCGAATTTAAGGTATGTCAAAAATTCTTTTCGAATTGGTACTTCTTTTGTATATCAGGGTTATGATAAGCCATTTGTAAAGCCATTACAAGTATACAATCAATTTGATTTTAGAGGTCAGAATAATTTTTCATTTTCTGGTGACTACAATTATGTATATCGAAATATAAATCTATTTGGAGAAGTTTCGCATAATTTTTTCGGTTCAGATCAAGAAAGAAAAGGACTAGCAATGTTACACGGCGCTTTAATTTCACTTGATTCACGTGCAAGTATAGGTTTACTTTACAGAAACTATAGTTATGATTATCAGACATTTTACAATGCAGGTTTTTCTGAAGGGAGCAATACGCAAAATGAAAAAGGATTATATACTGGCCTGAAGATTAAATTAAATTCTGTTTGGTCTTTAAATGCCTATGCTGATGTTTTCCAATTTCCTTGGATGAAGTATTTGGTCGATGCGCCATCAAAAGGTCATGAATTTCTCGTTCAGCCAAGCTACAAGCCAAATAAGATTTTTGAGGTTTATGCTAGATTTCGTCAGCAGTTACGCCAAAAGAATAGCCGTGAATTAAATAATACTGTTACTGAAATTGAAGATGTTCTTCAGCGGAACTATCGTTTAAACCTTTCCTATACGATTAATGAATTTTTTACTTTAAAATCACGTGTGGAGTATATTACAATTCAAAGAGAGAGCAGTACTTTTGAAAAAGGAATGTTAATTTCTCAAGATTTTATTTACCGTCCAAAAAGTGCTCCTTTTGATTTAGCCCTACGCTATGCTTTATTTGATACAGATAGTTACGACACACGTTTGTATTCCTTTGAAAGCAACGCGTTATACGCTTTTTCAGTGCCGGCATATTATTATCAGGGGTCTCGTGCATATTTTCTTATTCGGTATTCTTTTTTAAAACATTTTGATTTATGGATTCGCTATGGCGTTTTTATCTACAACAACCGAACTACGATCTCGTCAGGATCAGAAGCAATCCAAGGAAATCGTAAAAGTGATTTCATCATTCAACTAAGGTGGAAACTATAAAATACTTAAGGTATTTTCAAATAATAGTTCATTCTATTTGTATTTTCTTGTAATTTTTTAAAGTAATCTGCGTTTATAATTTTATGAGCGGATTTTTGCTCATTCTCTCTCCATGTCAAACTAGAAAAAAAACAAAAAATGCAAGTAAACTTATTGTATCACCAAAGCAAAATTCTTCTGGATGATGAGTTTTGTATGATTGAAAAAGCAAAGTTGGATAAGCGAAATTTTGCACCCCTGTATGAAAAGTATCATTCAGCTATTTTTAGATACATCGTTAAACGTGTAGATGAAAAAGAAACAGCGTACGATATTACCTCCATTGTTTTTATGAAAGCACTGACGAATCTTCAGAAATTTGAATTTCGCGGTGTTCCATTTTCTTCTTGGTTATTTCGTATTGCAAAAAGTGAGTTGTATCAATCTTTCAGAGATACAAAGGCACGGAGAACAGTAAACATAGATACCGTTTTTAGTGCTCAAATTATGGAAGAATTTGTTGAGGATTATACTGACGAACAACGAGCTCAACTCATGAGTGCTTTGCACTTGCTTAAGCCAAATCAATTACAATTAATCGAAATGCGTTATTTTGAAAAACAATCTTTTCGTGAAATTGGAAATTTTCTTGGAATTACAGAAAACAATGCAAAAGTAAAAACATTCAGAACCCTACTAAAGCTAAAAACTGTTTTCTTAAACATGAAAAAATAATTCATCTTTTTTAAAAGCCCTTTTGTAGGGCTTTTTTTTTGATTGAGATTTAGGGATTATTTTACTTAAGCAAAGTCAATCTCACATTTCTTTTTTACTTTTGTTCATGTACCCATTACTTCGACGCACATTATTTTTATTTGACGCTGAAAAAGTTCATTATTTTACCACCTTTTTACTTAAGTTTCTATTAAAGTTTGGTTTTACACGTATAATTTTCAAAAAATTATTTGTTCTTGAAGATCCAAAATTAGAAAGAACTGTGTTTGGATTAAAATTCAAAAATCCTGTAGGAATGGCAGCTGGCTTTGATAAAAATGCTGAAATGTTTAATGATTTGGCATACTGTGGATTTGGATTTATAGAAGTCGGCACTTTAACGCCTCTTGGTCAATCTGGTAATCCCAAGCCACGACTTTTTCGCATAAAAAAAGATAAGGGCATTTTAAATCGTTTGGGTTTTAATAANAAAGGAGTAGCATCAGCAATACCACGTTTAAAAGTACGGAAACATCCAAATTTAATTATCGGAGGAAATATNGGNAAAAATAAAATCACCCCGAATGAGGATGCTACAAACGATTATGTTTTAGCTTTTGAGCAGCTTTTTCCTTATGTCGATTATTTTGTTGTNAATGTTTCTTCACCAAACACTGCTAATTTGAGAGATTTACAAGAAAAAGAACCACTAACAGCATTGTTGTCTGAATTAAAGAATAGAAATTCGCTCAAAGAAAATCCTAAACCAATTCTTCTAAAGATTGCTCCTGATTTAACAAATTTGCAATTAGATGATATAATTGAAATTGTTCGCTTTACAAAAATTGATGGTGTAATTGCAACCAATACAACAATTGGAAGAGATGATTTAAAAACTGATTCAAAACTTTTAATGCAATATGGTGCTGGCGGAATTTCAGGAAAACCTTTAGCAAAGAGATCGACAGAAGTTATTCGCTATTTACATGATAATTCAAAGGGAGAATTCCCGATAATTGGAGTAGGTGGAATTCATTCTGCAGATGATGCGCTTGAAAAATTAGCTGCTGGAGCAAGTTTAATTCAATTGTATACGGGTTTCATTTATGAGGGGCCTGGTATTGTGCGAAAAATTAATGAGGCAATTTTAAAGCAAGAAGCATGAGTGCGATAAAAATTATTGAATGTCCGCGTGATGCAATGCAAGGATTGGAATCTTTTGTTCCAACTGAATTGAAAGTTGCGTACATCAATCTTTTATTAAAATGTGGATTCGACACACTTGATTTCGGAAGTTTCGTTTCTCCAAAAGCAATTCCTCAAATGAGAGATACAGCAATGGTTTTAGATAAGCTTGAACGAGTATCTTCAACGAAATTGTTAGCAATTATCGCAAACGAAAGAGGAGCAGAGGATGCTTTATGTTTTCCAGAAATAGCTTGTTTGGGATTCCCTTTTTCTGTTTCTGAAATATTCCAGCAGCGGAATGCAAATTCGAGTATTGAAGAATCAATTTTGCGCCTTGAAAAAATCCAATCAAAAGTTACAGCTAAAAAAAAGGATTTAATTGTCTATTTATCGATGGGATTTGGAAATCCTTATGGAGAAGTTTGGAATACAGATTTAGTGGTTTCTTGGTCGCGAAAATTAGTTGAGGATTTAGGAATTCACACCTTGGCTCTATCAGACACGATAGGATGTGCAAAATCAGAAGATGTTAGCGCTTTGTTTAACGTTTTATCCAATGAATTCCCTTCAATTGAGATAGGAGCACATTTTCATACACGACCAGAAACAAGTTCAAAACTAATATCTGCAGCTTACACTGCTGGTTGCCGAAGATTTGATACAGCTATTCGAGGATTTGGTGGTTGTCCGATGGCGAAAGACGATTTAACAGGCAATTTACCAACAGAAGATTTAGTAAGCTGGTTAAACGATTCTGGAATTAATCACCCAATTCAAACTGCAAATTTTAATACCGCTTTTGATTTTTCTTCAAGAATTTTTGAAACTTTGAATAAATAATACACTTATTAAAGCATAAACTAAAAAGATGAAAAAAAACCAGTTTTTAATTCCGATACTAATCATCGTATTAGCTGCTCTTGTGACTGGGTATTTTTACACTAAGAAACCAGCAAAAAAGAAAGTTGATAAGCCAAAAGAAAAAACTGAAATTCAATTAATTGAAACCGATTTTAATGCAAATACTTTCTCAGGAACTACTGAGATTGAATTATTAAAAGAATTAGGTGTCTGCGATTCAACAGCTCCAAATGATAATAATTTAGATCGACCTTCTTGTTCCCCTAGATTTTTTAGATTTTTTAATTATAAAAAAAATGCAGAGTTACGTAATAACTTTATATTGCTGTTACGATCTGGGGTAAATGGTTTTCCTGCTAGGCGCTTGCTTATTTTTGCAAGAGAAAATGGAAAATTGGTTAAAACAAATGGATTTATTGGATACATTATTGAGAAAAGAGCAGCAAAAAATACACTTTATGATGACATTGTAATTCGATTTTACGAAAAGTACTATGAGCAAAAATATTTTTACAACTGTTTGTTTTCTTGGAAAGATCAGCGATACGAGTTTGTTAAATGTGAAGCGATTAACGATATAGCAATAAAACCAGAAGTAGTAGATTCAGTTTCAATAGAGATTAATAAAACTTTAATTGAGAAACAGCTTGTTTTTTAAGGTATTCCAAGATTAAAATTTCTCAAATGCCCCCAAACCAAATAATGCGAAATCGTATTTTGCGGGGTCAATAGAATCAAATTTACGAAGTAGTTCTATGAGCTCTTCATTTGTTTTCCAATCATTCTGAGTTCTTTTAAGAATCCCTAATTTTCTGGCAATAGTTCCAGTATGCACATCTAGTGGAATATAAAGTTCTGACGGAGAAATACTTTTCCAAATTCCAAAATCCACGCCTTTTTTTGAATCGCGCACCATCCACCGTAAATACATAATTAAACGTTTGCATGCAGAATTGGCATTGGGATTTGAAATATGCTTCTCAGAACGCGGAAGATGTGAAGTTTCCAAAAAAAGTTGTCGAAAATTAGAAATATAATTTTTTACGCCCTTATCATGAAAATTCCCACAAAAAGCTGACTCAAGATCTCCTGTTTTGTAAATGGTATTTAAGGAGTGAAAAAAGAATTCTAAATCAGAAGAATTAAAGGTGCGATGTACAAAATTAACTTGACTATTTTTTTTATAGTTCATTATAAAATCATAGGGTGAATTCCCCATTATTTCACATATTTTATTTCCATTAGAAATTATACTTTTTCGATTCCCCCAGGCGATTGTAGCAACTAAAAAACCGATTATTTCAATATCTTCTTTCTGAGAAAATTTATGTGGAATTTGAATGGGGTCGTATTCTAAAAATGCATGATTCTCGTATTGCTCTGCCTTAAAATCAAGAAAATCCTTTAATTCAATTAATTCCATGTGGTAAAAATAGAACAATGTGAATTAAAGGATATCTTAAACTGAATTTAAATTATATTTTTATTTTCTTGGATATTTTTCAGGAATCTCCTGGTTATCCTCGAAACTTGTTCCACACACAATAGTACTGATTTTTAGTATTGATTTAATGTGTAAATCTAACACAGCAGTGTAATTGTTTTTTCTGTATCCTCCGAATAAAGCCAATGTTACAGGTAAGGGCTTTCCAATTTCATTAGAGATTTCGTTTACCCAGTTTGCAAACATTTCAGCACATTTTACCCAGTGGTATGTGTCACAGTTCCAGCCTAAATCATCATCCATATGACTGTCAGCACCATGTGCAAACACAACATAATGAATTTCCCCTGATTTAATTCGCTCACCAATCATAACTAAGGATCTTGCGAAATCAGCTGTGTACTCCTCGTTTCTNCCTGTTGGATTTATATTACATCCTCTAGGAATCGCCTTATTTAATAGTGGATTAAATTCTCTTGTATCCTCTATGCTGTTTCCAGTATGGCCATCTAAATCGAAATAAGCTCCAGAGAGTCCGAATTCCTCATAAATTTTTATGGCTGAAATCACTTGCCCAGAAAAAGTGCAAAATCCAGATCCGCTATTTGGCATTGCGTGGTGCATTCCTGAAATGGGTGCAAAAGTCACACTCTCAGGATTTAATATCGCATGTCGCTTTGCATGATATAAAGATGCATTTGTGTAGCCAAGACTAGTTACCAAGTTTTTTGACCATGGTAGGCTGTTGGAGTTATAATTCCCAGTTTTATTAAATACATTTTCAACGTATTGATTTGAATGTGCAAGTAAAAAACTATCTTTCTTTAAAGGTTTAAAATCGCTTTTTTGATCAAGCATTTCAGAAAACCCTAAGATGTTAATGCGCTCCATCAACAACTTTGGTTTTAGGGGCGATTGTGAGAAGGATCGGTCCTTAATTTGATCTGTGCACACTTGTTTTGGAGTGTAATAGGTGTAAATTTTTTTATTTCTTTTCATTTTTGGATTTTTATTTGTGTTTATAATTATTAGTTTCTGCTGCCATATATTTTCTTAGTTTAAGATTATACAGTTGCTTCTTATGCACTCTTTCTGTTTCATGTTTTAGGTTTTGGTTTAAAATTTTCTACAAAGTTACGGTCAGTTTTAAGCCTATTTTATTCTCTGCAACCTTGTAAGTATAAATCACTTGTTTTGCAATGGAATTAAAAAAGGCTCCATCTATAAGACGCAACAACTTTAATTTTTTTCGATTTCTGCAACCTTGCAAGGAATTTTTTAAGCAGAATTAGGGAGGTAATTTTGTCTCAACTTTAAAACTTAAAAGCTATGAAAAACAAAAAAACAATTTATCACTTTATCATTGATAAGAGTGGTTCAATGCAAGGAAGTGAAACGGAAACAATTGCAGGATTCAACACGAATTTAAAAACAGTTCAAGATCTTGAAACTGAATTTAAGGAACAGGAATACGCAGTTTCTTTAACTTTTTTTAATGATCAGGTATTTCCGGTTATCAAAAATGCTAAACCAACTTCACTAAATCCTCTAACGACAATGTCGTATATGCCGTCTGGATCAACTGCATTGTTGGACGCAATAGGGAAATCTATTTACGATATAAAATCTGTGTACGGACCAGAAATCGAGCAGGATTTAGCATCTGTTGTCTTAATTATTATTACCGATGGCGAAGAAAATGTTTCTCGCTTCTATACTTATCATGATATTGCGCGCATGATAAAAGAATTGGATGCTACAGAAAGGTGGACTTTTAGTTTTCTAGGAGCTGACTTGGATGCGGTCCACACCTCAAGAATGCTAAATATCAGAAATGAAAATGTAATGTCTTTTAGTAAAGAAAATTATGAATGCATGATGTCTGATGTTAGTGATTCTATGAGAGAATATTCCAAAACCAAAGCAAGTGGAACTACAAAAAAAGATATTTTCGATATCTTTAAAAATAAAGATTTAAGATCTAAGGAATCTTAAGGAATTTCTAACTTTTAAAATGAGTATGGATAAGTTGATACTTGTCCATGCTTTTTTATTTATTTTTTTTATGTAATTTCAACTTATAATTATTCAATCCCATTTTTTATAGAAATAAACATGTTTAATTCCAAAGTATATTTAATTCGTTCAGAAGAATACCTAGAAGAAGATTTCTCTCAAGTATTTAATTTGTTAAATCAATTTAATGGACCGATTGAATTTATTTCAGGAGAAACAAATTATTTGCAATCTACTCCTCCAGTAGTTTCATGGATGACAAAATTGGAGTTTGAAAAGAAAAATACCCCGGAACTATCACTTTATAAAATAGATTCATCTGCATGTTTTTCTGCTTCAGATTCAGAACCACCTCAAGCAAGCATTATATTCCCTGTTGAGGTGCCATCTCTTTCTTGGGATACTCTTTTTGACGCTTGCATTGATTATCGTATAATGCATAATATTCCAGAAAACGACCACGTGATTATATTAACAGACTTTGCAAATAATGAAAATTGGTTTGCCGGAATTGATGCTACGATGAAAAATTACTTTATACAAACATCAAATTGGCACCACTATCTTGGAAATTCTATTGATTCACGTTTTCCTATTGCCTATGAAATTGTAGTTTGGTTATTACGCAGTCAAATGTTTCAAAACAGACAGGAAATTATGGATGGCGTTCATAAAGGATCTTCTGGTTGCATGATGGACTTCTGCGAAAATAAAAAAGAGATTGTTCTAAAGATGAGAACAGCAGATATCTGTAACGATTGCTTGAAGGTTATTCAAAATAGAGAGGTTGATCGGCCTTTTGCGAGGCAAGTTCTTGATTCAATGGATGGAATTCGGCAGCATATGATGTTCAGAGAACGCTCGGAGTTCTTAAATAGTCCCAGTAAAATGGAAATTAGAGGATTTATGAAGCGTATTTTTTTAAAAGATTTAGGAGATTTAGAAATGCAACTAAATCCAAAAGAAAAAACAATCTATTTATTTTTCCTAAAGCATCCTGAAGGGGTAAGAATTGTTGATTTAATAGACCACAAGACTGAAATTTCCCACTTTTATGAAACATTTACAAATAGCTATGATACTTCTCAAATTGAACAGGCTATTAATTTATTGTTAGATCCAACTGAAGGTAACATCAATCAGGTTTTTTCAAGAATACGAGCTAAGTTTAAATCAGCTGTTGGAACGAGGTTATCAAATTTATACACTATAGAAGGGAATCCTGGAGAACCTTTTAAAATTAATCTCAATAGAGAATTAGTAAGTATAGAAGAGTATAACTACTAGTGGACAATAATATATTTTCATGAAACATTTTTTTTTAATTCTATCTCTATTTATCGGATTTCAGTTTTTTTCTCAAACTAAGAAGGAAAAAATCAGAACAGAATATCATCACCTTGCACAAGAAAAAATTTGATTGGCTTATTTCAAAACAATATGATTCTTTAGCAGCTTTATTTAGTGAAAATGTTGAGTATATTCATTCGAATGGTTGGATTGAAAACAAAACTGATATTATTGCTGATTTAAAAAGCGGAAAATTAAATTACAAGCGAGTAGACGTAAGCGAAGCAAAAGTTCGTCTAAGTAAAAATGTTGCAATTCTTACTGGAAAAGGTGTATTTTTTGTTACAATGGATAATAAAGACCTTGAAATCAAATTA
>JGI25920J50251_10000926_pt1 | contig 10458 bp, 10 predicted proteins | sample LauGreBMM110DCMD_2_FD_50251 | JGI IMG/M metagenome (IMG submission 50251) | reverse complement strand
TGGAAGCTTCCGGTATTAATAGTGGTCGAAAACAACCAATGGGGCCTGTCCACTCCGTCTCGTGAGCAGTTTGTTTTTGATTCGTTTGCCGTCAAAGGTCCAGCCTATGGAATGGAATCGCATTCCATTGATGGGAACGACCTTGATCTGGTCCTCAAAACATCGCGCGAACTAACGCAATCCATACGAGAAAATCCACGTCCGATTTTGCTGGAGTGCATGACATTCAGAGTGCGCGGTCACGAAGAGGCTTCTGGAACGAAATACTACCCCGAGGGCATGATTGAATCCTGGCAATCCAAGGATCCTATTCTGCGCTACCGCAGCAGCATTATAAAGGCAGCATTGGCTTCAGAAGAAGAGGTTAAGGCGCTCGAAGAGGAGCTCGCTGCGCATGTTTTGGAGTCGCTTAATTTGGCGCTCGAGGAACCCAAACCCCACTATGACGAGCAGGCTGAACTTACGGACGTGTATGCTCCTCTGACCTCTGAACCGAGCCATGAGGTTGCTCCCGAATCAAGTCGAAGACTGCGGCTAATTGACGCCATCAATGAAGGCTTGGGTCAGGCACTAGAGCGCCACGATAATTTGGTCTTTATGGGCCAAGATATTGCGGAATACGGCGGTGTTTTTAAGGCGACTGACGGCTTACTGGAGCGCTTTGGACCGGCTAGAATTCGCAATACTCCGCTTTGCGAATCGGCTATTGTAGGAGCCGGCGTGGGCTTGGCGGTTGAGGGCTTTAAGTCCATGGTCGAAATGCAGTTCAGTGATTTTGTGACTGAGGCCATGACCCAGATTTGCAACCAAGCAGCAAAACTTCACTACCGCTGGGGTCAGTCGGTCGATATGGTGATTCGAATGCCTACGGGCGCTGGCATGGCCGCAGGACCATTCCACAGCCAGTCTACGGAGGCCTGGTTTGCTCGAGTTCCAGGTCTCAAAGTGGTCTATCCTTCAACGCCTGCCCAAGCAAAGGGCCTGCTGCTTCGTGCCTTTGAAGACCCTAATCCCGTCTTGTTTTTTGAACACAAGAATCTTTACCGCTCCTTTGAAGAAGAAGTTCCAGAGGAATACTACACCCTGCCATTGGACCGCGCGGTGCTTGTTAAGCCTGGCGAGGATCTCACGGTAATTGCCTATGGTTCCGCTATTCATTGGGTTCAGGATTGGATGCGAGCTAATCCAGGTACCTCAATAGAGCTTATTGATCTGGTTTCGCTACGTCCTGTGGACTGGAATACCTTAGAAAAGTCCGTGCGCAAAACAAACCGATGCTTGGTGGTGCAAGAAGATACTTTTTTGGGCAGCATTGGTAGTTCCATTGCATCCGAAATTCAGCAGCGTTGTTTTGCGGTCTTGGATGCTCCAGTATCGGTGCTGTCGAGTTCTGATACTCCGATTCCTTTTGCGGCGGAACTTGAGCGTGGTTTTTTGCCACAGGAACGGCTTGATTCAGCGATTCAAAGCATTCTAAATTATTAGTGAATTTTAGATTTGTTTTTATCAATTTGATGGCATTATATTTGATTAAATCAATAATCCATTTAAATTATTTTAATAGCATGACTCCATCACAGCTCGTTCAGCACTTTCGCGACAACCAAAACGGAAATAAAACCCTTAAGACTACCTTTCGTAATCAGTTTTTAGGCAAGTTTGATTTTGAAGAATTAGAAGGCCTTATCATCTCTTGCGAGAAGGAGATTGAGAAGCGCGCACAGATTGAAATTGACCACCACATTGCATGGCTAGAGTCCCAAGGCTACACGGTAACAAAGTAGTATTCACCTACGGAATCGAAAAGGAGGCTCACGAGCCTCCTTTTTTATTGCATTAAAGTCTCGAAGGGTGGAGTGGGGGCCTAAGGGGCGATTCCCTAAAAGCAAGAAGCCGCACTTAGGCGGCTTCTTTGGGGTGGGCGAACAGGGATTCGAACCCCGGACCCTCTGCGTGTAAAGCAGACGCTCTGAACCAGCTGAGCTATTCGCCCCGATTTTGGTTTGCAAATATACTTCAAAATTGGCTTTGGTCAAGGACTTAGGGTAGAAATTCAGGACCGGAGCGGAATACGATATGGCAGCTGTCTCGCCCTACTACATACCATGCGCTTGCTAGAACGGCCCCAGTGGAATCCAGTACGGTTGTTTTTAGGCTGTCGCCCTCTGTGCTAAGCGATTTAATATGGGAGTCGTCGACCACCGCAAAAAAAGTTCCAAAACCCTTATCTGTAGCAGAGAGGGTATCTCCCGTGCGGACGTTCACCGCATAAACGGAATCAGGTAGGTTTAAAGCAGTCCACTGAAAACCAATGCTGCGCCATTCTTCGGTGCAGATTACTCCTTCTTTGCAGCCAAGTGCCAGAAAGCCAGCTGCGAACAGGGCAATGAACCTATTTTTTAGCATCCTTCTCAAATTCAAGGGAGGCACTGTTCACGCAGTAGCGAAGCTTGGTCGCAGTCGGACCATCGTTAAATACATGGCCTAGGTGGCCTCCGCATTTTTTGCATAAAATCTCAGTACGGACCGTTCCATGACTGTAGTCTGGCTTCTCAATTACGTTGGATTCGGGACCCTGTTGGTCAAAGCTCGGCCAGCCGCAGTGCGCGTCAAATTTGCGGTCGCTGATAAAAAGTGAAGCGCCACAGCCCGCACAGGTGTAAGATCCGGGCTCAAAATGCTTGTCGAATTTGCCGGTCCCAGGGTACTCGGTCCCTTTCTGGCGTAGAATTTTAAATTGCTCCGGAGTAAGAATAGAACGCCATTCAGCGTCCGTTCGTTCCACAGTGAAGGGTGTATTGCTCATTTTAGGGGGGGTATTTTGGCATGAAGCCATGGTTCCAAAACCTATCAATGCTATAAGCAGACCAAAAATCCTCATGAGAACCTCTACTGCAATAGTTAGACCAAAAAAGTGCCCTGGACTGGACTCGAACCAGCACAAGCATAGCTCACCACCCCCTCAAGGTGGCGTGTCTACCAATTTCACCACCAGGGCGACACTTTCATGATCAAGAACGTTTTAGTGACTCGACTGGGATTCGAACCCAGGACCCATACATTAAAAGTGTATTGCTCTACCAGCTGAGCTATCGAGTCGTTTCGCTAACGAGGCTGCAAATATAGTTCAATTGCACAAAAACAGAGGGCCTATACCTAGATTTGTAAGCACTAATGAACACCTGGTATTTGTGGGGCTATATGGGCTCGGGAAAATCGTCCATCGGACGCGCAGTTGCTCGAAATTTAAATCTGGAATTCAAGGATTTAGATAAAATAATCTCCGAAGAATCGGGCATGAGTATTTCTGATTTCATAGGCAAGCGCGGGGACTTAGCCTTTCGCAAACTGGAGCGGCAGATGCTCCTGGAGCATCAGGACTTCGCTGGAATATTCTCTTGCGGAGGGGGAACACCATGCTACTACGACAATGCTGAGTGGATGGTTTCCAAGGGGCAAACCGTCTACCTCAGGGCCTCCCCAAGCTGGCTGCACCATCGCTTGGCTGCAAGCCGATCTCGGGGCATAAAGCGTCCGCAATTAATGGGCGTTGCAGACCAGGATTTAGGGGAATTTATTGCAAAGCATCTGTTTGAGCGACAGCATTTCTACCAAATGGCGCATCACAAAATTGCAGTAGACCAGAACCCGGCAGAGCATGTTGTCGAGGCCTTGGAGCGCTTAATCAGACCAAATACGTAGTGCAGGGGCTGTTCCAATCGACCTCAACGCGCTCGTGCAGCCCGGTGCTTAAAGAAATTCCTTTGATGTCAGCCTTGACTGGGAAGCGTTTATGGTTGCGATCCACAAGAACCACCGTGGTAATTCGTCCCATGGACGCCGTCAGAAAGTAGGACAGGGCATAAAGAAGAGTTGCCCCGGAATTTAGAACGTCATCCACTACCACCACATGGGCGCCTTCGAGGCTTAAGGCCGAGGCGGAGGCTCGCGTTCCCTCCATCGTAGGCTGTCGCTTATTGACTTCAATTTCAATAAGTTCTGCTTCCAGGTGAGGCTTTAAATGGGCTTGGATTCGCTGTGCCAGGCTATAGCCTGAATTGCGGACCCCTGCAAGGACCAATCGTTCACCTTCGCGGTGGCGTTCCAGTACCTGCCAAGCCATGCGTTCCACGGTCCGCGCCATGCGGCGGTCGTCCAAAATGAGCGTGCGTTCTCCCATGGAATAAATTTATGCTTCGGTTGCGGACTTTGCGCGCAAAAGCACCACCGATTCTACGTGAAATGTTTGCGGAAACATATCAACACCTTGAACGGTCGCTACCTCATAGGCCTCTGAGAGCATCTGTATGTCGCGCGCTTGGGTAGAGGGGTTGCAGCTGACGTACACGAGTTTTGGGGCTTTAATTCGAGCGAGTTCCGCTACCACAGCAGGGTGCATGCCTTCGCGGGGCGGATCCACCACCACCACGTCGGGACTACCATGGCGAGCTACAAATTCCGCGGTAAAGATTCGGCGCATGTCACCAACCTCGAAGGTGGCGTTGGAAATTCCGTTCCGCTCTGCATTGCGCACGGCTGCATCGACGGCTTCGCGAACGCTTTCAATACCCACAACTTTGCCGGCGATTTGTGCCATAAACAANGCAATGGTGCCGGTGCCGGTATACAGGTCATAAACGGTTTCTCCGCCCTTGAGCCCTGCAGCAGTCAATGCAACGGAGTAGAGTCGATGGGCCTGAAGCGGGTTGGTCTGGTAAAACGACTTGGGACTTATCAAAAACTTGAGGGCCCGTCCTCCCTCTAGAGCGGGCTCCATTTCTTCTTCGAGNGATTCCGCACCATAGAANAGATTCAAGTCCACGTCGTACATGGAATCGTTGACCTTCTCGTTCAAGCCCCAATAGAGGCTTACGAGGCGATCNAACTTCTCGGTGATGCGGTGCATCATGGTAAATCCGTCGGGGCCTGGGTGCTCGCCCCACTGAATAATCATCATCCAATCGCCCGCCTGGTTGCTTCGGAGCATGGCCACTCGCAGCGCGCCTACCTTGGCACGNGGCTGCCAAAAGCTAATTCCCAAGGCGAGGGCCTCATCGCGGACCGCATTGCGGATTTGGTTTCCGTAGTCGGGAATGAGGTGGCAGTCCTGCACGTCTAGGATTTTGTCCCAGAAGCCCGGGACGTGAAAGCCTAGACCCGGCTCGCTTGCTGCATCGGGATTGGCTTCGAGCTCTCCGCGGGTTCTCCATCGGTTGTTGGTGAAGCTGAATTCCGTTTTGTTGCGGTACCTAAAGGGTTCGGGTGCAGGAATAAAAGGGTGCCAGACCACGCCATCGCGCGGAACAGAACCAACGCGAACCAACTGCTCCTCCACCTCTGCGGCCTTGAATTCCGCCTGGCTTGGGTATCCAAGGTGCTGCCAAGGGCATCCTCCGCAGGATTCGGTATGCTTGCACGAGGGCTCCACGCGCAGGGGGGACGGGCTTACCACCCGATCAACGCGCCCTTCGAAGTAGCTCTTCTTGCCTTTGATGACGCGAACGTCTACCACGTCGCCTGGAGCCGCGCCGCGAATTAATACTGTTTTGCCGTCGTCGGTCTTACCCACGGCCACGCCACGCCCACCGGCGCGGTCTACCTTAATGTTTTCGAGAATCACAGGGTAAAGGTAGGGGACTATCTTTGGGTAAATCCTTGCATCATGAAGCCATACGACTACATCTCCCTGGAAGACCGGTACGGTGCACACAACTACCATCCACTCCCGGTGGTTCTGCAGCGCGGAGTCGGGCCCTATGTATGGGACGTCGAAGGCAAGAGGTATTTCGATTTTTTGAGTGCATACAGTGCGGTAAATCAAGGTCATAGCCATCCTCGGATCATTGAGGCTCTGGTGGATCAAGCCCAGACTCTGGCCCTAACTTCTAGGGCCTTTCACAACGACCAACTTGGCGCTATGGAAGAGGCATTGGCCAACCGATTTGGCTACGACAAGGTTTTAGCCATGAATTCTGGAGCAGAAGCGGTCGAGACCGCCCTAAAGCTTGCGCGCCGCTGGGCCTACGACGTCAAGGCGGTAGCGCCCAACCAAGCCCTAATTCTTGTGGCCCAGCAGAACTTTCATGGCCGTACGTCCACCATAGCCTCGTTCTCAAGTGACCCCGACGCTTATGGCGGATTTGGTCCTGCCATGCCTGGATTTCAAATCATTCCCTACAACGACCTTCTCGCCTTGGAGAATGCCCTTGCCAACCCCAACGTGGCTGCTTTCTTGGTCGAACCCATTCAGGGCGAAGCGGGGGTCAATATGCCCTCTGAGGACTACATGGCCGGGGTTGCGGCCCTCTGTCGGTCAAAAAAGGTACTCTTTATGGCCGACGAAATACAGACCGGCATNGGCAGAACGGGTTCTTGGCTAGCCACATGCGGCAGCTGCGGCTGTACCGGCGGGCGTTGCGAGCGAGACCCTAAAACCTATGTGCGCCCCGACGTGCTCATTCTAGGCAAGGCTCTCTCTGGCGGAGTCTACCCAATTTCGGCGGTCCTGGCCGACGACGAGGTAATGCTCACCATCAAGCCGGGCCAGCATGGATCCACGTTCGGTGGCAATCCCATTGCGGCCAGAGTAGCCCAAGTGGCACTTCAAGTAGTGGAAGACGAAATGCTTATGCAGCGTGCGCGCCGTCAAGGAGCGCATTTTAGGGCAACCTTAGAACGAGAGTTTGCATCCAACCCTTTGGTTGCCAAGGTTCGCGGTCGCGGACTCCTTAACGCGGTGGTCATCAATACCCCCGAAGATTCTGATTTGGCCTGGAACATCTGCTTGGCTCTAGCTGCCAACGGGGTACTTGCCAAGCCTACGCATGGAAGCATTATTCGCTTTGCTCCGCCACTGATTCTAACCGACGCAGAGATGGACGATGCACTGTCTCGCATCGTTAGGACGGTTAATGAATTCCAATAAATAGAGACCCCCTGCCGCCACAGCAATTGGCCGAGGTCGTTCTTAGTCCTTGGGGGGCCAAGTCGCAATCCAGTCTTGGTACATCCCGTTAAAATTCTTGTGAACGCTTTCTAAAAATTCCGGACTAACCGTAGCCCAAACCGCTGCAGGGCTTGGGAAGCGGTCGATGGGGTAGCGGTAGGTTTGCTTCATCGGACCCGCCTCGATTTCAACCAGGTAGTTCGTGCCAAAATGAAAGAGTTGAATGCGAAAGGTCGGGTGGGGGAGTTGGTCTACAACGCGCATGCTTAATATTTAAAAATCGGCCCGAAGACTCAGGTTTATTAGTCTGTTGGTGAGGTAGTTGGGCACGGCATACTGGCTGGCGGTGCTGATGTCCATTACCCAAAAATAACTCGCCGTGTTGCGGATTTCTAGGAGATTATAGGCTTCCAGCGCGATTCGGGGATGGATTCCGCGCCAAGCGGGCAAAACGCGTTCAAAGCCTAGGTCCATCCGGCGGTAGGGCGGGGCTTTGAAGGGTTTGGGGTTTTCAAGGGGCAGTCCAAAGGGGAATCCGCCCGTAACGTTGGCCACTAAATAGACCCTGTTATTGGGTTGACCAGGCAGGTGGTCTTCTATGCGCATGCTGAAGGCGAATCGGTAGTCGGTTCCGCGCCGTTGCCAACCCTCATCGAACTGTTCGCGTGCCCTAAAAAGAGACAGCGATACCCAAGATTCGGCGTCGCCAACCCAGGTGCTGTGCAGTTGCTGGTCCAGTCCGTAAATGATGGCTCGTCCTGGCTGGGTTCCGAGGTAGCGAATTCGCATGCCGTCTTGCTCGAAGGCGAATGCCCGATCCTGGTACTTGAGGTAGGCTTCAATTTGGTACATCCAAGGTCGGCCCAGTCGGCTGCCGTATAGTTTGGTTCCAGTGATCAAATGCCAGGCGTGCTGCATGCGGGCGTCCGTTTCGAGCCCATTGGCAGTCCAATTGCGGAGTTCGCGCACCGTTGCGGTTTGCGCATAGCTTCCGGCATTGAGGTAGGCGAGCCAATTGCTTTGACCAGTGGGGCTAAACGAAAGCGAGACCCTGGGGCTCCATCGCCACTCCCCCGAGCGGCTATCGCGCAGAATTCTCTGGCCAAAACGCAGGTGAACCGTTCGCTTCGGGCCAACCCAGTTCTTGCTCCAAGTCATGGATGCCCAGTTTTTCACGTTGTTAAGGAGTCCGGCGCTTTGCAGTACCGAGTGCAATTCCAAGGTGCTGTCCGCAGTATAGGATGTATCGTTCGGTCCAATTGCCACTATCGTAGGCTGGTGCATTAAGCTGTAGCCGGCAGAGTCGAGATTGATCCATTCGTGCACTCGATCCTGGGCAAATTGCATGCGTTGGCCAATGGTCCAATTAAGCTGTGCGGACTCGCTAATAATATGGCTCCCCCGCAGGGCAGTGTGAACGTCCCGGACCCAGAGGTCATTGCGGGCATAGCGCTGAAAGCCGCCACTGCCGCGCAGGTAGCTTATATCGCCAAACTGGTCTGAGCCCATGTTGCTGTTGACGTCGCCAAGTCGGTAGGCGGATTCGATGTCGGAGTGCTCTACCTCCAAGGCCTGAGAAAGGCTGGCCTCTGCATCGATGACGCTTCGCTGGCCGAAGGCCCGACGGGTTCTCCACCCGGCAAAACCATTTTGAAATCCATAGTATTCGGTTCCGGCCATGGCAACCTGGAGCCGGAGTACCTGAGTCACGGTTCCGAATTCGGTGGTTCTGCTCTCGGGGGAGAGGCGGAATCCGTTTTGCTGCACAATACCCAAAAATTCGTGGTGCCAAGCACCATGGCGGCCGGACCAAACTACCTGTGCGTCGCGGGAGTCCGCCCTAAAGTCGCCAAACACGTCGCCGGTACGGGCAAAGAGCACATTGCTTCGGTACCGAATGCCTATGCCAAGGTTGCCCTGCCATAGGGTGGCTCCACCCGAAAAACCGCCAAGCCGAACCCGTGCGCGGGAGGAATCAACCCTACGGTAGTTCACCTCAAGGGCGGAGGCGAGTTTGTCGCCCAATTCGGCGTTAAATCCGCCTGCCGTGAAGGTCAACGACGATACAAGGTCTGGGTTGAGCACGCTAAGGCCCTCTTGCTGCCCCGACCGCGCAAGCTGGGGACGGTAGAGTTCAAATCCGTTGATGTAGACTAGGTTCTCGTCGTAGGTNCCCCCTCGCACGCTGTACTGGCTGCTGAGTTCGTCGCTGGCCACTACGCCGGGGAGAGTCCGCAAAAGCGACTCTACCGAGCCCGTGGCGGTACCTAGGCCTCCCAAAGTGCCTGATTTAATTCGAACTTCACTCGTTTGAGCGCGAACGCGTTCTCCGGTTACCGTTGCTTCCTGCAGCAGGGTTTTGCGCGGAGTACTGTCTTGGAGTGCCACCAATAATAGGGCGGCGGCAAGTGCACTCAAGAGTTAGCGCTTTTTGAGGGATTCAAAAAACTGTGCCCAAGCAAAGGGGTTGCTCAAACGCCCAAGAATGGCGCTCGCTCCGTTGCTGCCGTAGAACCGGCCCGCGTTGTAGAGCTGCTGCTCTTGGGCTTGAATGATGTACCGTTGCATTTCGTTTGAACTCATACCCATCTGAGTAGCCTTTTCTTTAAGTGCTTGTATGGCAAGATTTTGAAGGGCAACATCGCGTTCTGTAGTTTCGATTTTCATACGCAGAAGTTCGCGATTCAAGTCTTCGGGGCGGGGCCAAGGGTAGAGCGTCACCTCGTCGAGTTCCACGCTATTCCAACGCATATACACGGTGGCGAGGTAGCTTGTTCCATGAAGGGAGTCCGATACCCAAAGTCGCTCATCCTCAAAGCCCAAGCGCCGAAAACGGATGCTGTCTCCTGGTACCGCCGTGATGCTAAAGAAACCGTCGTCTCCCGAAGTGGTTGTGGTTGATCGACCACTAATCCAAAGCCTGGCATTGGGTATAGTTTGCAGGCTCGTGTCGCTCGTTAGAATGATGCCACTGACCTGCACTACGTTCTGCGCCCTGATGGCCAGCGCCAAAAGTGCACATGCTAGGGCCAAATAATGCTTCATAATACGGTTGTAAAGTTAGTGAGGTTGCCTACCTCGTCCCGAACCCGTACCACAAGTTTCCCCTTTGTGCTGCCGGCGTCGGTATACATGGAGTTGGATTTTAGATCCAAATGCCCCCAAATCCATTTTCCATTAAGCGTAATTTCAACGATTTCAGAATCCAGTTCATCCTGCACGCTAATCCAGACCCTGCCGTTTGGGTCGATCCGAAGCAGTTCGCACTGCGGACCCCTGGTATCGATGCGGACTTCGGCAGACCCGCAGGTCTTGGACGTAAAAACGATGCGCCCGTCTGCGCTGCGTGAACCAGGAATTTTTGCCGAACCCCGACCGTCGTGCACGGATAAATAGGTCTTGTCCCGGAGGCTGTCGGCAAGCTGGCTGGGGTCCCAAGAGTAGGTAACCGGCTTAATTGCTGCGACGTCTGGCTTTACACCGATTTTGGTTCCATTGGAACTTAGGCTGAT
>JGI25920J50251_10000909_pt1 | contig 10592 bp, 9 predicted proteins | sample LauGreBMM110DCMD_2_FD_50251 | JGI IMG/M metagenome (IMG submission 50251) | reverse complement strand
CTGATTTTTTCAAAAAAATATTATGAGCGTGCCTAAAATTCTCAGTATTGATGATAGTCGGATGGTTCACATGTTTATTGGTCGTGGATTTGCGCCTTATGATGTGGATTTGGTCTTTGCCAGTAATGGTCAAGAGGGATTAGATGCCGCTCGAAAAGAGAAGCCCTCGCTGATCTTGTTGGACGTGACTATGCCCGTGATGGACGGAGTCGAATGTCTTGCCAAGCTCAAGGCTGATCCTGAGCTCAAAAGCATTCCGGTCATCATGCTCACGGCCGAGGCTGGTAAAGAAAATGTGATCAAGATCGCGCAAATGGGTGCCCGTGATTACATCGTCAAGCCATTCGCTGATGATGCTGTTGTTGACCGAGTTTCCCGATTTATTAAAATGAATCTTAAATCAGCACCCGCGCCAGCCCCTGCCGCAGTTGTTCCGAAGAAAGAAATAAAAGCCACGGATCCGATCAAGGTTTTAGTCATCGACGAGTTTGCGTCGATTGTTGATTCGATAAAAAATACGGTTTCATCTCTCGGGTGGTCAGTCGCTGGAGCGAATAGTCCAGAGGATGCCATGGTGAGCTATTTGAAGTGCAGCACGGATGCCCATGTCGCCCGCGGCCTCCTTGATATGGCCGAGACGAAACGTATGGGGGGGCACTTTTCGGAAGCGCTCGTTGTACCGACTGTGGCAGACGACAATGCGCCAGATATCATTTTGATGAGTTTGGCCTTCAACAATAACGCGGCATTAAGCTTCGCTCAATTGCTGAAATCCATCCCAGTTCTTAAAAATGTGCCCATTGTTGCTCTGTCTCTCAAGACGGCGACAACCGAGCAGAATGATGGCAAGAAAGTCGGCATTACCGATTTTATCACCAAGCCTATCAATTTCGGAGAGTTGCCGGATAGCGTGATGGCAGCGCTGGGTGTCGACATTACACCGCTTTATTTTTCTGCAGAAGGGATCGTTCAGGTCGCCGTTCTGCCGCAGGCTCTTTCCGAAAGTGGCTCCCGTCTCTTTGCTCGGCAGGCGAAGAAAAAGATAGCGGGCCTTGTGAATGCCGGCTTCCATCAAATCCTCATTGATATGACAGAGGTGACCAATGTTGGAGTTCCCATTCTCCGTGCGCTTACGACTATCATCAATGAAGGGGTGGCGCTCCAAATGGAATGGCGCATCGTAGGGGCTGCGTCTGTTCTTGCGACACTTCCAGCCATTGTGGTTACCAATATGAAATTGCCCGCTTTGAAAGATATTTCGAATCCTTTTCAGGGTATTGAGACTGTTCCAGTATATGAGACACGCGATGCGGCTATAATTTCTTTTTAGGGATACTGACTGCATGTCTTCGCCTTTAGTAATAAGTCAGGAGCAGGGTTTGAATCTTCAACTTCTTGAGTTCATTTCGGAGGGGAAGAGTTACGCTTGCGATCTGCTCTGGGTCAAAGAAGTGCTGCGCGCTCCCGCCGTAACGCCAGTACACTTAGCGCCATCGTATGTGCGCGGCGTTGTTCATCTCCGTGGACAGATACTCACTGCGATTGATCTTGAGTTTCGTCTAGGATTAAAGGGTGGCGTAGCCCGACCGTCAAACCGGTGTATTGTTTTTAAGACTGCATCGGATCTCTCGCGTTTGCCCGTCCCTCCGGTTGATGCCTATATGGTAGATAGCGATCGTACGGGTCTCTTGGTGGATTCTATTGGGGATATTCTTCCTTCCGGGTTTCGCATTCTGGCTTCTCCACCGGATATTTTGAGTGGGCTAGATACACGTTTTATTTTAGGCGTAATTAGCGGTTCACAAGGTTTAACGACCGTTCTCAATGTTGGTGAATTTATCTCCCAGTTAGAACCCATGAAAAGCCATTCGTGATGACCGGTACTATCAAAAAAGGCGTTCTTAAAATAAACGCAAATGAGACTTTTGGAGGAAGTCATGTGGTTGATATTTCAGCACAAATTTCGGAATTCCTTAAAAAAAGTTTTACGCAAATCGTTCTCGATTTATCGAAAACCCATACTCCTGATGCGGGGACAATAACTCTCATTCATGCACTGGCTAATGAGTCAATGAGCCGTGGTATGCGGTTGCAAATCGATGCGGCCTCACTCGAGTGCTCCTATCTTTTAAACGTCATGCGCCTAAGTCGACAGGTCGACCTCACTTTAACCCAAGGCGAATCATGAGCGTGATCGAGAAATGCTCGACCTGTTTTTTCAGGAATCAAGCGAGCACTTACAGACATTGGAGAGCGATCTTATTGCCTTGGAGGCAAGCCCAGAGGATACATCGCGACTGAATAGTATTTTTCGTGCTGTGCACAGCATCAAGGGTGCTGCTGGATTCTTTGGTTTCGCTCCCATCGTCGGATTAGCCCACGTCATGGAGAGCGTGATGTCGCTATTGAGAGACGGCAGCATGCAGGTGGATGCTGCGATCGTTAGTCTCCTCATTTCGACTACGGACAAACTCAACGTCATGCTGGCCGATCCAGATCGTGCCGGCGAGGTCGCTTGTGCGAATGAAACTAACGGATTGAAGTCACTGATCTCGGGTGAGAATCCTGCGAAATCCGCCCAACCCGAAGTTAAATCCAATAACCTCCCTGAGCCTATCGATTTTGATGTTCAAGGAATATTGTCTTCTTTTGAGATTCGTGAACAGGACCTGATTCCAGCTCTCAAGCATGGTCGGAATTTTTATGTGATTCAATTTGCTGTTTCTGCTGATCTCGAATCCCAGCAGCAAAATCTGGGAACTTATTTCCGCGAGTTAGAATCCTTAGGGCAGATCATTGATATTCATACATCCGTTCCTGACGGCACTAGTATTTCCAATTGTTCTGAGGTTGACCCTCGGGTCATGATTTTTTTCGCAACGGCTCTGGATGCTCTTCTTTTAAGCGATGCTTTGAAGTTGGATGAGAGTCGTTTTCATGTTGTTCCTGCTGATGCTCTGGGCAGTTGGGTAAAAAAGAAACCTGTCGCAGGCAATTTGCCGCAGGCCAGTTTTCCGGTGACATCACCTGATGTGGCTTTGGGCTTAGGCGGTCAGCATGACGCCGCGGCACTCGTTTCAATCAAGCCTTCAGCTATCGCGGTCAAAAATGAGGGAACTCCATCAGAAGCGATCGATCCCAAGCCAATTCCTAATACTCGCCGCAAAGCGGAGGAAACGATCCGCATCAATGTGGGACTACTTGACACGCTGATGAATCTGGCTGGAGAAATGGTTCTTGGCCGCAACCGACTTATGCGATTAGCCGTTCGGGCTGATGAGAACGAGGGCGTTGAAGGGCTTCAATCGATCGTTCAGGAAATCAGCTCGGTCACATCCAGCTTGCAGGATACGATTATGCGGGCCCGTCTCCAGCCGGTCGGAAGTCTTTTTGGCAAGTTCACCCGCATCGTTCGTGATCTGAGTCACAAGCTGGATAAAGAAATCCAGTTGGAAATCTTTGGTGATGATGTGGAGCTTGATCGCACTCTTCTCGAAGGTCTCTCGGATCCGCTCACGCACCTTGTTCGCAATAGCGTGGATCACGGTATTGAGATGCCAGCGGCTCGCGTAGCTGCAGGTAAATCGTCATGTGGGCTGATACGTCTTTCTGCAGCGCACTTGGCTGGACGTGTTCAAATTGAGGTTCTCGATGACGGCGGGGGTATGGATCCCCAAAAGCTCAAAACGAAGGCGATTGAAAAAGGTATCATTACACCCGAACAGGCGAGCCGCATGTCGGACGAGGATGCTCTACAACTCATCTTTGCGGCCGGATTTTCCACAGCCGCGGCGCTGAGTGATATTTCTGGTCGTGGCGTCGGAATGGACGTCGTGAAAACCAACATCGAAAAACTCGGTGGCCATGTCGAAATCGATTCCCGCAAGGGAGCAGGCACGCGTATTATCATCCGTCTCCCGCTCACGTTGGCGATTGTTCCGGCTTTGATTGTGGGTTGTCAGGGGACGCGTTATGCGATTCCGCAGATCAACGTAGAGGAGGTGGTCCATCCAGGTGGAGAATTTCCTCTTGAGATTCTCGGTGGCGCACAAGTTTTGCGGCTTCGTGGTGAAATTAAGCCGATTATCAATTTGGCTTCGATTCTTGGATTGCCGGAAAANACAGATCCGAATCGCTCGCAGTTTGTCATTATTCTTCAACTCGATCACATGGATTATGGCGTNCTTGTCGATGAGATCGTGAGCACGGAGGAAATTGTGGTCAAACCTCTTGGTCGCCATATTCGCACAGTGCCATTTTATTCCGGCGCCACATTGTTGGGGCAAGGCGAAATCGCTCTCATTCTCGATCCTACCGCATTGGCTCAAGGTCGCATTTCTGTTAACCAAAATACGCTCAATGCGGCAAAAACATCTCTCCCGAATGCCGGAGAGACTAGCGACGAGCGGGCTCTCGTTTTTCAGGATGGCGAAGGCGAGGTTTTTGCCATTCCCCTCAAGAGCGTTATGCGTGTGGAGCATGTTCAAACCAATGATATCGAGCGGATCGGTAGCATCGATTGCCTCCGAAAAGATCACTCCAAGACACTACGCCTTGTTCGACTTGGAAACGTACTTCCGCTACCGACTCCTCCGGGCCTCGGGCAGGAAATGTTCGTCATCGTTCCTCGACCTCCCTATGACCAAATCGGCATCGTAGCCGGTCGAATTGTGGATTCCGTAGACTTCTCGAATCACGTCATTGACGCCAAAACATTTGCCGCCAAGGGAGTTCTTGGAACAGTGCAGTTATTGGGTCGCCTCACTCTTGTCATCGACTGCGAATCACTCGTTTCTATTTTGAACGATCAAGCCAATCCCTCCGAAGTCTTTGCTGACGCCCAGTTTCTTTTAACTCAACCCTAATGAGCCATTTTAATCGCCCTGCATCATCAATTCCATACACACCAAACCATGAAAATTAACCTCTCCACCCGTCTCATCATCAGCACGGCCATAAGCGGACTTATTCCCTTAATTGCACTGGCTCTCTACGGACTGAATTCCGCAGACAAAATTGCAAAAAACGCCCAGAAGGAACTTCTTTCGATTTCCGAATTTGCTATCGAATCCATCGAGCGCAACCTTTTTGAAAGGTATGGGGACGTTCAGGCATTTGCACTGAATAGTGTCTTGCAAGAATTTTTCAGCGCCTCACTTCAAAATGCCACTGACCTTACCGCGGCGATTGATAACTACATCAAGCTGTATGGAATGTATAAGCTGAGCATGGTTGTGGATGCTCAAGGGCGTGTGGTTGCGGTGAATAGCGTCGATGCCAAGGGTAAACCTATTGATTCCAGTTATTTGATTGGGAAGAACTTTTCAAATGAGCCTTGGTTTATCGATGCCCGAGAAGGTCGCTTCACTTCTTCCAAGTCCCTGTCCGGAACGGTAATCAGCGAGGCCATGCGTGATGAGGATGTGAAAAAGGCCGCTTCTCACAATGACTTGGTTGTTGGATATTCCGCTCCCATCTTTAGCAAAAAACAAGAGTTCATCGGCGTGTGGAGAAACCTCGCGGATTTTGGCCTTGTGGAAGAAATTCTCTCCAAAATATACGAGCGCCTGAAACTCAGAGGCCTGAACTCGACCGAAATCAATCTCATTGATCTTAAAGGCACGGTCCTTTCCCAATTTGATCCCAATGCCACAGGAGCTGAGGAGTTTGTCCACGATCCACGAGTCATTTTAACTCAAAATCTCGTCCAAGAAGGATATGAGTCCGCCAAAAAAGCAACCGCGGGTGAATCTAGCTTTGCGCGTGAATATGACCAGAAGCACAAAGAATGGGCGGCGGCTGGATTTGCTAAAACAAAAGGGGCACTCGGATATCCCGATTCCAAATGGGCGCTCATTATTCGTGTCGATGAGCAGGAATTGCTCCGTAATGTGGTGTTGAATACCTGGATCATCTCGGCTTGTGCTGTTTTGTTCATGTTCACTGCCGCCTTTATTATTGGGCGGTCAATCAGTAAACCGATCGTGGCCTGTGTTGAGGTCGTCAAACAGCTCGCGAAGGGCGATCTGACTGGCAGCATCAAATTGAAGCGTTCGGATGAGGTCGGTGTTCTTGCCTCTTCCGTTGACACCTGTATTCAAAACCTTCGAAAGATGGTTGAGGAGATCACCCACACGTCGCAGTCGCTCACGGAATCTTCCAAGGTTCTTACCGAAACCGCCAACTCTCAAGCTGCTGGTGCCGAACAAACCAACGTTCAAGCTCACACGGTTGCTGCCGCCGGTGAACAATTGGCGATTAATTCCAAGTCGATGACGCTTTCTGCCGGTGAGATCAATCAAGCTTCGACCTTGGTTGCTGCCGCATTGGAAGAAATGTCCTCGTCTATTCAAGAGGTGGCCCGTAACTGCACGCAGGAATCGGAAATTGCCCGCAAGGCCGATATTCAAGCCCGCCAGACTCGTGACCTCATGCTCAAACTGGATGACTCCGCGCGCCAAATTGGAAAAATCGTGGAGCTCATCAACCGTATCGCGGAGCAAACCAACTTGCTTGCACTCAATGCCACGATTGAAGCTGCGAGCGCCGGTGAAGCTGGTCGCGGGTTTGCGGTCGTCGCTAACGAAGTGAAAGAACTAGCCCGCCAGTCGGCTGCTGCCACGGAGGATATTCGTCGTCAGGTTAATCTCATTCAGGAAAATACAGCCAACTCGATGGGAGCCATTGATGATGTCGCGAAGGTCATCGAACAGGTCAGCCAGATTGCGGGAAGCATTGCTGCCGCTGTGGAGGAACAATCTGCCACAACATCGGAAATCGTGCGTTCGTTGCACAATGTGACTTCCTCAACAAAAACCCTCTCGGAAAATGTCAAAAATGCGGCCTCAGGAGCAGATGAAGTGTCTCGCAATATCAATGGCGTTTCCCAAGCGGCCAGCGAATCCGCAAAAGGGGCCTCCCGAATCAGTTCAAGTGCAGGGGAGCTGAGTCATCTGGCTGGATCTCTCGTTCAGCTTGTTAACCGCTTTAAATTGTAGCGGATTTTGATTCATGCGAGTTCTTGTTGTTGATGATTCCGCCCTCTATCGGAAGATCCTTTCGGAGGCAGTATCCTGCGTTTCGGGGACTGAGGTTGTGGCGGTATCCAGCGGCCCGCTCGCCCTAAAACGTCTCGATTCGGAGACGTTTGATCTCGTTCTGTTGGATGTTTTCATGGACGAAATGAACGGGCCCGAGGTGCTTGAAAAAATCAGGCGCTCGCACTCCCAAGTTTCTGTTGTGATGGTGAGTGGCGCCACCGGGCGCGATGCCGCCATCACCATTGGATGTCTTGCCAATGGCGCTATGGATTTTATTCCGAAACCAGCCAGTGGGTCTTTTGAAGCGGGATTGGAAGTGTTGAAGTCCGATATTCGCAAAGCGATCACCATGGCGCGTATTCATGGGCTGACGGCATTAGCAGAGTCCGCGAAAAATCCAACGCAAGTCGCCATATCTGCGCCTCCATTAAATCAGCCTCCAATGAAGCGACTTCAACCGCCTCCGTTTCTGGATTTGCTGTTGATTGGTGTGTCGACCGGCGGGCCGAGGGCTCTTGCCGATTTGATTCCCCTTCTTTCTGCCAAACTGCCCGTGCCAGTCTTGCTGGTGCAACATATGCCGCCAGTCTTCACAAAGTCCCTCGCGGAGCAGTTAAATAAATCTTCAGAGCTTTCTGTGAAAGAGGCTGAAGATGGTCATTTGCCAATACCAGGCGACGTTCTTATTGCTCCTGGCGGTTTCCATATGGAAGTCGTTCGAAATGATTCCGGAAAACTTCAGACCCGATTGTCCAGTGCGCCACCCGTGCAATCCTGTCGCCCTTCTGCGGATGTCCTTTTTCAATCCGCTGCTGCCTGCAAACTGCGCGGCGCTGTGGCCGTCATCCTTACGGGCATGGGATGTGATGGTGCAGATGGTGTAGCTAGTTTGAAGAACTCCTGCCCCGTATGGTGTATTGCTCAGAATCAGGCAACGTGTTCCGTCTATGGAATGCCGCAAGCCGTTGTGCTGAGAAATTTGGATGACGAGATTTTGCCCCTCAATGAGATCGCTCAGCGAATCAATAAGATCTTTCGAGTCTAAATCAACGGGTCATATGGAAAACAGGGCACATGTTTGATTTCTCCCAAAACGAATCCCACTTGGCCATCCTCTCGCAATACGTTGCACAGGCATGCTGCATCCATCTGGGTGAGGAGAAGCGCTATCTTTTTGAGGCACGACTGGGGACAATCATATCGGAGTCGGGTGCGCGGGACATCCCGGAATTTATTCAATTGGCAAAAGCGGATACCGCGGGTCGGCTCCGTGATAAAATCATTGATTCCATGACAACGCACGAGACCTATTGGTTTCGTGATACGCGTCCTTGGGAATCGCTGGAGAATTCGATTCTGCCACACTTGGGGAGTCTTTTGCGCACTGGGACAAAAGCCCGTATCCGAATCTTGTGTGCGGCTTGTTCTTCAGGACAGGAACCGTATTCCATCGCGCTTCTGCTCCATAAACTTCAAGCCGAAGGCCGCTTGCCAGGCGTTAATCTTTCCTCGTTTGAAATTGTCGCCTTTGACATTTCGCCGGGAACACTTTTTCTCGCAGCGGCAGGACGATACAGCCAGTTGGAGATTTCTCGTGGCCTACCTCAATACTGGAGGGACAGCTTTTTCGAGGCCACGCCCGGCAACACTTGGACGCTCAAGCCGAATGTTCGTTCAATGGTCTCCTTTAAGCGCCGCAATTTGCAGGATGATATGTCGTCACTCGGTCTTTTTGATTTGCTGCTCTGCCGAAATGTCGCCATTTATTTTCAAGAGGATTTTAAGAAGGATCTTTTTAACCGCTTGGCTAAGATTATTTATCCGCACGGATATATGATGCTTGGCGGCACTGAGTCCCTGCTATCCCATCACGATGTTTTCGCAATGGAGCAAGTGGATGGCTCCATTTTCTATAAACGTAAGCCATAAAATTTCGTCCCAATCGTCTGACCAATTCAACAAATATGGAAAACCAACAAATACAACCTGCAGGCTCTTCGAATACGGATTCTTTCGACAACTGGATTGAAAGTATCAGGCATCTATCCAAAAGCATCGCGAGCAAGATGAACAACTCGCTTCGTCAAATTGATGATATTAACATGCGTGTTCGTTTGCTGTCCTTTAACGCGCAAATACAAGCTGCCAAAGCGGGAGATGCAGGACGGACGTTTGCCGTTGTTGCGAATGAAATTGGCAACCTCTCGACCAACACCGCTCGAGTAGCCGAGGGATTAGCTCAAGAGACAAAACAGGACATCACCCAGCTTTCGGACATCAGCAGTCGATTGGATTCCGTCGTTCGGGGGGCACGACTTGTGGATCTGGCCATGACCAATATTGATCTCATTGATCGCAATCTCTACGAGCGTTCCTGCGACGTGCGCTGGTGGGCTACGGATTCGAGTGCGGTGGAAGCCCTCACTAATCTAGGCCCTGATTCATCCCGCTTCGCCTGCGAGCGTTTGGGAGTGATCCTCAATGCCTACACTGTTTACTACGACATTGTGTTGTGCGATTTGAATGGCACCGTGATCGCCAATGGTCGCTCAGGTCGCTTCAAATCGATCGGAATGAACGTGGCGGCCAACGACTGGTTCCGTAAAGCCCGCACATCCGCGAGCGGGGATGATTTTGGGTTCGAGAGCGTTCACTCGTCGCCTTTAGTTCAAGGGCAGCACATTCTTGCCTATTCTTGCGGCGTTCGTCGCAACGGCCAATCCAATGGGGAATTGATCGGCGTGCTGGGTATCCTTTTTAACTGGGAAGCCCTCGCACAGACGATCGTTCACCGCACGCCACTCTCACCTTCGGAAAAAGATGTCTCCCGTGTTTGCATCATTGATTCAGCGGGACATGTCCTCGCTGACACAAAAAATGCGATTCTCAAAGAGCGCATCAATCTCCCTCAATTGGACGCTCTCATCCACCAAGGGAAAGGCTTTGTGATTGGCGATTATAACGGGACGCACACGCTCTTTGCCTTGGCGGTCGCTCCTGGTTATGAAACCTATTCGACCGGTTGGAACTCGCTGATCATTCAACAAATGGCCTCGTAGTTTCCAAGTGCCATTTTTTCNATCAACCCCGCACCCTATATTGTCTTATGAAAATCCTCGCCGTTGATGATTCTATGCTGATCCGTCGCCTTGTGGCCTCTGCAGCCTCCGTGCTGGGAGCGGAGTGTGTTACTGCTGAGGATGGCAAGATCGGGGTGGATCGCCTCGAAGCTGATCCTTCCGGTTTTTCACTCGTTTGTCTGGATTGGAATATGCCAAACATGAATGGCCTAGATTTTCTCAAGCATATCCGTGCAGATGGTCGTTGGAAGGATCTGCCCGTTCTCATGTTGACCACCGAAGGCAGTAAGGACGCCATTATCACTGCCATCAAAGCCGGCGCGACGGCTTACATGACGAAGCCTTTTTTCGAGAAGGATCTCCAAACGAAAATGCTCGACTGCCTTGGCATGGGCTTTGAGTAGAAAGCAACGCCACGAGGGCGCTTGCACGCTTCCTAGGAAANNAATTNTAAAGCGCCTGAGGTATTTGC
>JGI25920J50251_10000908_pt1 | contig 10592 bp, 4 predicted proteins | sample LauGreBMM110DCMD_2_FD_50251 | JGI IMG/M metagenome (IMG submission 50251) | reverse complement strand
GTTCCAACAAAATGCGGGCTTGGTGGCGACGAGAACGTCTTCCACCAAGCCCGCCGATACGGATGCCGATCCACGACCAAGCCTTGGAGCACCCTCCCTGGTCAAGGAACCACTTGACCGCGGATCTCACCGCCGCCGAAGGCAGTGGTGTGGAGGTTGAAGTACGTCTGGCCGGCAGCGATGCCGTCGGCCGTCGCTTGGTCGACCGTCGCCTGGCCCACGAAGAGGCCCGAGGTGCCGAGGGCGCCCGAGGGGACCAGCGCGAACTTCACGCCGACCGCCGCGTCCGCCCCGCCCAGACCGTGCAGATGGTACGCCACCGGCGCGGCCGTCAGGCCCTGATAACCGACCACGTAGGTGGCCTTGAGGCCGTCCAAGGCGATGAGGCCCGTGCCCGTGCCCGCCGTCGTCACCGCCGTCGGACGCTCGTTGGCGCCGTTCAAGGAGGCCTTGAACAGCTTCACCGTCTTGGTCGTGCCGTCCACGATGCGGAAGAACCCGGCGAACGAGGCCGTCGGGATGGTCGTGGTGCGGGCGGTGGTGGTCTGGAGGTCGATCCACGCATCGGTCACACCGAGCTTGCCCTGCACGAGGAACGGCCCGTTGCCGCCGGTCCAGTTGAGGACGATGCCGGCCGGGGTCACCGAGGCGGTGGTGCCGCCGAGCGGCTTGGCGACATCCACGACCTTCACCAACTGGATGGCGTTGATGGCGGGTTGATGGCCGTTGCCGGCCTCGATGGATTCCCAGGTCACGGACAGATCCAACGAGCCGTCGGACGCGGGGCTGACGTTGTCGAACTGGACGTAGTTGCCGCTGGCGGGGGCGGCCGCCGTCGTACTGGTGATACGTCGGAACGCCGGTGCCTTCTGGTAGGGCAAGCCGGTCTCCGATCTGCCGTGATAGACCGGATAGCTTCCTCCACCGGTGAGCTCGAAGGCGGTCTCGTACGCCGGAGTGAAGTCGAAACCGAGGCTGTAGACGAGGACCTGGTACTTGCCGGCCGGGATGTTGTCCAACCTCACATGCACCGGATCGTGGGAAGCCTGAGCGTTGAGGAATCCTTGGAACAATGCCCCGTCTGCGTCCCCAGTCGCCACAGAGCCGGTGTACCAGACCTCCATGGCCTGCGCCGTCGTGAGCGTGACCGGTGTCGAGGAACCGGCCGCATCGCGCACCGCGACGGCATCGAACGCTGTCCCGCCAAGATTGTTCCAGTTCTCTTGCGGGACGACCCCGGCCACGTCGACCACGCTGAGCGAGGCACCGCCTGCCGTGCCGCCGCCGATGAAGTTGATGCCGACGAACGGCTGGAGACCCGAAGGGTCACCGGGCGAGACGGCCAGCGTCGCGGTGGAGCTCGCCGTGTCGACGCCTGCGACGCTGATGACGCAGCGATACTTCTTCCCGTTGTCGCCGAGGCCCAGCACCGGCGTCGTGTAAGTGCTGCGGACAGCACCGGGGATGTCCACGCCGTCGACCTGCCATTGGTGGTACAACGGGCTCGCCGGGGCCTCGGCGACGACGCGGAACGTGGCCCGCCCGTTGGCGGACGCCTTGGCGTCCACCGGCTGCTGCTTGAACGACACCTTGCCGGCATCGGGGTTGACGTAGGTGGAGATGCGGCCGCCGGCGAGCACGGGCACCTGCGCCGCGGGCGTCGTGCCGTTCTGGGGTCGTGCGCCGACATTGAGATGGACGTCGCCGCCGCCTTGTTTCAGCAGGCCGACCAACAGGTAGCGCCGGCCCGCCCCGAGCGGAGGCGTCGTGGCCGACACGCCGTCATCGAATGCAGCGTTGAGCGGGAACACCCCGAGCGAGGCGAGGTTCGACGCGCTGGTGTCGGTGCTCAGGAGCAGTTCCGCCTCGTCGTCGTTGTTGATGAAAAGGCTGTGGACGCCGGCCGCGTCCGGGGAGAAGAACGCGCTCAATCGCGCGCCATAGTTGTCGGTGAGCGGGGATTGGTTCAGTTGGAACCCCTTCACCCACTGGAAGCGATCGGGCTTGCCGGCGAGGTAGTTCGGCGCGGCGGTCAGGTCGGCGACGGTGGTGCCGGTGATCCCGAAGAACACTTCTTTCGTGGCCCAGCCTTCGACGCGTCTCCACGAGGTGAACTGCGCCTTGGTGCCGGCCGCGACGAGGGTGCCCTTGTCGTCCCGAACGCCGGAGACGGCGATCATGTAGGCGATGCCTTCCGGTTGTGCCGCCGTCGTCAGACGGACGATGCGGGCGTCGGCGGTGTCGACTTGCGCCGCGATGATGCCGAGCGCGGGGCTGGGGACGAACGAGCCGAGCGTGACCGAGGCCGCGTCGAGCGGACGACTGAAGACCAAGGTCACCTCGTTCAGCGTCGCGGACCCGACCACCGAGGCGACCTCGGGAGATGGCGGCCGGGTGCCGGAATTCACGAGCGCATCGAGCTGCGCCGGGGTGAGGTCGGGGATCGGAGAAAAGACGAAGCGATCGAAGAACATGCCGGCCTCGCGGGAACCGATGGTGAGCACCACGGGCGCGGCGAGGTCCGACGCGGCGACGGTGTAGGTGCCCGGCTCGACGACCCATGCGTAGGCGTTGTCCGCCGGAGCGCTGGCATCGTTGGACTTGGTCCGCACGTAGTCCCCCTGTGCCGCCGCGCCCGGCGTCGAGAACGCCCCGAACCGGGTGGCGATCCACGAGCTGTTCGCCGTGAACGCGTCCCCGCCCGTCCGCGCCTCGTCCGCGCGCCACCGGTAGTACACCGAGTAGGTCCCGGCTTTCGCGAACTGGATCTGGTACTGCGCGAACGAATGCGGCGAATCCCCCGTGCTGTTCGTCCCGTCCGCGTAGATCGCTCCGCCGCCGCTCGCCGTCGCATCCGCCTTCACCACCCAGTTCTCAGGCTTTCCCGGGAGCAAGGTGGCCGCGGTCTCCGCTTGGAACGCGACTTGAGGGTCGCCGCCTTGGATGACGACCGCAGCGTGGACACCGGACGCGCCGGACAGCAGCAGCAGGGAGGACATGATCGACCGCCAAGTGTCGGCGGAAGGTCTGGCTGGATATCGCATAGATATGGACATGGATGGGGTGTGATACTGGGTCGGAAGGCCCGGCGGGAAGCCGATGGGGATTCTGCCGACATAGCTGCCATGGATCGGGGAGTCGAGGGCAAATTTGAGATCCGAAGCACCTTGATCCGCGTGGGGCTTCTGGGCCGAACAGATTGACCGCAGAAGGGCCACCGATGAGGAACCAACGGTTCCACCCGGGAAGAATCGTTGGATCTGGACGGCGCTCTGATCCCGCGGCCGCAGGCCGTGGTGGTCGGGCATCGTCCGCATCGGACCTTGCTCCGCGGAAAGACGCCGCCCCCCCGCGGACCGGTCGCTTCGGCAAGGTGTACGCCTAGAACTTTGGATCCGTCGGCTTTGGCCACGGTCTTGAGGCGTCGACCCAAGGGCGGATCCGCGGATCGTCCGGCTGCATGACTTCGGTTCAGACGGCGGCAGGAGGCCGCACGCACGCCCGTGAAATTGGATTGATGAAGGTCCGCGATCCACTCGTCCTTCCCGGCACCTCGATGGACACACCGACCCACCGTTCATTGGCCGTCCGCCTGGTCCGCGCGGGCTTGCTGGCCGCGGCCCCGATCATCGCGATGTTGCCCGTGGATGCCGCGGTCGCGGTGAAGGCCGAGGAGGCGTTCCGTTGGGCGACGTTCTTCGGCCCGTTCCACATGGTGGTGCTGCACTACCCGATCGGGTTCCTCACCCTCGCGGCCCTCCTAGAAGTGTGGGCGACGTTCCGGCCGGCCGGGCCGGGTCGCCAGGCCTTGGGGTTGGTGCTTCCGCTCACCGCCGCGGCTTCGGTGGCCACGGCGACCTTGGGATGGCTCCGCGCCGGCGGAGGCGGGTTCGATCCGGAGTTGCTCGCCTTGCATCGCTGGACCGGTATCGCCGTCGCGGTGCTCACGGTCGGCGCCTGTCTCATGCACCGGATCAGCGGCGATCGCATCGCCAGCGCGACCCACCGGTTCGGATATCGCGGATCGCTCGGGGCCGCATTGGCCTGCCTCGTCATCGCCGGCCACTTCGGTGGCAGCCTCACCCATGGAGAAGGCTTTCTCACGCTCAACGCACCTCGGTTCGTCCGCGACCTCATCGCGAAGGGAACCACCAAGCCCCCGGTCGCGAACGGCGCGACCCGCGTCAGCCTGTACGCGTCGGTGGTCCGTCCGGCCTTCGAGGGGAAATGCTACACCTGCCACGGCACCGAGAAGCAGAAGGGCAAGTTCCGCCTCGACCAGCGCGAGGCGTTGCTCAAGGGCGGCGGCAGCAGTGAGATCGCCGTGACCCCGGGAGATATCCAGAAGAGCCGGCTGATGTACCATCTGCTCCTACCCCGGGACCACGACGACGCGATGCCGCCCAAGGGCAAGGAGCCGCTGACCCCCGCGGAGATCGTCGCGGTCGCCCAATGGATCCAGGCCGGCGCGAAGTTCGAGTGATCCGAAGCGGCAGGCAGGCCGATGGCGAGATGTCACAAATTGTCGCTGGCCATCCTCTCGGCGAGCGGACGAGCTTGCCCGATCTCTATGCGGAAAGCCAAGCCGACACCCCCCACGAAGCCCTCCCGGCCCCGCTTCATCAACCGGGAGCTCTCGTGGCTTGAGTTCGACCAGCGCGTGCTCGACGAAGCGCTCGACCCCGGCACGCCGCTGTTGGAGCGGGTGAAGTTCTTCTGCATCACCGCCTCGAACCTCGACGAATTCTTCGAGGTCCGCGTCGCCAGCCTCAAGCAGGCGATCGAGGACGGCTCGACGGAGCGGACGNCTGACGGGCTCACTCCGACCCATACCCTCCGCGCGGTGACGCTCACTCCGACCCATACCCTCCGCGCGGTGACGGCGCGCGTCCGCACCCTCGTCGACGACGCCTACCGCTGCTGGCGCGAGCAGCTCCTCCCCGCGCTGGCGAAGAACGGGATCCGCTTCCATCCCGTCGGCGGCCTTCCGGCACANGACAACGCCTGGCTCCACGACTATTACCGCGCGAAGGTCCATCCCGTGCTGACGCCGCTCGCGCTCGACCCGTCGCACCCGTTCCCGCAGCTGCTCAACAAGTCGCTCAATCTCATCGTCCGCCTCACGGCCACCCACACCGGGGAGGTCCGCCGACGGCTCGCGGTCGTGCAGGTCCCGCGCGTGCTGCCCCGGTTGATCCGGCTGCCGCGCCCGGACGCGCGCGAACACAGCTACGTCTTTCTCGGCCATCTTATCGGCGCCCATCTCGCCGACCTGTTCCCCGGCACCCAGATCGAAGGCTGGTGGACCTTCCGCGTCACCCGGAACAGCGAGCTCTACATCGACGAAGAAGACGTCCCCGACCTGCTCAAGGCGGTCGAGGACGAGCTGCACAACCGCCGCAAAGGCGAAGCCGTACGACTCGAAGTGGCTGCCGATTGCCCGGCCGAGATCCGCACCGAGCTGCTCACGACGTTGGCCCTGACCGAGGACGACCTCTACGTCATCGACGGGCCGTTGAACCCGACGCGCTTGATGACCATCCTCGAAGGTGAGCACGCGCCCGAGTTGCTCGATCCCCGTTTCACCGGGCCGGTCGCGGCGAGCCTTCGGGACGAGCCGGATCTCTTCGCCGCCATCCGCAAGCGGGACCATCTGCTCCACCATCCCTACGAGAGCTTCAACAGCGTCGTCGAGTTCCTCGAACAGGCAGCCGCGGACCCGAAGGTCCTGGCCATCAAACAGACGCTCTACCGCACAGGCGGTGACCGCCGGATCGTCGGCGCGCTGATGAACGCGGTGACCAACGGCAAACAGGTCACCGCGGTCGTCGAACTGAAGGCCCGCTTCGACGAAGCCAACAACATCCGCTGGGCCCGGGCCCTGGAAGAAGCCGGCGTCCATGTGGTGTACGGCCTCGTCGGCTACAAGATCCACTGCAAGATCGCGCTCGTGGTGCGCGCCGACGACGACGGGATCCGCCGCTACGTCCACCTCGGGACGGGCAACTACAACCCGAGCACCGCCAAGCTCTACACCGACCTGAGCCTGCTCACCTGCCGGCCCGATTTCGGCGAGGATGCCACGAACCTGTTCAACCTTCTGACGGGGATCTGCCAGTTCCAAGGCACGCGCAAGCTCATCGTTGCCCACTTCCAGATGCACGACCGCATCCTGGAACTCATCTCCCGCGAGGCGGGGCACGCGCAGGCCGGGTTGCCTGCGCGCATCGTCGTGAAGATGAACGCGCTGGTGGACGAGCAGATCATCGAAGCGCTCTACCGCGCGTCCCAGGCCGGGGTCCGGATCGACCTCATCATCCGCGGCATCTGCTGTCTCCGTCCGGGTGTGCCGGGACTCAGCGAGACCATCACCGTGCGCAGCATCGTGGACCGCTACCTCGAGCACACGCGGGTCTGGTGGTTCGAGAACGGTCGCCAACCGGAGGTCTTCGTCGGCAGCGCCGATTGGATGCCGAGGAACCTGTTCCGTCGCATCGAAGTGTTCTTCCCGGTCGAGGACGGGAACCTCCGGGACCGGATCACCGAAGACGTGCTCGGTCGGCAACTCGCCGACAACGTGAAGGCCCGTGTCCTCCGACCGGACGGAACTTACCAGATACCGCCGGTTCCAGCCGGCGCGAAGCTTCGACGCAGCCAGACCGAGTTCATGGATCCCGCTGTCCGCAAGACCGGCACCCACACCGCCAAGAATTCCGCCCGGACCGCTATCGTCGTACGGCAAAAACCCGGCTGATGCCGATCCATCGAAGGTCTTGGACCCGACGAGAAGACACGCTTCGATGGCTCAGGGTGGAGCAGGACACGAGGGAACTTCCCGCCTGTTGCCTCGAAATTTTTGACTCCTTGGCGGGTTGGCCTGGTAGTGGGAGTCGAGGGCGTGGACTCAAAAAGGTCACACCGGCGAGAGGAAAGTCTCCACGTGGATCTCTTCGGGCCTCGCCCCATGCCCGAAGCAATCGGTTCGGCCGGCGGCATCCTCGGGAATGAAGTCGATGTAGGTCTGATGTGCTGAAAAACTCCGGTCGTCTCTGCCTCCGGCGCGTTGAACGACTGGGAGGCGCCGGCCGGTGGTCACCGTATGTCAGGATGTTGCGGGACCCCACGCCCGACGTCGCCGGACGGACGATCCCTCGCACCATGCCCGACGACGTCGCACCTATTCGAAGGCCCCGACAACGCTGACCCCGATGATGCCAGCCCACGTCGACGGTTCCGGCACAGGAGCCAGATCATAACCGATCAAGTCGAACGCTCGGAGATCGAGGAGCGATATCGCCGCGGTCGTCAACCATCCGACGATGCCGTTGCTCGCCTCACCCGCGGCATCGGTCACCATGGCATTCCTGACCGTGTTGAACCTCGCCTGCAAAAGGACAGAACCCTTCGACCCGATGATTCCGGACCCGAGAAACGCCAAGTTGGCATCGATGTTGATGTTGATGGGATTGCTGAAGTAGGCGACGCAGTGGTTGGCAGCCCTGCTGAACGCAGCCAACGCGGCCCGGTTCCACCATGACCCGCTGCCTGCGTTCAAGACGATGTAGAAGCTTCCGCCCTGGTTGTGCGGACCGGGAACCAATGAGAACTCGTCCAGCCTCGGGATCTCCGCCGCGTCCAGCAGGCAGCGGGCCGGCAGGAAGGCCAAGCACAAGCCAAACCGGAAACGAAGCGCGTCCGACGAAGGTTTGGTACTCTTCCCGATTCGATGATTACAAAAGGCAGCTAATCCAACCCGTCTCCAAGCACCAATCCTCCCGGGAGTTCGGTCCCGATAAACAAAAACCGCCTGCTGGATGAACCAGCAGGCGGCATGCTGACCTTTTCAGGTCGGTCTTATCATTCGCTGCGCAGGCGGAAGTACAGACCGGAGGACGCACCCGTGACGGGGACGAACTCAGCCGTACCATCCGCACCGACCGTCAGCGTGCCGGCAACCGTCCAGGTGACGAAGTCGGAGGTCGATTCGACCAGGAACTTGTTACCCGGCGTACCCGTCACACCGAGTGTCAACTTGCCACCGGAGATGGTCGACTTGACCACCGGGGTCGTCACGGCTCCGGACACGTCCAANGTGAACGAGCCGTCCACCGTGAACACGTCGTCCTCGACCGTGAANGCGATCTCAGANGAACCGGTCTTGCTGGCGACCAGATTCACCGTAGCCGTGATGCTCACACCGTCATTGGCGATGGTGATTCCGCTGACCAACCCAGGGTTGGACGAACTGGCGGTGACGACGAGGTCCTTGATCGCGGTGTCGAAATCCGTGATGGGGAGCTTGATCACCAGCGCCTTGCCGACGGTGGTCGATTGAGCCGCGATGCCCCCGATTTCCGGAGCATCAGGCACCGCGATCACGTCGAGCACGAACGTGCGGGCGACGGTGGAGGCCGTGTCGCTGGCGGAGATGGTCACGGCGGCCCTACCGAAGGCGTTCTTGACCAAACGGACGCGGGCGATGACCAACTTGCCGTCGTTGATGAAGTCGACTCCCGCAACCACCGACGTATCGGTGCTGCTGCCGGAGAACTTGAGGTCCTTGAGCAGGGTGTCGCTATCCTTGACGTCAAGGATGAGGGTCAATCCGGTGTCTTCCCGGGTGGTCTGATTGGCAATCACGGCCAGAACCGGGGCGTTGTCAACGGTGTTGACGGTCAGGGTGAACGTCTGCTCCGAGTCGAACGTGTCGTCGCTCGACGTGATGGTGACAGTCGCCACCCCGTTTGCACCCGACACCAGCTTGACGATGGCCGCCACATTGGTGCCGTCGTTCGTGAAGCTCACTCCGCTGACGAGAGCGGGATTGGAGCTTGTCCCGACAAAGGTCAGGTTCTTGATGGCCGTATCGATATCCGACACATCCAATACAACGGTCACATCCTGGTCCTCATCGGCGACTTCATCCGCGATCGCAGACAGGACAGGTNCGTCTTCGACCGGGTTGACCGTGAGGCNGAACGTGCGGGAGACACTGTTCAAGCTATCCTTGGCAGTGATGGTCACATCGGCGAGGCCGTTGGCATCCGCCACCAAGCGGACGATGGCGACAACCTTGGTCCCGTCGTTGGCGAAGGTCACACCGCTCACCAGTTTGGCGTCGGTGCTGGTTGCGCTGAACGTGAGGTCCTTGATAGCCGTATCGAGGTCGGAGACAACCAACGGGATGGCCACACCCGCATCTTCGCTGGTGACCTGATCAACNATCGCACCCAAGACCGGCGCATCATCGTCCGACGACACCGTCAGAGCGAAGGTGCGCGAGGTCGAGNCNGTGCCATCCGTCACCGAGATGGTGACAGAGGACGNCCCGCTCNCATTCGGGACCACAGCGATACGAGCGACAGCGCCGGTATCGGTCTTNGTCAGCGTGACTCCNGCGACAAGCGCGGGATTCGAGGACGAGGACGAGTAAGACAGCGCCGAGGTCGGCGAGTCGATGTCCGTCACCGTGACGACAACATCACGGGAGGTATCTTCCGCAGTGGTCTGATCCACGATCAGGTCGATGACCGGGGCGTCATTGACGTTCCGGACCGTGAGGTTGAACGACTGGCTCTCGAAGCCGAAGTCATCCGTGGCCGTGATGGTCACCGCGCTGGTTCCGAAGGCGTTCGGGACGAGCGCGATGTTGGCGAAGTACTCCGTTCCGCTGGATCCCTTCCGGGTGATGACGACTCCGGACACCAAGCTCGGATTGGCCGCCGTGGCGGTCAGCTTGAGATTGGTGGATTCGGTCGGAACCACACTGAAGGCGACCGTGGCGGACGTGTCTTCATCCGCCGACTGGGCGGCGATCACGTTGACCTTCGGCCCGATCGGGGCGACGACGGTGGCGAGGATGTTGTTGGTCACCGTGATGACGCCGTCGCTCACCGTGACTCCGAGGGTCGCCTTGGAAGGAACGATTCCGCTCGGCGTGAACACCAGGTTACGGACACCACCCGTACCCGTCACAGTCACCGTTCCGACCGTTGCGTCGGAAATCGTGGCGGCAACGACCAGGTTGGCGGAGGTCGTCTCGACGTCGACCACGTTGAACTCGATCGACGTGGCTTTATTGGCAGGCGACGTGAAGTCAGCCANGCCAGTGATGATCGGCGCGTCGTTCACCGGAGTGACGGTCAGCTTGAAGGTGCTGGACACCGGCGTGCTGCTGTCGCTCTGGCTGACGTTGATGGTCACCGTCGTCTCGCCGGTCGCATTGAGCGCAGGCGTGATGAGCAGCGAACGATCGGTTCCACTTCCGCCAAGGGCGACCGTGGCCAGACGAGCATCTCCGACCACCGCACGGACCACCAGGTTCGTTGCAGCAGTGATACCACCATCAACCTTGAAGTTGACGGTCAACGGCGTCTCCTCGGTAGTGGTCTGATCAGCGACCGACGCGACGGCCGGGGCCGTGGTGACGATATCGAGCTGCCAACCTCCGACGATAGAGCCTGCATCCGGAGACGCATCATCCACCACATAGAGCGACCAGGCACCATTCGGGTCGGTGTCGTTGAAGACACTCAGCGTGGCTCCATAAGGACCAGCGGGCGCCGGCGCGGGGAAGGTATCGCTACCTTCGT
>JGI25920J50251_10000907_pt1 | contig 10595 bp, 7 predicted proteins | sample LauGreBMM110DCMD_2_FD_50251 | JGI IMG/M metagenome (IMG submission 50251) | reverse complement strand
AAAGTAGTTGGCTTTAAATTAAATGGAAAATTACCAACAGGCACTACTGCTACTGACCTAGTTTTAACCATTACCCAAATGCTTCGAAAGCATGGTGTGGTTGGAAAATTTGTTGAGTTTTATGGCCCAGGAGTTTCGACTTTGCCAATGGCCAATCGGGCAACTATTGGAAATATGTCCCCAGAGTACGGATCAACCTGTGCAATATTTCCAATTGATGAGGAAACAATTTGCTACTTAAAACTAACTGGACGCACCGCAGAACAATTAGAGTTAGTTGAAAAGTATGCGAAGGTGAATGGCCTTTGGCATGATCCCGCTGCAAAACCTAGATACTCTGAAACACTGGAGTTAGATCTGACAACTGTGGTGCCATCGATTGCTGGTCCTAAGCGACCGCAAGATCGTATTTCATTACGAGATGCAAAGAGTTCTTATCAAAGTGTGCTGCCAACTTATTTCAGTGATAAAACAAACAAAAATAAGATCGATGTGAAGGTTAATGGCAAAGCAACAACAGTGACTAATGGTGATGTAGTAATTGCATCAATTACTTCCTGTACTAACACTTCAAACCCATCGGTAATGATCGGCGCAGCTTTGCTTGCTAAAAAAGCGGTAGANAAAGGATTGACCAGTAAGCCATGGGTAAAGACGACTTTAGCTCCTGGCTCAAAGGTGGTTACTGATTATTACGATAAAGCAGGTCTGACCTTCTATATGGAAAAACTGGGTTTTAATCTCGTTGGATATGGTTGTGTCACCTGTATTGGAAACTCAGGTCCGCTTCCAGTTGATATCAGCAAGGCAATTAATGAAAATGATTTGGCGGTTTCAGCAGGTACTTTCTGGAAATCGCAATTTTGAGGGAAGAATTTCACCGGATGTAAAGATGAATTATCTAGCCTCACCGCCATTAGTGGTTGCTTACGCACTAACTGGCTCGATGAACCATGATTTCGAAAAAGACCCAATTGGCAATGGCAGTGATGGTCAGCCGGTATTCCTTAAAGATATCTGGCCAACTACTGCTGAAATAGATAAGGTTGTTGGAGAATCAATTTCATCAGAAATGTTTATCAAAGATTACGCATCAGTTTTTGATGGTGATAAAAGATGGAAATCACTTGATACTCCAAGTGGAAAAACTTTTGAATGGGATGCTAAATCCACTTATGTTCGAAAACCGCCTTACTTTGATAATATGCCAGCAAAGCCAAAGCCGGTTACAAATATCGCAGGTGCTCGAGTGTTAGCAGTGCTTGGTGATTCAGTGACAACAGATCACATTTCACCTGCTGGAAATATCAAGGTTGATTCACCTGCAGGAAAATACTTAGCTGAACATGGAATTGATCGAGCAGATTTCAACTCCTATGGATCAAGACGTGGAAATCATGAGGTAATGATCCGCGGCACCTTTGCCAACATCCGACTTAAAAACTTATTACTCAACGGTGTTGAAGGTGGTTTTACTAAAAACTTCCTAGCAAATGGTGAGCAAACAACAATTTATGACGCCTCCCGTGCTTATATCGATGCCAATGTACCGCTGGTAGTTTTAGCTGGAAAAGAGTACGGCTCTGGCTCCTCTCGAGATTGGGCAGCAAAGGGAACTGCATTGCTTGGTGTTCGCGCAGTAATCGCAGAATCATTTGAAAGAATTCACAGATCTAATTTGATTGGTATGGGAGTGTTGCCACTGCAATTCTTAGATGGTCAAAGTAGCGCCTCACTTGGCTTAGATGGCAGTGAGGTATTTACTATCACCGGTGTTGATCAATTAAATAATGGTCAAACCCCAAAAGAGGTTGAGGTATTAGCTGGGGATAAGAAATTTAAGGCAAAATTGCGGATTGATACACCAGGTGAGGCAGATTACTATCGCCACGGCGGGATTATGCAGTACGTATTACGCTCATTGTTAAGCAAGTAGATCGTAAAAATAAGTAAGTACCCTTTAAACTATACCCATGTTGGAGCAAATTAAATCCCCNGATGATCTCAAAGGGCTTTCAGTTGAGCAGCTAAATCAATTATCATCAGAAATACGTACCTTTTTAATTGAACAAGTTTCAAAGACTGGTGGGCACCTTGGACCAAATCTTGGTGTAGTTGAGTTAACAATTGCNATCCATCGAGTATTTAAATCACCAAAAGATGTAATTGTTTTTGATACTGGACATCAAAGCTATGTCCATAAATTACTAACTGGACGTATGGCTAGTTTTGCCAAACTTCGTCAAAGAGGTGGCGCAGCCGGTTATCCAAATAGAAGTGANAGTGAACATGATGTTGTAGAGAACTCTCACGCCTCAACCGCCCTGTCTTGGAGTGATGGTATTGCCAAAGGATTTTCATTNACCAATCAAAAAGATCGAACTGTAGTTTGTGTGGTTGGTGACGGTGCATTAACTGGTGGTATGAGCTGGGAGGCATTAAACAATATTTCAACAAGTGAAAAAGAAAAGTTAGTAATTATTGTCAATGACAACGAAAGATCCTACTCACCGACAATTGGCGGGCTAGCAACATATTTATCCACCCTTAGAACTACCAGTGGCTATGAGAAGTTTTTGGATTGGGGCAAAGGAGTGCTAGAAAAGACGCCAGTTGTAGGAGGGCCAATATATGAAACCTTGCATGGAGTAAAAAAAGGAATCAAAGATATTGTTGCCCCACAAGGAATGTTTGAGGATCTTGGGCTTAAATACTTTGGCCCAGTTGATGGCCATGATATTGGCGCAATTGAAAAAGCTTTGAAGATTGCTAAAGATTTTGGCAGACCAGTTNTAGTCCATGTGATAACCGAAAAAGGTCGTGGACACGCTCCAGCAATTAATGATGAAGCAGAGAAGTTTCANGCAGTTGGAGTAGTTGATGTTGAGACGGGGCAGCCACTTAGTAAGGCGGGCAAGAGTTGGACCAGCATATTCTCTGAAGAGTTAGTAAAAATTGGTAGCGAAAGAGATGATGTCGTAGCGATTACCGCTGCCATGATGGGACCAACTGGGTTAGACAAATTTGAAAAGGCGTATCCAGATAGAACCTTTGATGTGGGTATTGCTGAACAACACGCAGCTACCTCTGCGGCAGGAATGGCATTTGCTGGCCTTCATCCAGTTGTTGCGGTTTACTCCACATTTTTAAATCGAGCATTTGATCAGTTACTACTTGATGTGGCGCTGCATAAAGCCGGTGTTACTTTTGTTTTGGACCGAGCAGGTGTTACCGGTGATGACGGACCTTCACATAATGGAATGTGGGACTTAGCCCTGACTGGAATAGTGCCAACATTGCATGTTGCTGCCCCTCGTGATGGCCAGCGNATAAAGGAGACATTGCGTGAGGCATTAGATATTGCAGATGCCCCTTCGCTGATTCGCTTTCCCAAAGGTGTAGTAAATCCAGATATTCCAGCTTTTGAGCGACGCGATGGCATCGATGTTTTATATCGTGGTGAGAGCGCAGATGTTTTGTTGGTCAGCATTGGGGCCTTTGCTGCAATTGCAGTAGAAGCTGCTGCACAGACTTATCGTGAGGGCGTAGGAGTAACGGTAATTGACCCAAGGTGGGTTAAGCCCTTGCCTAAATCCTTAATCACTATGGCCCAGCGATATAAAAATGTTGTTGTGCTAGAAGATGGAATTAAGCATGGTGGAATTGCTAGCACCATTTCAGAGATGTTTAGAGATGCGCAATTAAATGTGCCGGTGCACTCAATTGGCTTGCCACTTGAATTTTTGGAGCACGCCAAGCGTGCTGAGATTCTAGAAGATCTTGGAATTACAGTTCAGAATATTGCGCGCTCGCTAGTAACCTGGCATAGCAGCGTAGTAGCAAGTGATACTAAGGAAGAGATGCAACTGCCGGCGGATGAAAACGAGCACCGCAAACCGCTTCGCTAATTCCCTCTCGATCTAAGTAAGGCAAGATCCCACCTAAATGTATCGGCCAACCTGAGCCAAGTAGCATGCAAATATCAATCTCTTGTGGAGTTGCAACCACCTTCTCATCAAGCATCATTTTTGCTTCTAGTGCTAATGCTTCTAGTGCTCGTCTTCTAACCTGATCTGAAGTCGATGGTGAGCTACCTTTTTCAAGCAGTGCCAAAGCTGCTGGATTAACAGTGTTCACGCCATTTGTATCCTTAACATAAAAAGTTTTTACACCTTCTTTTACAAATCTTTGCATTGTAGGCGAGACTTTATATCTTGGTCCAAGATTCTTATTTAAAGTTTGCGATACATGTAGGGCAACACCAGGACCTACTAAGCCGAGCAATTCAAGTGAGGACATGGGAAAACCAAGGGGAGCCATGGCGGCATCTGCTACTTCATAGGCAGTTCCTTCATCCATTGCATCGGTAACCTCACCCATAAATCTGGTTAATAAGCGGTTGACTACAAATGCTGGTGCATCTTTAACAATTACCATTGTTTTCTTTAATTCTTTACCAACATTAATCGCCGTAGCAGTGGTGGCATCATCAGTCTTACTAGTTCTTGCTACTTCAAGTAGTGGCATGATTGCTACCGGGTTAAAGAAGTGAAAGCCCACTACCCGTTCTGGATTCTTTAAACCTTCACTCATTGCCTCAACTGACAAAGATGAGGTATTGGTGGCTATTACACACTCTGGTGTAACAATTGCTTCCAGATCTTTAAACAATTTCTGTTTAAGTGATAACTCTTCGAAGATAGCTTCAATAACAAAGTCAGCATTAGCAAATACCTTTTGATCGACAGAGCCTGAAATATTTGAGAGTAATCTGGCGGCACCTTCAGGTGAAACTCGCTTTTTATCAACTAACTTTTGAATCTCATTTTTAATCCAGCTCAATCCTTTATCAACTCGCTCTTGATCTAAATCAGTAATTACTACCGGAACCTTAAGATTACGAAGCATCAGTAGCGCAAGCTGTGCAGCCATAAGCCCTGCGCCTACAACACCAACTCGAGAAACCTTTCTTGCCAGTGCAGGCTTTGGTGCTCCTTCAACTTTTTTACGTTTCTTCTGAATTAGATTAAAGGCATATAAAGAGGCACGTAGTGAATCACTCATCACTAGATCTGCTAACACCTTAGTCTCTGCCGCAAATCCATCCCTGACAGAGTTACTTTGTGCAGCTTTGATTAACTCAAGTGCGGCAAGTGGTGATGGGATTTGAGCGCCACTATATTTTTTTGCAATGACTGCTTTGCCAGTTGCGATAGCTTTTTCAAAGCCAGCAGTATCTTTGCTGTGGTCCTTACGATCGATCTTTTTACTGCCATTTAAAATATCAGCAACAAACTTGACTGAGTTTTCTAAGAAATCAACTGGCTCATAAACAGCATCCACCACACCCAGTGATAAAGCATCTTTTGCTTTCATCATGGTGTTGTTATTTAAAGCATTGACAATAATTACCTGCACCGCATTTTCAGGACCAATTAATTTTGGCAGCAGTGTTGCCCCACCCCATCCTGGAACTAATCCTAAGAAGCACTCTGGTAGTGCGGTGAAAGCGGTGGCAGAAAGTGTTCGATAGTGACAATTTAAGCCCACCTCCAGGCCACCACCCAAAGCTAAACCATTTATAAATGCAAAGGTTGGCTTCTTGCTTTCGTGTAATTTTAAAAATACCTCATGCCCAAGATCACCTATGGCAATTGCTTGGGATTTATCGGTTAAAAAAGGCATCGCAGATAGATCAGCACCTGCTGCAAAAATAAATGGTTTGCCAGTCACTGCAATCGCAACAGCTTCAGTTTTTTGTGCCTCATCTATTGCAGCGGCAAGTGATGCTAAGGAGGCAGCGCCAAAGGTATTAGGACGGTTGTAATCAAGGCCATTATCTAAGGTAATCAAAGCTAATTTGCCATCATTACCAAATGGTTGAAGTGAAACTAATTGCAAAATCGCTTTGGTGATTACCTCATCCGGCGCAGCAGTTAAAACTTCAGCCACTACTTATCGCCTTTGTAGTTTGGATTCTCCCAAATAACTGTGCCACCCATACCCAATCCAATACACATGGTAGTAATTCCATACTTGACTTGCGGATGCTCTTTAAAACCGTTTGCTAGATTAAGAATTAATCTCACCCCTGAGGAGGCCAATGGATGGCCCACTGCAATAGCACCGCCATAAATATTTACCCGCTTATCATCATCGNCGATACCAAAGTGATCTAAAAATGAGAGCACTTGGATTGCAAAGGCTTCATTAACTTCAAACAAACCAATATCACCAATATCTAAGCCAGCTTTTTTCAACGCTTTGATGGTGCTAGGCACTGGGCCATATCCCATAATCTCTGGCTCAACACCTGCAAATGCAAATGAGATCATCTTTGCTTTTATTGAAAGATTTAACTCCTTTGCCTTACTTTCTGATGCCAAGATGGCAGCGGTTGCACCATCATTTAATCCAGCAGCATTACCAGCAGTTACTCGACCAGCTGGCCTGAATGGTGTTTTAAGAGCTGCTAGAGCCTCCAAAGTTGTTTGTGGTCGAGGTGGCTCATCTACAGTTGCCATTCCCCAACCAAGTTCAACACTTCTGGTGGCAACTGGAATTAAATCTGGCTGAATTTTATTTGCCGCATATGCAGCTGCAGTTTTTTGTTGTGAAGCCAGGGCGTATTTATCCGCCCGCTCTTTAGTAAGATGCGGAAATTTGTCATGTAATCGCTCAGCGGTTGCACCCATTTGCAGCGCATCGTTATCAACTATTTTTTCAGCTAGATATCTAGGGTTTGGATCCATGCCATCACCCATTGGATGATTTCCCATATGTTCAACCCCACCAGCAATTGCAAGATCGTAAGCACCCATATTTATGCCACCGGCGATAGTGGTGACTGCGGTGAGGGCGCCAGCACACCAGCGATCAATTGAGTAACCGGGTACTGTCTTTGGAAGTCCGGCTAATATCGAAACAGAGCGGCCAATATTCATTCCTTGATCACCAGTTTGAGTTGCAGCAGCAATTGCCACATCATCAATTTGATCAATTGGTAGATTTGGATTTCGCTCTAGTAATCCTCTAATGCAACGCACCATAATGTCATCTGCTCTGGTCCCAGAGTAAAGAGATCCGGCTTTGCCAAATGGAGTTCTAACGGCATCTACTAAAACCACATTAGTTTTTGCTGTGGCAGTTTTGCTCATAGGGCTAGGTTACTCGCCAGTAGAGTAAATGGGTAGTGGGGCAACCCCAAACTTAAACTAGTGTCTTCACCTTCGCGGGCTTTGTATAAAGGCGAAGCACAATAGATAGATATGCCGCCCAAACAAAAGCTGAATCCATGAGGTATTTACATCAAAACCAATAGTGCCGGCAAGTACTGAGCCAACTATTGAATCCTTCGCCATGAAAGATGAGATATCCCAAGCGTAGGAGCCATCACCTGGTATCCAACCAAGCTCTTGATACTCATGCACTCCATAGGAGAGAACTCCTGCTGCAACAATAATTAGCGCAATACCAGTAATAGTGAAAAACTTGCTTAGATTAAGTTTGATAGCTCGGTTGTAGATTAAATACCCCAAAATTACCGCCAGAGTTAATCCTAAAACTAATCCCACAGATGCAGAGGATGTTGCAGCTACCGTCTTGAAGTTTGTATAAACAAAGAGCGCAGTTTCTAACCCCTCACGGGCAACTGCAAAAAAGGCTGCAGCCGCTATTGCTAATGGGCCAGCAGATAGCGCATTATCAACCTTGCCATGCAACTCATCTCTTAAAGTTCTTGCCGCCCGCTTCATCCAAAAAACCATCCAGGTAACTAGACCCACTGCCAAAAATGATGTCGTACCAGCGAAGAATTGCTCACCGCGCTCACTTAACTCAGCTGAGGTAAAGGACAAAAAGCCGCCTAATGCAAAGCTGGCAGCAAGTGCCAACGCCACACCACTCCAAACTGGCGCAAGTAAGTTTCTACGATCTGTCTTGACTACATATGCAACTAAAATTCCCACGATTAATGCAGCCTCTAGCCCCTCACGAAGGGCGATTAAAAATGTACTTAACATGGAGTTAGCATAAACCCAATAAATTGAATTACGCAACTTAAGTGTTGCGTAATTCCTATCACATTACGGCCCCGCTGCCTCAGGCTCAGATTCAACCTCTACCGGCTCTGGAATTAACACTGGCTCAATCTCGGATAGACACGGGGCAATAATTGATGTCACCTGCTCAATCTGCCAAGGGCGTGCGCCCATTTTTTCCAATTCATCTTTTACAAATCCTTCATACTCACTGCTTGCACTTGGTGGATTTTGCCAACAGATACGTTTTACCAGTTCTGGCGTAATTAAATTTTCAACTGGGATTTGTAAAGTTCCAGACAAGGTTGCCAATTGCAACCGAGCATGGGTCAATCTGGCATAACCAAGTGGATTCTTTTCTTTCCAAATTTTTATTGGCGGCAAGGTTGCAGATGGCACACGAAACTCAGGTTGGGCATCAATTGGGGTAGCCAGCGCAGTGGTTAATACCGACAACCAGCGATTAAAGGGTGGTGCCTCTAATCTGGTGCGCCAACCAATAACCTTTGCTACCGCCTCTAAATTATCGGGCCGCTTAGTTGCCAGCTCTACTATCGCCACATCACCTAATACTCGACCTGGGGCGTATATCTAATTGTCGAGCCAACTCATCACGTGAAAACCAAAGATCTCGTACTACCGTCATAGTTAATCTATCCCGCACCTTATGCATGCCAGAGGTTCTACGCCAACGATCTGGCTTAGGAGTATCTACTACCTGAAAATTTTCATAATTCTTAAGAATGGATGCAAAATCTTGCTCAGCCCACTTTAATTTTTTTTGTTCAACTAGCAGCTCTGCCACTTTATCTCTGATATCTAACAAGATATCAACATCAAGGGCGGCGTAATTTATCCACTCAGATTTTAAGGGCCTAATTGACCAATCAACTGCGGAGTGCTCCTTGGCTAAACTCAGTTCTAGCAAACTCTCGGCAAGTGGGCCNAGGCCAACNCGNGGGCAACCTGCAATTCTGGCGCCTAACTCAGTATCAAATAGTTTNTTAGGCTTTAGGCCAATTTCTATTAAGCAGGCAAGATCTTGAGTACTGGCATGGATAACCCATTCATANTCAGAGAAGTTTTGATTAAATAANTGCCACAACTTTGAATCTTTAAGTGGAATTGGATCAATCANATGCAGCCCACCATTTTTGCGGTAGATCTGAATTAAATACGCCCGCTGGCTATAGCGATACCCAGATGCCCGCTCGGCATCAACAGCAATTGGGCCATCTCCTTTTGCTAGATCAGTGATTACTTGCGCAAAGCCAGCTTCATCATCAACGATTTTAGGTGTGCCATGACGGGGTGCAAGAAGTGGGGTGAGCATTAATTAAAAACTTCTAATTTTTGCCAGCGATGGAGGTGACACCTTGTGGAATTGGTTCCAACCCAGCACTTATCGCCAATAACTCCAGCCAAGCATTTACATGATTTATTAAATTATCTTCATTACTTGGAGACCAAGATGCGCGAATTTCAATCTCAGAGTTTTCATCCTTATCTACTAATTCACCAAAGGATTGGCTAGCAACTCTAGTGACGGTGCCACTGGGGGCGGTGAACTCACACCCTTGTTTTTTTAATGATTCAATTAACCAAGCCCAACCAACCTCTGGTAATAATGGATCAGATGCCATCTCTAGATCAATTGCTGCCCGAGCAAATGTGACACATCGCCATTGCCCGCCCCAACCCTCTTGGCCGGCAGGGTCGTGCAGTAATACAAATCGACCTGTGGCCGCATCCTCTAAAACATCTGCAGTCATTGCTAAAGCATGGGGCGCAAGTTTTTGTGGCGCAGGCACACTTTCCAACATAATCTCACCACGCGGTTTTAACGCCAAGATAGGTGCGGTTAATTGGTCAAAAGTTTTTTTCACTGTCCAAGGATAAATTACAAGTAGATTAAGCAGGACTAGGCACGAGCAATCATTGCTGAGATATTGCTGCAAATCCAACCTATTTGACCATAGTAGGCTTCTTTAATGGCTGCATTATTAGCATTGCTTAGTTCAGTTCTTTGGGGAGCGGCAGATTTCTTTGGTGGCAATTTAGCCAAGCGATATCAAGCACTGGCTGTTACTGCCGTCTCACAAGCTTTTGGTTTAATAATCGGTATTTCAATAATTCTTATCAGCTCCTCTTGGATCAAACCCTCATTAAGTTGGGATAATTACTTCTTGTCTGGGGTTTTTGCCGGATCACTTGGCTTCATTGGATTAGTAGCTTTTTATACTGGACTTGCAACTGGACGTATGGGAGTCGTCTCACCTATCGCAGCACTTAGTGTATTAATCCCAGTAACAATTGCATTTATTAATGGTGAAAAACCAAACTCAACTCAATTAACTGGCATGAGTATTGCCTTACTGGGTGCATTCTGTGCAAGTGGTCCAGAGATAAAAGGTGGCATAAGTGTTAAGCCGCTCATCTATGCACTCATTGCAGCCTTTGGCTTTGGTGGAGCTGTGGCCTTTATTGCTCAGGGCTCAACCTCAAGTGCGATTATGACAATGACTACCATGCGCTTTACTACATTTATCATCGCCT
>JGI25920J50251_10000903_pt1 | contig 10611 bp, 7 predicted proteins | sample LauGreBMM110DCMD_2_FD_50251 | JGI IMG/M metagenome (IMG submission 50251) | reverse complement strand
ACTCACCCAAACAGAAGAAGCGATTTTTAATTTTTTCAAAATCGCAAATCCTAATAAGCTTCTTGTATCACAATCACCCTTTAAATTATGTAAAAATTCATAGGGTGATTGAACGCCCCCTTTTACATTTGGGAAACATGGTTTGTTTGATGCATGGTATTGTTTAACAAAGCTATTTCCGGACGCAACTGCTTTCACACAACTTTCGTCGTGAACTAAATAATATGGAATTTCTTGAATAAAGGTAATTACCATTTCTGCAGTTTCGTTTGCATTCATTTGCTTCTTTACGGCCGAGTCTTTAAATATTTTTACAATCTCATTTATTTTTCCTTCATCCATCTTATATAAACCTGCATAATATTTTGTAAAATACTCAATGGAGGATGCCGATTGACTTGCGCTATTGTTTAAAGTGGTTTGCTCTTTTTGGGATCCCTGATAGCTTCTTACTGAGGTATTATATTTGGCCTGATAATTTTGATTGATAAAATCAAACCATTTAACATCCTTCTCTGTAACATAATCAGATAGGTTATTGCCCGTAGAATCTTTCATTGGGATAGGCGGAGAAATCTTAATATTGCCAGTTCTCGTTTTTACAGGTTTCTTTGTGCTTGATGTTCTGTAAAAAAATGAAAATATAAATCCAAATAATACGACCAGCAATAAAATATTTAAAATTGTTTTTAATAGGCTGCTATTAAATAATCTTGAAAGCAACCATGACAAACCAGAAAACAATAAAATTGCAAATAAAATTTTACTACTTGACCATAAACTAATCAAGAATAATGCAAAAATCAAAAATCCAAATACAGCTCCTATTGATTTTAAACAACCGCCATTGCTAGCTGTTTGATTAGAAATGGAATTATCTGATGCATTTGAAACGCTATTAGTATTGTATAAATTCAAATCTGGCTTAACGGTTCTAATTGTTGTAACCTGGGGTTCATTGTTTTGCTTAATAATAACATTTTGAATCATATTAGACCCGGATACATTATTATCTATTGGCACCGTAACTACAACTGGATTATTATTGGCGACCTCTACTACTGGAGGTGCCGGTTTGTTTTCAACAACTTTTTTCTTAACTGGCGCCTTTAATGGGTTTAATAAAAAATAAATATCACCAGTTGCTTCGAACCAATCCTTATATAAAAAATGAGTGGTGTCTTTATTAATCTGTAGATTCTTAATTATAACATTATATAAACTACCATGATAAGATTCTTCAATGCTTTTCGGAATAATTATATCTACTTTAGGGCGAAACCAATTAAATCCACTTCCTGCAATTTTATCCTTGTACAAATAATCGCCCGTCTTTTGTTTATATGGATCAAATTTTTCAATCTTATTGCATTCGGTAATATTCAAATAAGTCCATTGAATATTCGAGAATACATAGATGCCAGCACTAGCGCCGGTTTGTCTTTTAAATAAACCCTTGAACTTTGCCTTAAAATATGGATTACTAGATTGCAATTACTATTAATTTTTTGGGTTTGGATTTGACGAATCTTTTGGGAGTTGGGTTCGTTTGGTAGTAAAAATCTGTTTATTAGTTAATACCACCTCTACTCGTCTATTCATAAGTCTTCCTTCATCTTTACCATTATCTGCTTTAGGCTGTGTATCTCCCATCCCCTTAGCCGTTAAGCGTTCTGATGAAATACCTAGACTTGATAAAAAGTTTCGGACACTCTGGGCTCTTCTTTGAGAAAGTTTTAAGTTGGCTTGTTGATCTCCAATATTATCTGTGTGCCCAAAAACAGTAGCGTTCAAACTATCATTTTTGACCAAATATTCAGCTAATTGTTGTAATTCTTTCGCAGAAGAAGGTAGCAAGACATCACTATTGGTATAAAATTGCACGTTAGGCAGATTAACAGTTTCATATGTTTTCTTTGTGGTTGAATCAACAAAGGAAAGGGTATCTGTTTTTAAAATCATTAAGGTGTCTAATTTTTCTTTAACAACTTCTACTTCTAAAGTATCATGTATAACTTGTGGTGCCGGTGCATTTTTTGCAAGCCATGCATTCATAAGTAAATAAGTTAATAAGGCACCTAGTATTAAGCCTAATAATGATTTTAAACATCCTCCGCTACCTGCTCCACCGCTAGGCATACATCCCGGATTTCCAGCGCCTCCGGCTAAGGATGGGTTCATAACAGATCTTAATGGGTTCATCGTACTACCCAAACAACCTTTATTGCTTGCACCGGTTACATCAGCAACATTAATGGCTTTGCCATCAGGTCCAATGCTAGTATTAACTACAGGTTGGGACTTGGAAAACATTCCCAAACAGCCTTTATTATTTGCAAGTACCGCAGGAACAGGTAAGCCTGTTTTATCCACCACGCTTGTAACTATATTTGTTTTGGCTACCTGTATTCGTCTTTCTTGTTTTTCAATCGCAATAACTTGAATCGTTGGCATAGGTTTATTGTCATCATCAAAATATTCAATAGCCTTTAAATAAGCCTCCCCATTAATTTTACCGTGTGTTTGCTTACCATAGTTCGCGTAAAAGTTTGCGTAAAATGAATTTTTACCTTCTTCATGATATACATAGTTATTTATGTATTGCTCTTTTGTGTTTGAAGAAGAAACAGAATTACTATTTAATAATAAAATAATTTCATCTACCTTTTCAATAGTTGAAGTAGTGGTTAACTCATTAGTCTCTATAGATTTTTTGTCGGAAGGCTTACTTATTTGATAGCTAGAAGCATAAGATTTATTAAAATAAAATTCAACGTCGAATTTGCCTTTATTAACTAAGTATGGCTTTGTGTCTAATTCCTTTTCTGAAATGAATTCAGACTCNGCTATTTCAANAGGATCATATAATCTAAATCTTGGCTCCAAATAAATAGTAGATTTTTNAGAAAAAGTATTCCCAATTTTCTCTGGTGTAGAAGTAGAAAACTGACAATCCAAATATCCTTTATAATATTTTATTTTAGTTTTCAATGTTCATTGGGATTTTTGGCGCGTTAAAATGATCTAAGAATGCTTGTTTATTAATCGCCATTCTTTTTTTGAAAAATCGTCTTTTTTCAGTGCAATAAGGAGGGTTTAACCAAAATGAATTTTCCATAAATGGCGTTGCATCATATTGATATTTTTCTAATAAATATTTTTTTAGATAGGCTTGCGTTTCATTGTATTCCTTTTCGATCAGTTGTTTATATAAATTTGTGGACTCTTTTGGATATATAAATAATTTGGAATTTTTTATGTTGTATAGTTTTTTATGAGAAATAAATAAAAGATAAAAAACACCAGACAATACAATTATAAAAAACGGAAATTTAACTGCTTCATAGAAAGTAGTAATTAAAAAATATTTTCCTTCTATTTGATCATTAAATAATTTAAGTTGTTTTTGATAATCTTCTTCATTTTCAATATTAAACCCATTTAAATCTTTATTTAGTTTGGCTAATTCTTTTTGTTTTTCTTTCATTAAACCATTAACCTGATAAACGCCAATATTTTTACTAATTTGGGTTTTAACTTCTTCAATATTATTATTAAATTGGGTCGCTTTTTTCTCTAAACTTTTACGTGCATCCAATACAAAGCGTTGTTTTAATTCTTCTCTCTTGGCTGTATTTAAATCAGCTACTCTTGAGAAATGAAGCAAACAGGTAAGGGGGAGTACAATTAATAATCCTAAATTAGTAAGAATTACAACTCTAATTAACATGGCAAAGCCGGGTATTTTACTATCGCTTGTGATTTTGATACTGCCCCATTTGGGAAGTTTCAAAAAGTTTAATTTTTTAAAGAAATTTTTAACCGAGTTCAGTTTGTCTTTAGTTATTAGCTTCGTTGGTGTACTATTATTTATAGTAGTAGTTATTATAGGCTTCTCGGCAACAAATTTTTCACCCTGCATACCATTATTTAATAAGGGCTTAACCTGATTTCGTTTTACGCTTTTTGAAACATCAAATATTGACTTTCTTAGAATAATTAAAGAGAATCTTACGATGCTTGATAAAATCAGACCTAAAATTGTTCCTGCAATTAGCGCTAGCAAATAGGAAGAAGAAATTAGAAACAATAAAGTATAGGCTCCCAAGAAAGCACAGATGACAAAGCCTGCATAATGCAATATTGCATTTATGTAAGTTTTTTGCTCTGGCTCGTCTAGCTTATCCCAAAGGTCTTGCTCTAGTCCTAGTACCTCTATTGTAATATATTCTTTCCAATTACTCATTATGCATTATTATTCACAGCGCTTTCGTCACCCTCAGTGAAATATTTTTGTGGATTTATAGCCACGTCCTGCTTTTTAGACTCGCCCCACTTATTAATGATGGTTGTGTTGATTTCGTCTTGCTTTTTAGTTTTTTCTTCCTTTTCCAACTTAGCACTTTCAACTTCTAAATAGCGCCATTTTTCCATATGGATAACACCGTTCTTTCCTTCATAAATATAATCCTCTCGATAAATACCGTTTTCTACATTACGTCTGTGGTTATAGTTTTCAACCATAAAGTCATATACACCCTTCGTCATCATCATTTTAAAGAAAATTGGCCCCATTTCAATACATAAAAATACCATCAATATTAACCAGGGCACCATGCCACCAATTTCGTGGCTAATTTGAATTCTTTTTAAAAGTCCATCATATCCGTGGGCTTTTTGCTCGTTCTCTTTATATTCAATTCTTAAATCATCTGCAAGTGTATTGATTTTAGTGTTTACCTGGTCTAACTGTTTTCTCCAACTTTCAACTGAGGTCCTCTTTTCGTTTACATACTTATCCTTTTCACCACGCTTTGTTTCTATATCATTTTGCATTTTTTGGGCTACAGGTCCAAAACCATATGCTCTTTTATCTTGCATTTCTGCTTGTTGCTTAGAAACTAACTCATCAATACCAGCATCAAATGTGGTTAAGCCCTTTTCGTATTCGGTCACTTTCCCCTCATACTCTGCCTTGTCTTTTTCCAAACCAGTTCTCTTTTGCTTAAATAATAAATCAGTTTGTTTATTTAAGTCTTCCGCATATTCCGCTTGGAACTTACTTAATTCCGAATTTATTTCTGATTCAAGAATTTTAATTTCCAATGGAGAAGAAATTGCAAAACCCAATATCAATGCAATTATAATACGAGGTAGGGCTTGTCCAAATTCTTTCCACGTAATTGCATCGGTACCATCTCCTTTACCAGTACTAGAAATAATAAAACGGTCTAGATTAAAAATTACAAGGCCCCATACTACAGCAAAAATCATTGTTGCAATTTGCATTCCAATACTCGCAGTAAGTGAGTAATCGTTCGCGTCTCCTTTAGGACCAAATATAGTATGAAAGGCGAATGCACCAGATACACCGGCTAATAAGCCTGTACAAAGTACAATACCTCCAATCCCTGCATACTTAACCCTGTCCTGCATTGGGGCGAGTCTCATAAAATAAGGATCGGCACCTGCGCACCACCACAAAAATTCAGTAATTCGGTTCGGTTTTTTTAAACTGTAGTTTGATGATTCCATTCTTTAAAATTTAATTTTGTTTTATATACTCAGATAAATCGTCGTATGTTTTAATTTGTATTTTATTATTAACTAGATTAATTCGACTAAGATTTTCATCGGCAAATACAGGGTTTTGGAGTTGAAAATGTCTTGGTTTGATATTCGGAATTGTTTGTGTTGTAGGTGGTGCTAATTGTATTGAAAGGTCAATAGGCATCACATTCATAAAGTTTACATGCAAATCAAAGTCAATATAGTTAAATCCTAGCCCTAATGCTAAAAATCTAATTGTAGGTGCATATACATTTGTAACACTTGTAAAAGTGCCAGTGCTTTTTTGTATCTTATATCTTTTGAAAATAGATTCCCCGTTGTCATATATTATAACGACACGACTACATCCATCAATCTCATATTCAAGATTAAATGGTTGACCTTGTATCAAATAGGATACCTGGCTATTATTCAATAAAAATCTGGCTTGCAACAAGTTGAATCAATTTATTAAAACAAGTTAATATATATTTTTTAATCTATACAAATCTAACAATTTGAGCGTAAACATGTGAATATTAATGGACATTTAATTGATTAGGCGTTTTACCTAAACCTGCTAAATAATTACAATTAAATAGTTCATTCATTGAACTAAACGCAACCAACTCTTTTTCATATTTAAAAGCCTGTTCTAACGTAACGGTTCTATTATTATCCCCACAACTCATGTCAATATCCTTCATTTTTACTTGACATGGATGTTCATATCCACAAGCATGGGTCATTTCCAGGGTCTCTTTTCTTAAAGTGTTAATATATTTAGCAAAACGGACGGACTTTAAAGCAGGGTCTAAACCGCCACTCAGCCACTTATTCTGTGTTGCAATTCCGGTTGGACATTTATCAGTATGGCATTCTTGTGCTTGGATACAGCCAATTGACAACATTGCCTCTCTTGCAATGTTTACCATATCCGCACCCATCGCAAATGCCTTCATTACTTCGCTTGGGAAACCTAATTTCCCCGAACCAATAAATACGATGTCATTCGCTAATTCCTTGTTTTTAAACAGCTGATAAAGTTCGGTAAATCCAAATACCCAAGGAAGTGATACGTGATCCGCAAATGAAGGTGGGGCTGCTCCAGTGCCACCTTCACCGCCGTCAATAGTAATAAAATCGGGTCCTTTATTTTCAGATTTCATTATTTCAGCAAGCTGATGCCACTCACCCAAATCTCCAATTGCTGACTTGATACCAACTGGCAACCCTGTTTTTTCGGCAATTTGTTCAATAAAATCTACTAATTCTCTTACGTTAGAAAATGCTGTGTGATAAGTAGGTGAAATGACGTCCGTATTGGGCGTTACCCCTCTTATAGCAGCAATCTCGGGTGTATTCTTTGCCGCAGGCAGTACACCGCCCTTGCCCGGCTTAGCTCCTTGTGAAAGCTTAATTTCAATTGCTCTTACTTTGTTGTATTTATTAGTAACTAGTTCTTCAAGTTTTTCAAAGCTAAAATATCTACGACCGTCTTCACCTGTAATGCCGCATCCAAAATAGCCAGTACCAAGCTGAAAAACAACATCGGCACCCAATTGGTGAAATGGAGATAGGCCCCCTTCACCCGTGTTATGAAAACTTCCCACCATGGCTGCGCCCATATTAAAAGCAGATTGCGCTTGAGAAGACAATGATCCATAACTCATAGCAGAAATGTTTACTATTGAATAGGGTCGGAACGGCTTGCGTCTTTTTTTATTTAACCCAATAACTTTTGCGCATGGAATAAAATAAGGATCATTACTCTTATAATTAATATGGTCATCATTTACCCTAAAAGGAAACATTTTAGGGTTTACAAAAATAAAATTTGCTTCATATATGTTTTTATCTGTTCCAAATCCTTCGTAGTTATTTACACCCTTAGAGGAAGAATAAATCCATGATCTTTGACTTCTATTAAAAGGTAACTCCTCCCTGTTGTTAGAAATAAAATACTGACGTATTGGGGGTCCTAATTTTTCTGCAAAATATCTTAATCGCCCAAAGATTGGAAAATTACTAATAATCGTATGCGCTTTTTGGCTACGATCTAAAACAGCAATCATTACAAACAATAAAATAACAAACAAAAGAATAAATAACATAGTATTAATTTTTAAATTATAATTTTACACTTATCATTTGAACACTGTTCTGTTAATTGCTTAACAGTGTGTTCTAATAAATCTGATTTTAACATTTCTCTTTTTTGTTTTGAAAAATCTTTTAAGCGCTTTGCTTCACAAAACCTACGCAACTGCTTTTCATTCTCAAGTAATAAACCGGGTACAGCTAAATGATTGCCTTGCTCATCCTTTGCTAACATTGTAAAATAACAAGAATTGGTATGCGTGATTTTTCCAGTTTTGGGATTTTCACATTCGATGCGCATTCCAATTATCATTGTAGAATTTCCTATATAATTAATAGATGCTTTTACGATAAGCAGCTCACCCACTTCAACTGGACTTAAAAATTCAACTCCCTCAACCGCGACTGTGACACAGTATGCTTTACTATGTTTTGTTGCACATACATATGCAACCTTATCCATTAATGATAATAAATAACCGCCATGTACCTTACCCCCAAAATTCGTATAGGTAGGTACCATCAACTCGGTAATAGTAACTTCTGATTCGCTAATTTTTCTATATTCCATGAAAATAAAATATTTATTTTATATACGCTTCCTGTGTAGGATAACTATTTAACTTAATGCCCATTTCTTCAACTACATTCCAAATAATTATGGACTCATTAGCAAATTTATCATTTGCTTCTTTCCAAGCATATAAATATATATGATGAAGAATTTTTAAAGCGTGTGACCCTTCTGCTNTTATTGTTAGTTCCCCTTGTTCTGCTACTAAATCAATCTTTGCGTTATTACCATCTTCGCTATATTTAATGTCTTTAACGCCACTCCATGCAAATATTGGTTGCATTTCATTTTTATCAATACAGTTACTATGAAAACCATCCATGTTAACATATAAAAATCCTTCCATGTTTTGATCACTTATAAATACCTTAGATAAAAAGAAATTTGCAACATGATTATCAACTGAATAATTTTCTTTTCCTAGTGCAGTATTAATATATGGTAAATGTGGTAAAATTCTTTCCTGCTTAATGCGTTCACACAATTTATTTATTGTTATTTTATCTGTAATATCAAAGTTGGATAGTATTGCTTTCTTTACTACAGGTGCTGGTTTAGTAACCGGCTTTTCAATCGGTGTTTCTTTTTCTTCTATCTCCTCTTCTTGTTCGGGTTCAACATCCTTTGATTTATCTGAAGTAGGAATATTTAGCCTTGATAATAGGGAAGAAAGATCTGTTTTGTTTTCAGTAGCAGGTGTTTCATCTATTGCATTTTCCTCCGCTTCAACTTCTTCTTCAATCTCTTCTTCTTCAATCTCTTCTTCTTCTTCTTCTTCGGGCTCTTCTTCTATTTCATCTTCTCCAACTTCTGGTACTTTATTTATTTTTGATAATAAAGATGATAACTCTGATTTTTCGTTAGCATCAGATGCTTCTTCTACCTCATTTTCTTCTATCTCCTCTTCAATCTCTTCTTCAATCTCCTCTTCTATTTCCTCCTCTACACTTTCCGCTTGAGTTGCCTTGCTTACTTTTGGCGACGGACTTGGTTTTGGGTTAGCCTTATTCATGCCAGCAAGTAAATCAACTTCATCACTTTCATCATTGTTGTCTTCACTAATTTGCTTTTTTTGTGCGGGCTTGGGAGTAATTTTTTGTTCAGGTTTGGGTTCGGGCTTCAACGTTGGTGGAAGTGGTTCTTTAGATACAGGTTTACTTTCTTGTTCTGTATCATTTATTGCACTTAAAATATCTGTAATAAAAAGTTTTGCAGCGGCAACTGCTGTTATTGCATCCGAAAATTCGGGATTGTTTAAAATTCTAATTCCATTGGCATAGGATTCAATTTTTGATGAATTAGAAAGTACCTTTAATACAAACTCCTCATCTCTGCAATAAAAGCCAACTTTAATGTCATTTTTTGCAGTATTAAAAAATAAATGAGCCCCTCTTTTTGGGTAAATACGCGATATGAAGATGTCCAAGTGGGTATCTTCCCCAATTTTTTTCGCCTCTGCTTCTGGATATAGTTGTTTAATTGCATTAAATAATTCCTGCTGCAAAGCGGCATCATCATCAACTTTAGTCTTATTTTCTTTGACTTCATTTTTTGTTCCTTTTGAACTTGCTTTAGTTTCAAATTTTTCACAGCCATTTTGAGCACACCATTCATTTAATTCATTCAGGGTAAGCTGATTTTGGTCAACAGTGTGGAGAATTTGCCCCCCTTTTTTATATGAAACTTCAACATTAATACCTATTTCTTCCTCAAATTTTTTCTCTAACGTGCTGATTTTCAATGATGCAATAATTGAAATATCCTCGCCCTTGGATTTTCTGATTTCAGATAATGTTTTATCCTTGGGTATTTCTATCCCAGTATTATCAAAAAAAGTTAGGTTTAAATATTCAAACTTTTCATTAAAATCTTGTTGAAGGGTTTCAATTTTTTTGCGACCATTCATAGACAATTCAGAGGCCATAATAGTTAAAATTTAGTTAATTTATTATATAAAGTTAAACGATATATTACACAAATATTAATTTTTTATGTTATTAAAATTTTAATTAAATTTTTATATATATTTATCTTTCATTAAAAAAATATAAACTATGTCAAACGAAGTTAAAGCCCCAGAAGAAGTAAAATACGGACATTTAAATGTAATGTTCTATTTATTTATTGCCTGTTATACTGATGGGAAATTTAAAGAACAAGAAGCCTTAGTTATCAAGGCCCTAACTACTAAATGGTTAGGAGATGATGCAACAAGTGCAGATGTTGATACCTTGGTGATGGAGGCATGCGTATGGTATGATTCTCTTAACCAAGAACAATTTAAAAACACACTTGCTAACAGTGTACCTATTTTAACAGCACAGTATCCTGTTGAAGTTTTGCGAGTGTTAATTGATGACATTGAAATGGTTGCAAAAGCAGANGGA